>Ga0209208_10005359_pt1 | contig 17899 bp, 18 predicted proteins | sample S1TSphfallax_3_FD_187694 | JGI IMG/M metagenome (GOLD analysis project Ga0209208, IMG submission 187694) | Host-associated microbial communities from peat moss isolated from Minnesota, USA - S1T2_Fd - Sphagnum fallax MG (SPAdes) (version 2) | ecosystem: Host-associated > Plants > Peat moss >... | reverse complement strand
AACCATCTTAGCCTCTACAAATGAAATCCAACATATGGTCATCAAATCAATTATTTCAAATCACATTCAACATTTATAAATCATATATCAACTTCTCCAAGTACCATCTCCCCAAAATAAAAAGTTCTTATAATGCTGAAAAACAAACATTACAATGTTTAATGAGTGTTTTCAAACAATTTATCCTCAGTAAATTCATTCCAAATCATACCACATGCTTCCATACTATATTAGTAACATGTTTGTGTAAAACAATTGACCACTTTCTAAATTCAAATTAATTTTTGACTCAAAAATGTGAAACACAAACCATTTGTTACACTTAAAATGGTTCTTTATGTTGGTACAAGAATATTTGATTAAAGATTGGTTAAATTGATTTATCCATTGATTATGAACCAATAACCAACATCATGTACTCCTAAATGCCAATTCTAGTAGTAGGCTAGGTTTAAATGCATTGATCCTATTAGTTAGTTTTTGGCATATCTACCTTATGATGTAAGAGAATTCCAATTAGTGAGGAAAAGGTTGACATGATGAGATTCTCCAAAGGCCTCATTTCATGTGTTTGAAATACACAATTAGATTAATAGGAACCCTTTAAAATGAGCTAAGTGACCTCCCATAAGCTCATTCACACTGAGGTGGTAAAGGGGATAAACTCGAAGAATAAACTAACCTTAATGCTATCCCCTTCAGACAAAAGGGGTGAAAACTGACTTGGCAAATGACATGGTTATACAAAGTTCTCTTTTCCATCATAGTAGTTTTATTTGGATATGTTACTAATTTTCATATCTCTAGGTACATAATTTTGCCATTTCTCCAGATGGCCTGATTAGAGGGCTGGTTATTTTCTTAACTGCTTATCATTGTCAGAGGCTCATGTGACAGACCCTGGAGAAAGGGTGGTTCAAAAATTGCAGTGATCATGAAAGGATTAAGTGAAAACTGTGCTTTCCATGGGCTTGTTATGCTAAATTCTAGCACCCAACATCTTCCAAAAGCTGTTGGCTAGTGAATTGAATCATGTGTTACAGCATATAATGCTATTTACTTAACTGCTTATCACTGTGAGACCCTTATGGGACAGACCCTGGAGAATGATAGTTTAACTATTGCAGTTAGACCAACATCTTTTAGGTTGCTCACCACTGTTCTCAGCAGTTGAGTAGCCTAGTGTTTCATGGCATTATTTGATAATTGTCTAAGTTTGAAGGAGCTGATGGGTATTTTAAGTTGTTGGTGGCCTGATTCATGACACCATCCTTGTCAACCAGATTTATCCTTGCTAATTCCAGTTTCTGAATCACTGCAAGTGACAGGTGATGAGGGTTCTACAGCTGGATGACACAGTTGATAGGTTAAGAGGAAAGAATGTAAAACCCCTACTAACTGAGAATCAACCACCAACAATTGCAAACCTAGCTGCCATCAAGTGAGATTCAAACACCAACTGAGACAAAAACCAGTAGCCACCACTCATTGGGAGTCTGAGAATGAAGTGGTGACAACTACTCAATGGGAGACACTTGGACGTGATCTTCTTGGGAGCAATATAGGCAGTGTATCTGCCCCTCCATTGAGCAAGCCTACAACTGCAAACGAGGAGACTTTTGATTGAAGGCTAGTGCACTAGCCTTTCAACTTCCAATTTTGTTCTTGTATTCTTTGTGCAGGGGTGTTTGAAGTTTGAACCAATCACCTAGTTTTGAAAAAGATGTGGAAGGCAACTGTTGTAGCAACCGGGCTTGTATATTTACTCATTGTCTATTGGTGCCCTTTAGAGGTTCATTGTTGGAGAGGTTAACACAGCTACCTTTTAATTTTGGCATCACATTTTTTTGTCTATCAGCTTATGACGGTTGGTCACTCAATGTACATTGCCCATGACTCCAATGTTAAAGTCCTTCCAAGTTCACTGTCAGAGCAGATTTTTCAGTATTCATACTTGAGTTGTATTACAACCAGGCATAGGATTGATGGCAACTGTTGGATTGCACAGATAACATGAACAGTAGACATCCGCAGAATTGTCAACAACTTGTGGGCAAAGTATATTCACAAACAGCATTGCAAACAGTAATATGGGCATTGACAAGTTCCAAGTTTTTGATCATTGGCATTTCCAGGTACAATCTGTGGGTGCAGGTTGCGGCTTCCTGAGCCCCAGAAATGAATGTGGGACAAGTCACATATAAGGTGATGGATTTTCATCTTTTAGCATGTTTCTTCAAAGAGTTTGCATATCTTGGGGGCACGCACATGATTGTGAAGACCCTGGGTTCTGCTTGCCTGCTCCTTGAAATCCGCTGGCAGAAAGGGAGGCAGGCAGATAGAATGTGCACATGCACACATAGTCTGCCCACCTTTTTACTTGGTCCATCTAATTTTCTCTCCCTGCCCTAGGCAATTTGTTAAAAAAAAATTCCATACATGGGTAGCACCTATCCTAGTAGCTTGTCCCTAAAAAGAACCTTAGGATAAAGCATGTGAGGAGAGCCAATTGGGTGTTGCCAACATGCCTCAATTGATGTTCCTTATCTTTTTGAAGGGTGGCAGGTTGAATTCCCATCAAGTTCCCATTGTTCTTATCAAGTTCTCAAACAGTTCCCATCAAATTCCTCTTGTTCCTATCAATAACCCATCAAAATCCTTTTGTTTTCATCAAGTTCTCAAACAGTTCCCATCAAAATCCTTTTGTTCCCATTGTTTCCATCAACTTTCTATCAGCTTCCTTTTGTTCCCAACCTGACCCTACATAAACGCACATAAAGCTTTAAACTTTGACATTAAAAGTTTTTTGGGCAACTTACATCATTGCATACATCTTCCATCTTTTTTTGGATCATGCAACATGACATATTGCACATGTTAAATTATGGTTCATTTAAAATGTTGCAACCCTAGCTTTGGGTTCGCGACCAAGGCGAAGGGGTTGCAAGGGTGCAGGCCAAGAAAAAGCTCGCGAGTCACATCACATACTCTCGGGAGTGTAGGAAAGTGTGAAGGAGTGAACCCTCATATTCCCAAGGCAACTCCCACTTTGGGAGATGGAGTCCCGATGGAGTCCCAAAACTTCAGAGAGCAATTTCAGGGGTCAAAACTCAATGGCTTGTGGCGTTCTTTATATCATTGAAAAGCTCTTGGAACGTAGATGTTTAAAATGGGCTCACATCTTTCATTTGGACATCTGAAACACAAGTTATGGCAAAAAAAAAGGTCCGGAGTCAAATTGCCAATTTGACTCCCGACCACTAAAAGTCGAGAATCGACCCGATTTTTTGTGTGTGTAGATGATGTGCAACATAATGTTGAAAAGCTCTTCATGAGGATTACAACTTTGCTGCAGACTTCATCTCAATTAGAGGTTTGCACGCAAAGTTATGGTGCCCCAAAGTCACGAGAGTCCCAACTTTGGCGATTTCAAGACTCCCACTTGAGAGTCCCGGGACAAAAAGCCATTTGGATGTGGGAACCATGAAGAGGTGTAGAGTATACTATAAGGGGGAAGGTGGTGGCTTCCCTCAAGTTCGGGCCGTGGTGAGTTTTGTGTGTTCATGTTGCTCGTGGCTCGTCTTAGCACTAAAAGTGCTTTAACTACGCACTAACCACCTTGTGTGAGTTTTGTGCAGGCTTGTGCAAGTGAGTGAAGCTTGTCAACTCTTCCTAGTCCCATCCCGGAGCTCCAACATGCCCTTTTACCCCTCAAAGTGCTGTGAGCTAAGGAACGTGCCTCAATTCCTCCTTCTTCTATTGTTTTTTATTTGGATTCACATTTGAATCTTTCAAGGAGTTGGAAGTGTGTTTTTTTGGCAACCTACATAATTGCATACATCTTCCATCTTTTTTTGGATCACGCAACATGACATATTGCACATGTTAAATTATGGTTCATTTAAAATATGTTATTTTATTACCCACCATGGATGTTTTTTAAAACAATTTTTTTTTTTGCTTCAATTTTTTTTAGTGCTTATGGCTATATGTTTGAGGATGATCAAGATGTCGTTTACACATTAGTGATGGAGGGAACTTAGAGGACATATTATGATGTGATTAAAAGTGATGTATGGTTTATAGATCCTCAGATGCTAGTGGTGATACATGTAGTACTACAAGATGACCTTTGCATTTGAGCAATTAGTTTTCAAAATTACCTTTTTTAGTTAGATTCCCATTTTTAATCATCAGAAAGCCTCTTTCAATTTAGAAGATTGTGAAGATTGTTCTATATTTGTTGGCACATAGGGTTAGATCAAAATTAATGGTCAATTTTTTTAATGTGAGAACATCCACAATTAGAAAGTATATCAATATTGTTTGTTACATTTTATCTAATAAGGATAAGTTGTATGTTGTATACAACCATACACTTAAAAGGTGAGCACCTCATGTCATGGATATTACAAGCATTTAGTAGATTTCTTGGGTTGTAAATGGGACTCATGTGCCTCTTTCTTATAAGCCTAACATGAGAATCACTATTGCTACTGGTGATTATTATAATTGCAAGAGTGTCATGAGCATTGTAGTTTGGGGGTATGTGACGTAAACAAACTTTTTTGGGATGTTTGTATTTTTTAGTCAAGTGGAATTCATGATGGAAGACACATGCGATTCTCTAGTCTATACAAGCAATTTAGGATTAAAGAAATTTTAGTAAAACCAATATTGAAGGTTCATGGTGTGGAGGTTTTGTCTTTTATCCTAGGGGATTCTTCTTATCCAATTAGGCCTTATTTTATAAAAAATTATAGATCTAGGAATACTATAGAGTGAATAAAATAAAATTCGATTATGCTATGAATGCATGAAAAGTTTTGATAGATAAAACTTTTAAAACCTTTAAGAATTATTGAAAGATTTTTAAAGGTATGCCTTGTAGCGTAGACAAGGCCCCTAGGTATATCATAGCATGTTGTGTGTTGCACAACTATTGCCAATTACAAGGTATGCCAAAGCCTCTTGTGAGAGATATGACATAAGTTGGTGATCCATTTTTGGGCTAGGCCAAATGTGTGAATTGCTCATATGAGGGTGATTTGGCCAAAGCAGTTGGAGAATTTATATGTGATACATTATTTACATCATGGTTGGAGCAACATCTTACATGAGTTTGCATCCATCTAATGTGTGATTATGTTTTGTAATGCAAATTCAAATTTGAATGTGCAAATGGAATGCATTTGAAATGTCATAATTGAAAATGCCATATGAAATTTGTAAAATGGAATGTGAAAATTGAGTGTGCAAATTGAAATGACATAGGAAATGCACAAATGGAATGTGCAAAATGAAATGTCTATTGAATGCCACATTTTCTAGTCCTTGTTACCATTGCCATCACTACAACCACCACCACCTCCACCACTTCCATTGCCACTACCACACATAAATTCTACAAACATCCAAGCCATAACAAGTTGGTTTTCCATAGTTTTCAAAGCAATTTCCTTTTGTGCTTCAATTTTCACAGCCTTAATCTTTGTAGATGACTTTGTAAATTTGGACAATTCCTCTGCAAGTCCAACAAATCCATTACTTAGCCTCTTACATTTCTTGTTTGGTTTATTGTTCACCCTTGGCTTCTTGCAAGTTGCTAACCTTGGTGTTCGTGGAGTCTTATTGACTTGAGAAGAGTTGCTTGCAAATGGAGGAACCTATTTGTCTACTTGTCTGGAGAAGGAGGAACCTCATGTTTTTCATTATCCTCCAAGTTGATAGGCTCTTGCGCAAATCCACCCACTAAAATAGTTGGAACATTATTGTCCATGCTTCTAGCAGTGTTGCAAGCCTTGGTAGTCTCGACGTAAATCATTAAACGCCTCTCAAACCATGGCCCTTTGCATTGACATATGCTAGATTCTAAATGCTCCTATTTCAACTCGTTCAAAATTTCCCGCATCTTGTGTACTTTGGACTGAATTTGAACTCAAGTATGTGGAGGGGTCAATCGAAATGCCTTTTTGATTTTGATTAAAATTTCGTGCCATTACTGTGTGTCAAGCTGTTCATGCTATTGGCAAAAAAATTCTCCTCAAACAAATTCATCAATAATGTTGTAGAATTGTCTTTCCAATCTCTCTTGGATTTGGGTGGAGCAGGAGGGGCTCTGCGAGGCACAATGGACAAGGGAATTGAAGAGCCTCAAGCCATCATCATCTTGGCTTTTGAGATGGTTCCATGGTGAGAAAGACGAAAAAAATGTGATTAATTTTTTTTGGGGAGAAACCTGGTGTGTGTATGGTGTGCAGTGAGAAATTGCTATGGAGCATGGGCACCTCAAGAACTAGGTAGGTGAGCACAGGTGAGCACGAAGGTGAATGGTGAGACTCGTGAGAAACTTTAGCAAAGTGCTAAAAGGGTCGCCGCAGTTCTTGGATAGGGCGGAAGGGGGAGCCAGAGTGGCAGACAGGGGGCGACTTGAGAGTCCACGGGCGTGAGTCAGGAGTCGAGGGGTAAGCCGGGAGTCCACGGGTGCGAGTCGGGAGTTGGGAGTCGGGAGTCCTGGGCTGAGTTGAGAGTGCCGGGGTGAGTTGGGAGTTGAGAGTCCCGAGGCGAGTCCGGGGGCGAGTCGGGAGTTGAGAGTCCCCAGGCCAGTCGAGAGCGCATGGGGGCGAAGGCGGGAGTCCCAGGGTGAGTCAGGAGCACGCGGGGGCGAATCGGGAGTCCCGGGGCGAGTCAGAAGTCGAGAGTCCTGGGGCGAATAGGGAGTCAGGAGAGGGAGCTGCAGCTCAGCAGACAGTTGGGATTTTCTGCCTGCCAGGGTTTGTGGAAGATCGTGGGCAGATTTGCTTCTCGCGCGGTAGTCTGCTGTGCATATGTTGACTTGCTGGATGTATGTGCCACTAGACTAAGGCAGAAGATGCCTCCCACTCTTAGGGAGTAGGCAGAAGAGCGCTCCCCCTCCTATGCCTTGAGATCTACATATGTAGAGGTTCATAATAAGTTCACCTTGTGCATTACAGTGGGTAAAGCACAGGAATGAGGGACATTCCCAAAATGCAGTGCCGGACTTGGCTACTGCCTTGTTGAAGACCCCTTACTTTGGGAGTACCCCCACCTGGGACCTTACCCTACGCATTAAAACTTCAGCCCACAAGCCTGACAGATGTGTGACCATAGAATGATGTTAGTTGCTCTTTGTTTCACAGAATCAGGCTGTGAGATTATACACAAACTGTGTCATTCTCCAAACTCCTAACTTTTGGATTTACAGTAAAATGCTCTTTATGCATCATGATGCACTGAGAGGAGGCTACCACATTTGAGCAGATCATGAGTTATAAAGCACTACTGTTATTTCACAGTGTACTCAAAGAGCACCTTATAACCATGAAAGTTCCTGTTCTCAGCAAAGGAACTTTTCAGATTTAGAATGTTCAGTAGCTGTGCTTTACACATGGTAAAGCCCTTGGGGGAGGCCATTCTCAGAATAAGGGGCTGCCTTCGCTCCGCCTCGCACATGCCCTTATTCTGAGAATGCCCTCCACGTAGGGCTTTGACCTAACACATTTCTAATGTGTTGTGTGAAGAAATTTTTGACAACAATGGTAAGCCAATCCCTACTCAAGGCATTGTCATTGTGTGGTTGCTGGGCCTAGACCCTACACTGCATAGAGTCCTGGAATGCTTTCATGCATAAATGAGAGACTGATATGATAGAATTGAAGCTACAACTTGAAGTTTGAATAATGGAGATTTCCAGATGGAAGAAAAACCACTCCTGGAATTTGATATCAAGATGTCCACCGTATGTAGAGTGAGTAATGTACCTATGAAACTGCAAAGATATCCCCACAACAACAAAATTTGAAGGTATTATGACAATGAGTGCAGTCATAACCTAAGAGTCACCCACAAAGTATCAGACCATCACCTTCATCACAAATAGCAGTGACAATTACACAATTATCCACTGATTTCATCAGCTCCTTACAGTGGGTGTTAAATTATGTAATAACCCATCCAAACTGTTGGGCAAACCATTACAACAAATCTGCATCCTGAGCTTCTGTCATCAAGGAACATAACCTTATCAAAAGAGTCAACAGTAGCTGCTGCATTAAAGCTACAACAAGCTTCTGAGGGTGAGCTTCATTTCATTTTAGCTTCTTCCTGTACAAGCAAGCATCTAAGCCTAAGGCATAGGATGAATAATCTATGAGAGCATACTGAAGAGAAGTCACCAATAATTTAAAAGCAGTTAGTCCAAAAGCTGCAAGGACATTTTGCTTGTGTATTGAGAAACTTTTAAGTCTGTCTGTTGTTTTCTTCCAGGCATCACCCATCATGTCTCTTTTGGTGTACAGACATAGCTTCTGGAAAATGCTGTTGTACAGGCAGTGTGCTGTTATGTAGCAGAGCAGAAGCTTGCTACCATGAGGGTCAAGATTGCCATGGAAACATGGTATGGCCACAGCATGCTTTTCTGATGCTGTTGTCCCTGAGGTTGGTTTGACTGCAGCCATCTCTCTGGGAGGTAAGCCACACATGTCATGTGGATTCAATGTACAGTTTCTGTGAAATGTGACTGTTGCGGGTTGTTGCTTACATCTGTTGAAGGTGTAAGCAACTACCCACATGTGTGTCTTACCACTCATTTGCTTATTATGTCTGTCTTGCAGCACTATTAGAGCTGCTCAGCACAAGTATGAGAAGGAGAGGCAACACTTTCACAGTTGGCAGAGGTCACATATCACCAAAAGAAAATTCACTACAAGTTGCTCTTGTGTTATCTTGCTGGAAGTCTTGAACTCTGCAAGCACTCTACCTGAGCCACAAGTGAAAGATCACCCTCACAGGCTGTCAACAGCAACTGTACTCTTTTGTCAAACTCTTCACTGTTCAACTCTGCCATTTCCTTTCTTGGTGATGGAGGCTGATACTCAAGAAGCTGCATCAACATACCCTGCAACAATGCATAAACACTTCATTAGGGCAGCTTGCTTGAATAGGGGGCACAGAGAACTAAGGACCAGAGAACAACCTCTTGATCTCTCACAAAACATAGGTTTACCTGCTGCTGTACCCTCTGTGTTGAGCTTTGAACCAGAGTTGTGATCACCTTATTAAGTGCAAGCTTCTCCTTCACAACATTTCCTGCTATGAAAATATAACCAAAAATGTGATGCAAGGCTAATGCAAATGACATTGAGCCTCCCACAACTGCAGTTTCAAATGCTCCTGATGTCCATGCAGAGACATACGCCTCAATCATCTGGTTGTTTGTCTGCATCACAACATGAAAATTCTAACAATGTCAGAATAAACACCATCTAAAATAGGATAGCTGAGATAACTTGCTTCTGAATTTACAAACTGATTGTCTAAGAAAAACCCTCCACATAGTCTTCACACTTGATTTGAAAGCAAATGTGAATTACCTCAAATGGGTACAGGTAACCCCATTGTTGACCACAGCACTGAGTCAAAGGAGGAAGTAACTTGAGAACTTGCACTTCAGCCAATTGGTGCCATATAGCAAGCCGTACAGAGTCTGGCACACCCTGCCGCAAATATATGGCTACCTGGCGACCGAAGACCAAATCACCATATGAAGAGGCACCAAAGTGCTCTGCAAGAGTTTCTGCAAATGTGGTGTAGTTGCCATCAATACAACAGATAAAATCCAGAGGCATGCTTGAAGATGATTCATCCAAACAACTTTCCATATCTGATCTGAACTCAGAGGTTTCTAAAGGTTTCTTTATTGGCCAGTTATCAAGCTGATGCCCATAGAACTCCTGCAAGGTTCCCACCATTTTGTGGACATCCTCATGCAGGAAGAAATCATCTGCCAGAACAAAAACAGTTGATAATGCATGGAGTTTTCTTATCAATGGTATTGTCACAATGAAGTTGCTTTCACTCTCCTCCATTGTTTCACTCAGTGCTTCCAAGCTCAAAAGCCATGAAATACCAGCTTTCACAACCTCTTCCATCTCCAGCTTTTCTTGTACAGCAACTGAAACTTTGTGACCTGTCAAGACCTCGACTCCTTGAGACCCATCAAGAAAATGAGATATGTTAGTTGCCATAGGGCTTAGAAGCCAATGTGATGGCAGTGGCAGCCTCTGTCTTGCCCACTCTCTCACCAAGGAGTCCATTGTACTACAAGCATCAGTCCCTTCCTCCTCACACACAGTTGCAAGTCTCAAAGAGCCAAAAGTTGATTTTGCCCTTTTTGATACTTTTGGATTGATATCTGCTTCTCTTTTTGAGGCTTTCCACAGTTTTGTTGATGTCCACGTATCCCTCAAGTCCTTCATAAGAAGCTTGGAGACCAGTTGAGGGTCCAAGCTGGAACTCAAAGTCAAGCCCTTCATCCAATCACTGCTGCCCTTAGATTCATCCCAGCTCTTCAGCAAAATTTCCATGTTTTGGAACAAGAATTCTAGCATATCAGGGTGCAGCAGGGATTTCAAACAAGCTTGCTCTACTAGATCGCCATTCTGAGGATCAGCAATTGCAATGATTCCAAACCAGCAGCTGATTCTCCACATAAAGTCAGACGCCAAGACCTCCTCTGTGCCCATTCCACAATCAAGAGCCTGAGAAAAACTTCCATGACTTGGGGGTAAAATTTCCAGCAACTCTGCCACAAGCCTGGCACTAGCCTGGGCAACAAGAACCCCTTTGGACCAAGCTCCTCCTCCAACAGAACCCCAGCCCAATCCCAGACCAGGGGCAGGACCTCCCCTCCCATTTGCCTCACTAGATTGTAAGACATGACCATTCATGATCACTTCCCTCCCCACAAGGGCCAGCAAACCTCTCAACTCAATCACACCTGAGGCCACTAAACCATGGTCCAAAACATTGTGACCTTCAAAATTGTCACCCATGTATGTTTGTAGACCACTTTCTGGTTTTGCACTTCCAATTAATTGGTCCAGTATGTTCAGTAGTCGCACCAGACCGTGCAAGCAGCTAGTTGCAGCCAAAGACATTTCATAATCTCCCCTATGCCTGATAGCACACAAGCTTGCCAAGAGGGTACTCTTCTCACTACCTAATTGTGCAGCTACTGAAGCCAGGCTCCCATAGTTGAGAACCCCATTCGTTGCCAATAGAAGTCCAAGGTGAGGGATGAAGGTTGGCAACCATGGAATGCGTGACACAGTATTTCTCCCCTCTTTGTCCTCATTTCCAATCTTCTCACTGACTGTGGCAAGAAAATGAAAAAGTGATGCCAGTGTTCCAACCAATTTTGCCCTGCTACCATCTCCTGTGGTCAAAGATTGTTCATCTCCATGTGCAGCAATAACCAGTTCGTTAGTCACAGCAGACACAGATTCAGTTGACAACCACCCAAGTGCTGTCTCAACCACAGGGATAGCAACCTGCCATGTCCAGTTGATATGGATGATTTCCTCAGTTTCAGTATCCGACATTCCTCCCTCTTGTGAGTGGAGTCTTGGCAGTGTTTGGGCCAGGCTTTCGAGCAAGATGTATGACTCCTGGGCCAGACACAATGCATCCTCTTTCTTGTTGCTAGCAATGTCTTCTGATGACAAGGGGGCGAGCCAGAAACACAGAGCAGGATAGATGTCTGAAAACAGGGAAATGCCCATCTGATAGTGTATGCAGACACGCCATAGTCGGAGTGATGCAATTATTGTTGAGCGGACTCCTTCAAAACATTCCTCACCAAGTCTCGGGTGCAACTGCATGGGGTATCCCTGCCTGTAAAGTTCACACTGTGCCACTTGCAGAGCTCCTGACTCTGCAAACCGAATGCAATTCATCCTACTTGCCTGTAGCAATACCTGCACATTACATCAATCATGTCCTGCATTAAATCATGAACATGTACACAGCAAAGTCTTTGAACAGGCCCTTTATTGGTGCACACCAATTAGGTGAATCCACAGGGTTTACAGAGAAGGTAATGCACCTTGAGAAGTTCAATGGCCTTTGTATGGGCAGGACGCAGAGCATCAACCTCAGCATCCAACTCATCATCCATAAGAAAGAATTGTTGGATGATGGAATCCATCAGTCTGGGGCACTTCATGACAGCATCAGCAGCTCCAGGAGAATGTCGTGCAAGAGCTACTACCACACTCAGCAGTGGCTCATTGGCTCCTGTGATCTTCTCCACCTGTGTTGAATCCTTCCTGTGTTACTCAGAACAGCTGAAATACTGACATGTTCATTTTCCAGTGCAGCACAATGAAACAGTGATTTTGTTTTGTAGTACTGCTAGACTACGAGAGTATTGCAAAGCAGCATAAAGAGAGGAAAGACCTCAAGAATAAAACGTATCCTGGGCAAGATGCCCATATGGATAAAACCAGCAGCAACATCTTTGATTGCAACTGTAGCATCGTGTCCAACTGTCTCTTCATCTTCGCCACCATCAACTTTGGAAATGACCCTCTCAGAGAATGGAAACATCTCATTTGTCTTGACATTGTACTTCCAGTGACCTCCTCCAAGAAAGCCCTCACTGTGTTTTGTGTGTCTTCGAAAGATAGGTGCCATAAATGTTGATATATCACCAGGCCAAAATGCCTGTCAAACTCACCAAAGAATGAATTTAGACTTTATCAAGACAGGCTTTGATATCCCATTTGAAGCTTTCAAACTGCAACAAAGTTTACTTGCCCATGAAATATACTGCTGCTTCAAAACCACACCATGGGATAGTGAGAACCTCATGGAGATTGGAAATTGCTTCATTAGCAGAGCAGGTCAGGATTGCCTGTAGAGCCTTGGAACAGGCTACAACCACAGTGGTATGTTTGTCATCCAGTGCATGTCTGCACCCACGAGGCACTTGAACCAAGTTAGTCACTAGTATAATCATCCAACAAATATAGACACAACAACCTTGACAACTTGCAAAAAGAAATGCTCAAGCTAAACAGAGTGATTGTGAACACCATGCCTGAGTGTTAAGACTAGCTGTGGCTCTGGACCAAGAGCATATGCCCACACAGCTTGCCAATCCACTTCATTGTGTTCTTCTACTTTTGAAGGTCTGAAAGGAAAGCACAGGCACTGGGTTTGAATTCCTGCAATGGCCTTGTTCAGCACAGCTGCAATCAGCTGCAGGGCAAACACTCGGTGACCTGGAAACTGCAAGGCAGACAACAATTGAAACCTGTTGGTTTGAAAAAGGATGCAATCATGGTGACACCACTATATATAATGCAGCAGACAACATATAAAAAACATGTCTGAAGAAGGGCTCACATACTGTGCTCCAAATGAGATCTGTTGCCTCCTTCAGACTGTAGCCTTTTACAGCAGGACTCCCTTCTGACTGCAAATAATCGCACTCAGCAATACTCTTCTCACTCAAGGTTACAGCAGAAGATTTTTCATCTGCATTCAATCATCAACAAAAGTCAGAGATTGTGCAGGATATACATAAGGAGAAAGAGGCCAGATTTTTTGTTGACCAGCATTCATAAACAAGAAGAAATAGAAAGAAAGCCAAGAAATTAAGAGAAGTACTCAGCATCATTGGTGCACCTGCTTCATCAATACCCAAAACATTGCCTTCCAGATCAAACTTGTGCAGCCTCACAGCCTCCACTCTCTCCGTCCAGGACTTGACCCCAACAACTGAGCTTCCCATATTATTATGTCCTCCTGCAGAAAGCTGCTGCGAGAGGGCAGACAATGTTTTCTTCTCTTCACTCCCAGTCTCAAATGACTCTACAGTCTTCAAGGCTTCACTACTTCCAACATTACCAGTAGTCAGCAACAACTCGTCATTTCTCTTATCTTCTGCATGCCAGTTCTTGACTTTCTTCAGCCCCCTCTTTCTCAGCGTGTCCAGCACTGCTGGTTTGAAGCGCTCCATCAACTCTGTCTGTGCCCGGTCCACCTCAGCAATTGACGTAGCAGCAATGGCAGCCCGATTTTCATCATCAATTGCCATTGCGTCAGATCTTCCATCATCTGGAACTCCTTGACTGTCGTCACTCCCATGCCTAGCAGTAGCAGGAAAATTGCTTCTTGCCCGAGCTGCAGCAGAAGCAGCATAATGCAGAGGTGCCTCATCATTCAGAACCACTTCATGTGGCATGTCCGGTGAGCCTTCTTCTGGAGCTCTACTAATCTCTTGCATGGTGGTGGAATCAGAGCTCTTCTTCATCATCTTCCACCTACTCACTGACAATGCCGCTTTCTCCTTCCCCTGCGGCTTTGCCAAAGCTGACAATGCTTCTGCATCTGATTCTTCCCCATCATCCTCTGCCCTCACTGCAGGCTCTTCTTTGGCGATCGGTAACCAATGCTGCAAATCAGAAACCTCAGAAGATTGAGCAATTCACAACTACCTGCGACCTAATCCAAGCAAGACAAATTGACGAAGAAAAAAATTATTTTATTTTTCTCGGCATATCTCTGTGTGTGTGTCTGTGTGGGTGTTTCAATCCACTGAAGAAAAATAAAACTGTAGTATCATGCTTCATGGCCAAGTGCATTGCAATTGAGGAACATGCAAGAAATCTGCGAGACCACACAGAAGGAGTGGAATGGATATGTAAACTAACAGGAGCAGAACAGAGCAATGGAAATGAAGACTAACCGCGGCCTGGGATCGATGGCGAGCCACAGGAAACGCAGTGACACTAGGATTGCCAGGAAACGACACTAGGGGAGCGGATACCGAAGAAGCAAGTGAGGAGGAGGGAAATCCTTTCTCCTTGATTCCAGTCATAACCGGAAGAGCCTCGTAGCCTGTTGTGTCCGAGAATCGCACAACTTCGGAGCCTCCTACATGCGCCCCTCCATCTCCATCTCTGTAGGAGGAAGCCATTTTAGCGTCGTCGTCAAGGCAGAGAAAAAACTGTTCTCGCTACTACAACTGCTTCCTCCCTCCCTCGCTGCGCCTCTCACGCAACAAGCTCCGAAGAAGCCGAGAGAGAGAAAAGAAAACACACTCTCGCGTGCGCAGGCAGGCAGCAGCACTGGCACCAAAAACACACGCGCACACACACGCACACGAATCCTTCTTTCTAGTCATCGTCCCCCAACTCTTAACTCGCACTAATTATCAAATTAGATGATAATCCTCCCCGCCCAATAAACTTACTAATCCTGATCCCAACTCCCAACCAGTAGTGTTTTTCTTTTTATTTCAATCTTCTCATGGTGCTCCAAAAGTGGTGATCAGCTACAAGAGGATTTAGCCAAATCTGGCTACAAGACAAGTAGAGAATTAGAAAATGGAGGAATACTATTACATGTTGATGAACCACTAGAACCTACTAGCTAAATATGGCGATTCCAAAAGAAAAAAAAAGAGAAAACTAGAAATCTGTCAAAATCCTTCAAAAATCTTGGCAGTTTCGAAACTTTTTTCCTCCAAATGTGGCGACTTTTTTGAAAATTTTCTCAAAAACTTCCTTGATCACGTTGCTTGGGACTTTTTTTTTTTTTCTCTTTTTTCCCCAAAAATTGCGACTTTTCGCCACAAAAAAATCACCTCTCCCAACCAGTGACTTTTTTAAAAAAAAATTCTGATGTTGCGCCACTGGCTAGTATTCCAAGAAGGACATGTTTTTGGTTCCTGTGTAAATATTTTAAAAGCTAGTTAAAAAAAATGCTATGAAACTAAAATTAGAGTCCAGATGTGATGAATTTTTTTCCATTTTGGGGGATGAAAATTGGCGATTTGTTTTTCACTAAAAGAAATATTGTGGCAACATATTCCCTTTTTAATTCTATTTTTCGTATTTGGCGAAATTTTGCACCGACAGAAAAACGCTGCTCACAACCATGAACTGCTTGGTTTCGGGACAAAAATACGCTTTGTTTCACACCTTACAAACAATGTTTTTTAATAGACAAATTTACGCCAATTTTCAACCTGAAAAATCTGATTTCACCTATACAAAGGATTTTGCATGGTCCAAGAATATAGAAGGAATCTGTTTTTTTTCTACTTTTATTATATCTGATGTATAGCCAGATTTGGCTAAATTATCTTTTGGAGGATCGCCACCTTGCCTGCATCACAAAATCGTTTAAAAAACACTACTTACCAATCATACATAATTACTAATCCTAGTTATTAGTCATCCACAGTCGCTCCTTCTTCTTGTGCAATTACTCACTAAACACTTCATTATTCGCTAATTCATTTACTAATCTTGTCTGGCCGCTCCTCACACTCTCCTGATTGGTGACTTCTGGATGCGGCTTGCGCGACCGCCACCTGTCGAAAAATTGGGCAGGGCCGGGTCCAAACTTGGTGCAAGCCACAAGTTTCGTCCATTGGACTCTTCTGGCGGCGAATGATCCTGCTGTCCGATGTGCGCCATCTGTCAGAAATCGGACGGTTGTGATTGGTCAAGGTTCCGTGGTGAACTCATCGAGTCTCGTACTTGCCAATCAGAATACGCCAGATGTCAAACCTCCACACATTGTTTTGCAGGCTCTGATGGTGTGCTCTTCTTGTCTCTTCTCTTGTACGATACATAATTTCTTTAATTATTTTTATAATTTCTTAAAGTGAAACCATGGTTTACCTGCATGATGAAAAATTAGGTGTAACTTTTGTTATTAGGTGCAAAATTAGGGTTTAACTTTTGTTATTAGGTGCAAAATTAGGGTTTAACTTTTGTTATTAGGTGTAAAATTAGGTGTAACTTTTGTTATTAGATGTAACTTTTGTTCTTGTACTAATAAGTGGACCAAATGGCTCTTGCCCCATTATGGTGTCATCTTTTTTTTCGCCCCTTGTGGTAGCTTTTGTTCCCATAACTGATTGTAGAGAGCGTCTCTCATTAACGTGGCAACACACCATTTGACAAGAGCTCCAAAGTTATGTCGTATAGTTTGTTGCCTTCTGACATTTTTGTACCTCTCTAACACATTTTTGCACATTCCTGGTCACTCACTGGTTGGTTGGTTGAACCTCATAACTCATGCTCTTTTTGTGTCTCATAACCAATAAAGCTCGATGCACCTGGGTGGTCCCCCGTACAATCAATCAGGTATGTCGGGTAAACTTGCACGATCTCACTTACTTACCTTGTGCACAAATGTGATTGATCTACCTCATTATGGCAAGTTCAAACCAGAAACAGTAAAAATAGGAAATGTTTCCATGAAATTCCTGCCCCTTTTGGCAGGTTCAAACTTCATACCAGCAACAGTTAAAATAGGACATGTTCCACCACAATCCCCCAAAATGAAACTCACACTCCTCAGAGTAACACCTGATGACCAAGCCTGAAAATGTGGGATCAAATGAAAACTACATTATTCCCATAGTCTCTCCAATAGACTTATCTTATGGCTAAATGCATTATTCCATAGTCTCTCCAATGGACTTATCTTATGGCTAAGTTTGTGGTTGAGCATGTGTGTGGTTTTGTATTTTTGTTAATTTGATTTTGTATTATAATTTTCACTGTCTTGACGGCAGCTTGGGCTACTTTATACATTATGTTCCTTTTTCTTTTCTTAGGAATATAGGAAAAAAAAAAGGGAAATTGTTTACTTCCTCAAGAATCAAGATCACCCATACTTTTCTGTGCAAAATTTTGGAAAAATGTCAATAAAATAAATGTCACATATTCCACTTTTGGGGAAAAAAAATTGCCAAATGTCACAAGTAATTTTTTTTGGGAAAAAAATCACCACATTTTCACTTGGATTTTAAGTGGATCCATTTTCTGTAACAGCTTTCTACTTTTATGACAGGTTCTAGAAACGTATGGCCATTTAATGCTAATCCCTCTTGGGATGCTCACAATTTACCTAACATTACAAATGAGAAAAAAGCATTGATTCAAACATTACATGATTTTAAGAGGTAGAAGGGAAATTTCAATCAATTATTTGGATTGAGACAAGCTTTCAATTACTAATGGAAACATGCCCATCCTCAACACATCATACGTTAAAGAAAAAGATTGACTTG
>Ga0209208_10005358_pt1 | contig 17899 bp, 15 predicted proteins | sample S1TSphfallax_3_FD_187694 | JGI IMG/M metagenome (GOLD analysis project Ga0209208, IMG submission 187694) | Host-associated microbial communities from peat moss isolated from Minnesota, USA - S1T2_Fd - Sphagnum fallax MG (SPAdes) (version 2) | ecosystem: Host-associated > Plants > Peat moss >... | reverse complement strand
ACTTGGAGCTAGCCAACAATGAGCTCACAGGTCCCATTCCTCCCATGTTTGCCAAGCAGCTCACAGGTCTTGCAGCTCTTGGTTTGGAGAACAACAAGCTCACTGGTCCCATACCTCAGGGTGCTCCTTTCTCCAACTTTAGTGTTGATTCCTTCACGCCTGGTAACCCTGGCCTCTGTGGCCATCCCCTCCCTCCTTGCACAGGAGGCAACCGCAAGAAGCTCCTCTGATCAGCAGCTGAGAGCTCAACCAGGCTCTAGAGCTTTTGCTGCTCAACATCATCATCAACATCACATTACAAAGCTCCCAAAATCTCCACCATCAAGTTTCAGACTCTCTAAATTTCAAACCTCAAAAATAAAAATAAAATTATATATATATTTATATATTGTCTTTTGCTCTATCAAAATTCTTATGGTTTTTATTTTTTTTAATTTTTTAATTCTAAAATTTTAAAGCTCTGAAGTTGCAAGCTCATAGAAGCTTAATGAATATACTAGACCCACCACCAGTTCAGTTACTCCTGTTGCAATCTAGTAGCTTGTTGGGTGAAGGTGGGTCATCACAAAATGGGAAATTTGAAATGAAGATGGGTCATCCCAAAATGGGACATTTGAAATGAAGATGGGTCATCCCAAAATTGGGAAATTTGAAACTTTGGTCACAATGATTCCAATCACAAAGTTTGCAACTCCTTTTTTTACTTAACTTAACTGCTACCCAAGTTATATTGATTCATGGACTTTGTTTGAACTAGCTATCTAGAGTTGTTCAAGTGGGTTGGAAATTTAAACATCAGTTGGGAAAAAATTTGGGCAAGGAAGTTAAATTAGTTAGTTGTTTGGGATCTTGATTTACTGCTAATATTTTATTCTGTAATTTCTTTCTCTTGAAGATTATTAAAAGTAGTATAATATAATATATATTTTATCTGAAGCAATAATATCAACACTGGACAATATGAATTTATGTTGTTGAATATATATATATATATATATATATATATATATATATATATATTGTACAAGGGGAATTTGCAGATAATATATCATTTCTTGCTTATACATGGTTGGTAATGAAGGTGCCAAATCCTCGCATTTGAATTCCCGATAGTTAGTTACTAATTAGTAAATTTATTAAGAACAAAGATTAAAAGAAAAAGGGATTTGTATTCGAATTTGGGTAGTTACAATTAACAAATACATTCATTAAAAGGTTCAAATTATGTAATAATTATGTGAAATAGTTCGCTTACACAATACAATCAATGAATTTTTTCCAACAAGGGTGCATCTCCCTAACTACAACATGAAGGCCATTTTGCGTTACACGTAAGTATGATTGAAGCAAGTGGGGCCCCCCTCAATGTGAAAACATTCTCCTCCAAAATAGGTCTATTGAAAATATGAAACTTGGAGCATAAATATGTAGCCATTAGAGCCCAATTCCCTAAAAACATAAATTAGGCACAATCCTCCATAGAAAAAAGGCCTATACCACCAAAGGATATTGGTAGTTGAGCTTAACACCTCGCTAAGGGGCCCTGAAAAAACTCCCATAGTCTTGGACCCATAATGTCCCCACATACCTACATAACTCTCTTGTTGAAATTCGTTAAAAGAAATAGGAAGGAAGAAAAAAAACATATTGTCTATGTGAAATAAGAAAGTCGATGAGCCACATACAAGGACAAAATGCCCAAAGCAACTTGGGCATCTCCTAGGAGAGGAAGATCATCAGTATGCACAACATCTAGAAATAAAGCTTCATCCAAAAAATGAGTGACAAAGTCCTGAGAACCCGTTGCCACACCCAAAATGCGTAAGCCATCTATGATCAAAATATAGCCTTGAAAAAATTATATTATTGGAAAGATCCCTAATGGATTCCAAAGTGCAACTAAACGCAACTAAGGCTAATTGGTTTGAAAAGAGGTCAAAGGCATGAATAATTTCATTCATAGGGCCCACGATGTGGTTATTATCTATTAGGGATGGAAAGACACAACTGGGAACCCGCACAATGGTCTCTAAGAGAGTTTAATAATGGGCCAAAGCAAATAAAGGACCTCTTAAAGGGTCACCTTGCTTTGTGCCCAAGGATGATTCAATAGTGGTGATCCCCTCCACATGCCACCCATGTTAATAATAGAGAGAATAATGTTCGCTAAAGGCCCCCCAACATCACATAACTCTCTAAACATAACAACTCAAAAAATGTTATTAAAAGCATTTTCAATGTTGAGCTGCATCATGACCCAATTAGGGTGTAGGTCAAGGAGGGTTTGGATGCCAAAAAGGATGTCTTCAGAACCTCCAAGGGTTGATATTATAAATTGATGGGGGGATAGGTGCTCCTAAAATGGCCCTCGAAGTTGTAGGACAATGGAATGATTAATAAGTCGAAAAAACATTTTAATTATGGCAATAAAAGTCCTTTGCCATTGCCAACAATTTCCTAACCCCCAACACTAGGGCCATTAACCTAAAGATATCCCCATGAACAACAATAGAAGCAACTTGGAATAATTCAAAAAGCCTTAAGGATGGGTCCTCTGGTATGAATCATTTTAAGAGATGTTCATATACCATCCCAGAAAGCCCATTCGAAGACAAATGGGGAGTAGTGGCTAAGGCTTGGGCAAGTAGAATCCTATCTAGGACAAAATGTGTTTAGGTTAATAATAAAAATAGGTGGAAGGATAAGGTTTGAAGGAGGGGGGTGTAATTAGCATAGGGCAACAATGGTGTCCTTTGAAATAATAACTAACGTCATGGGTTGGAGAGCTCTAGCAATGCGATTGTGTTCACCGACTTTCCTTAAAGTTAGACATGGGCAAAAATGAGTGGTTGAAGAATCTTCCCATGAGTGGTGAGAACGAAATGCACATGAAGCACATGAAGATTCTTCTTGTAGAGAAGACTAATCACCCATCATAAACCTTTTGAGGCACATAAACTTCTTGATGATTAAAACGACCTTCAAGTATAAAACAAACATTAACAAAACAACAAGAGGAAAAGGAACCATGCAAATTCTTTTGTTGGGTCTTGAACAATTCAGTTAAGGGGTAAATGAAAAGCTTGTTTGACCTCATTCGGGATGGTTCGAAGGTTCCTATGAACAAATGAGGGCATGTGAAACAAGACTCAAATAGCCCCAAAATGGAGCTAGACTAAACCCAAAGCCAACCCCAAGAAACAAGAGGAATAAAACTTGGGAAAAACATAGGAGAAAAGGACACCTATAAAAAAAAACCTAATTAGCCTAGGAAATGAGGCTAGCAGGAGGGTGAACATTCTTGACATCTCTCAAGAGGTCACCTAAAATGTAAAGGTTACAACAATGAGGACAAAGGGTATTTTGAAACAACAGGGAACGCAAAGAGGAAATCATACAAACAAGAAAAAGGGCTACACCCAAAGCCCCTTGGAAGCAAAAGCGTGAAAAGCCCCCAAACCCCCCATTCCTCCTCTACCCCCTAAAAAAACAGGGGGAAAATAAAGAAAAGACCAAAAAAAAAAAAGTAAATAAAGGAAGAGGAAGACTTTCTTGCTATTGTAAGATCTCAATAGTGATGATGAGCCCAATTCTCAAGCACCCGCCATCCCACTTCTTCAACCCAACCTTGAAAATTGCCAACCTCTCATTGCATGCACCTCCTACCTTGGTGCGCCCTCCTCCTAGTACTTTTCTTTGGTGGGCAAGTGGTGGGCCAACCTGAGGTGTTACTTCCTTGCAACCTAGATTGGCATCGTTGAGATGCCATCACCATCGTTCCTATTGTTGCTCTTTGCCTCCATCATGATCCATTGGTATTCAACCAACTTGACTCATAGTTCGATTCATAGCTTTCCACTAAGAGTCATAGTTGGGTATGTGTTGCAAAGTTTCAAGAATGGATGGCCTTGCACTAGTTAGAATATCATTGTTCTGAATTGTTCAATGGGCTTTAAAGGTATAGATTCACTTCCCAAGTTTGATCATCCTGACAACCTAGGACCAATAACAATTCTAACAAAACTTAATTAGCAACCTACAAAAACATCAAAATCCTCACTCTTTCTTGATACATGTAGCCTCCAAGTACTCTCTAGGTCTGTGATGAAAACAAATGCTATAAAAAAACCAGATGAAATGAATGAGAATCTATATTTGACACACCTTTTTCATGCAACATTTCAACACTTTCATATCTGAAATTTAAAAAAAAGAATTCACAAACAAGTGTAGAAACACAACAAGAACAAAAAATCAAGACATGAAATTTTTTTAAAAATAAAAATACAAGGTTTAGTTTAGGGTTTATTTTGATCTTACGATATAGATTTCATCAAAACAACTATTTTTTATTACAGCAACATTGGTTCCAAGGGTTGCAAATTGGCCTCCCAAGTTGATAGGTATCCTTTTTTCTGCCTTGAGGTAAAGTCAGGGCCATAAAATGGAAGATTTTTAAAAAATCATTTTTCAACCTTGTCTCCTAGTGTAAAGCCTTCAAAGCTGATTTCAACGATTGCACCAATAGGAATGTTCAATTTGAATTCAACCTTGATCTTGACTCCTAATGTAAACTGGGCCTAAATGTGACATAAAAATTACAATATGGGATAATAATGGTTCTATAACATTTCCTTGACTTAATATGGCCATTAATAAGAGGCCTAATTCAAAATCATCAAGGTGCCAGTGTACATGGTGGTTTGCCTTGGCCGTAAAAGGCCCCCAGAGTTCATAAAAACACTAGAATTGGGCCACAATGACCAGCACCCAACAACACACCATCCATTGGATGCCCATTATTATTTAGTTGTGGATGAACTTCATCTGAGTTAATATTTGGTTTCACCTTAGTAACCAATTTTGAAAGGAGGTCTCTTTTATGTAGGTAAATAGGTAAGAAAATATATAACTACAAGGTAAGTAGATGGTTTATACATAGGTAAGAAAAAAGGTTGTTTTTACTACCTACTACTAACAACCAACTAGTGATAGGTAGTAAAAAAAAAGCTCTGAGCTAACCCACCATGATTAGCTAGGGAACTGGAACCCAACAAAAAACTATTTCCTGACCACTTACCATCCATCCTTTCTCTCGGTGCACTGGTGGGTGCTGCGGTTGATGAGTAAAGTATGAAGATGAAAGTGATTTAGAACCATGTTACATTTGTAGGGTTTAGGGTTTAGTCTTGTCTTTAGTCTTGTAGAGGATGACAATAGTCTTGCAAAGAGCTCAAGCCTCATGCATCTTGAGTAGGTGGACTATCATGGTTGATGAGATCTTTTCTAAGCTTGTTAGACTCTTTTTCATGATTCTTTCCTCATAGTAATTTGAAATGGTCCATAATATATTGGTGAGAGTTTATAACATTTCCCCAATCTTAGTTGATTTTATTTCAGAATCACTTTGAGGAATACCATATCACCAACATTGAATTATCTTAAACATCTTGTCAACATATGCCTTTGCTTGGGCCTACAACATACATTCCTTAAATAATTTCTTGTTCCAATTGAACATATTTTACATATAGTTGATAGTTTATACTTGAGTTACACATAAACATGTTAGGATGTTAGCATCAAACATTCTTGGTGACAAACAATTTCAAATGGGCTTATCCCAATTGAGGCATCATGATCTTTATTGTAGGCAAACTCCACCAATTGAGGGTATTCTTCCTAGGAGTTTTGCCTTTGACCCACATACATTTGTAGCATGTCCTCTAAGGTTCAATTAGTCCTTTCTTTATGAGCATTTGATTCAAGGTGGTAGCAATGCTAAAACACAACTTTGTGCCCAATGTCTTCAATAACATCATTCAACATGTACCAACAAATTTCAGATCCCTATTAGACATTATCTCTATGGGAAAATTTGTGAATTCTATATATTTCATTCACAAATAATAGGGTTGTTTCCATGTTGTAATTGTTGTTTATATGGGGACATAGTGTATTTGTTTTAATAACTAATCTACCACTACAAATATGGCATTGTGGCCTCTTTTTGTCCTTGGTAGGTCAACAACAAAATCCACACTTATGGATTGCCATTTTGCACTTGGTATTTTTAATGGTTGCAATAGCCTAGGAGTCTTGGTATGCTCTATCTTTAACACTTGGCATTGGTAACACCTCTCTACATATTCATGAATCTTCCATGTTCATGCCAAGCTAGAAAAAAAAAATCATGAAATATGTTTTTTAAATGCTAGATGACCAACAATTTAGATGTTATGGCAATTGTACATAATTTTCAATTTACACAATATGTGCCTTCAAGGATATGCAACCGACCATCATAGTATAATAATTCGTCCTTTAATACATAGGTTAGGTATTTACTTAAATCCACTTGGGAGTTTTCCTTTCATGATAAAACACAAAAGGTGCATGAAAATATGGTTCTATAGCATATTTTCCTTCTATTTCATCCATTAGCCCACCCCTAACATTAGAGATGGCATTAGCCCAATTTTTCCTAGATAAGGCATCAACTACCACATTCTCCTTTCCTTTGACATGTTGTATGTCAAAAGAATATTCATGAAGTAAATCCACCCAATGACATTACCTACAACTCAAAGTAAGTTTTATGGTCAAAAACTTCAAGCTAGCATGGTCAATCTCAATTTTAAAATGTCTACCAAAAGGTAATGTCACCAAACCTTCAAGGCATGGACATAACTAGTAATTGTTTTTCAAGAACAAGGTGATTATGTTCAACAAGGCTTAATTTTCTTAATTCATAAATTATAACATGACCTTCTTGCATAAAAAAATCTCCAATAACTAATTTGTTCACATTTGTGCATGGGGTGTCAGCAAATTAAAGTAGACAAAAAAAGGTAATATGCCCAAATCTACTTTTTTAAATGAACCAATTTTTAATACAAGTAGAAGAAGGTGGATTCAAAATATTTTTAAATTATGTCATTTCATTTAGTTTATGGTAAGTTACATACAAAATTTGAACAACTTTGGTATCATAAAAGGATATTAAAAATACATTTGAAAATGTATGGTGAATATGGTGTTCAAACCTACTTCACATTGAGAATTTGATATATTATGATTATAACATGCATAATTTGACAATACATAAATATTTTTTAGGTTTTCATTAACTTGAATTTTATTTTAATCAATATTTCATCTACTTTCAACCCATTTTGCAAGATTGGACATCTTGTGCAAAAAAATGCATTAAAAAAAATCTATTTAAATCTACTTTCAAAATGAGGTTTTGCAACATTATAATCATAAGTGAAATATTATCATCATATTAGTCATTGTATAAATAACATTTCTACTTCTAAAACATCAAAGTATTTTATATGGTTATTTATAAATTTGTTTTGACACAAAGCAATGAACCATCTACTTTACTTTGTTTTCACCCCATAGTACTAGGTCTTCCTTACCATGATCCATTGATTTCAAAATACGTGTGTGTTTAAATGTTTCTTTTAAAATATTGAAATTATCCTCACACATCAAAGTCCAATTATCTAATTATTACCTTTCAACAACTCAATTAATGGGGTTGCAATATTAGAAAATGACTTCATCTAAATTGTCTATGAAAGCCCACAAGTCATAAGAACCCCTTAAGTCTATTCAATCATTTGGAATAAGCATTTTCTTGGGATTGTCAAATAGGTCGTCCTTAGATACAAAAACCCAAGTATTCCACGTGAAAGAAAAAGAATTCACACTTACTTTCCTTTGCATACAACCTTTTTTTTTATAGTATTTGTGACACGTATTGTAAGTGTTCTTCATGTTGACATGATGATATAAAATACATTAGTATGTCATCAATAAACACTAAGACATTTATAAACATACTTTTAAACAATGCGTTCATTAAACACATAAAGGTGGCCAAGGCATTAGTGAACCCAAACGGCATAACAAAAAATTTGTAATGCCCAAATCGGGTTTGAGATGTTGTCTTTTAAATGTTCAATTCCTTCACCCAAATTTGGTGATATCTACTATGTAGATTTATCTTTGAAAAACACAAATAATCAAATAGATCATCAATGTGAAGCAAAAGATTTTTTTTTTTTTATAGTGAAGTTTATATAACCACCTATAGTCCACACACATCTAAGCATGTCATCTTTTTTTTTTTCTTAAACAACATAGGTCCTTATTCCCCTTTTTATTTGAGTGCTTGAAAGCAAAGGAACCTTAGGGAATGCCCTCTTACCCATCAAATAGAAAGGTGATCCATTGGGAAATATCCATGTCACTAAATAGTCTCAACAAGCAACCTTAGCATCCACTTGTGTTAACCATTCCATATATATCAATGATGGTGTTCCATCCCATACTTCAGAGTTTATTTCAATCCACACACCCCTTACATCCTCATTGGGACTTGTGACACCTTACAACTAGTGGTCCCAATCTTGTCATTAGGAAATAAGATAATATTAGGCCTAATTTCCATTTGCCTTTTCAACCATTTCATGTAGTAGGAAATTGTGGGAACTTATTGGGTCAATCAGAGTCATGGCTAGTTCATCATTGACATAATTGACCAACCTAATCACATTCTTGTCACATTATGCCTCAATGTTAACCATTACAATAAAGAATTTTAATTGTTGTAAGGGTTCTTCACTAGGGTTAAGCATTTCAACTTTATAAACTTTGTCCTCCACCTCTTGTACCACAATGCCTATTATTAACTAGAAAGGTACAATGATCATTGTCACTTTTAATGGCAATTAAAACATCTCGTGTTCCTCTTGCTCTTCATTAAAAAAACACCTCCATGGGGTTGGTGTAATTGCAATCTTGGATTGAGACCCTAAAAGTCCTTTGCACTCACTTGGTCCTTTCCACTCCTTTTTTCTTTTACCCTTTCCAAAGCTAGATGGTTGGGGTAATTTCTTTTGCCAAGCTTCTCACCAACATTATATCCTATTTGTTCTTATTTGTTCCTTAAAACTTGAAGGGCTAACTGCTTTGCCCATGTAGTTACCCCTTCGAGTTTTTTTTTCATTTGGACCCACCACTCTTTAGCTTTTCCTCTCATTTGAAGAGATGTAATTTGAATCTTGTCAACATTCACATAATTCTCACTAAACAAATTCTCTAAAATTTTAGAATATGATGATACCTTGGATGTTGAAATGTTGGGGGCAACCATAAAAGTTCAAAAAATGGATCATCTTTCAAAACTTGTGTCTCCTAGACATCCTTTCCACACCACCACCCTTACTACCACATGATGAATCCCATGAGGACCATGACCTTGATTTACAACATCTTCTATCATTAACTTTGACACCTCCAATCACTCGCACCAAGACTTTTTCAACTCTTAAGGTTATGTAACCACTTTGATCCATTACTATTATACTAGAAGTTTTATGCTTGACTAGGCAAACTTCTTGTTGGTTGGTTGGCCCATCCGTGACTTCAAGCACCAGATCACACAACTTATGCATTGAAGCTTTGTTCACAAAACTCATACCCAACTTGGCCTTTGGTTTGAAATGATTCTAATATTGAACATCACACATTTAATCCCCTTATGTCTAGTCTTTAAGTATGAAATGAAAAATAATAATAACTAGCCCAAATAGAACCTTTCTCAATTAATTTTAACAACTCCCTGGAATTTGTATTCAAAAGATGACTACATGCCACTTTTGGGACATTTTGCTACTAAATGGCTTATTAAATTACTTCCTACCGAAGGGCGCCATAATTTTAGTGAGCTTGAAACTCTCAAATTCCCCAACCTCTTCCACAACAAATCTCATGTTTTGCCTTACTTTTGGTCCCAATTGCTTTTGACCACCCACACATTTCCTGGACAATAGTTTCAAGACAATTAAACAAAATTGCCACAATCCAAACCACACAACAAACCATACGTGAAACTTCAAAATTATTTAATGCTTATAATTTATATGATTGAACTTTGTACATCATGTGTGCAAGCGCACAAATTCTCCACCCAATTACAAATGTTGGAGATTCTTTGCCCACCAATGTTATTTTTTTTCTACTCAATTCATATGTTATGCAAATTTTCTTCTTTCTTTCTTTTTCAGAAACTAAAATCTTTAAAAACCATATTTTTTCTGACATTCTTCCCCTCTTCTACTTCTGATGCTTGCCCCCATGCATTTTTTTACTATATAGATAACCTTATTTATAATTCTTTTAGTAACACCACTTCTAAGTTCATCGCGCATGATGCACAATATCACATTCCCCAATCGCATTCCCTACAATCATGGAGGATGAATGTCATGCTTAGGCATATTGGCATTTCATCTTTGAAATTCATTCAACCCTAAAGAATATTCAACTTACAAATTTCCCTAGTTGTTATTTGTATGATTTTATGTTGATGCAAATCATATCATTAGGTGCATAACTTGAAGCTTGAACCCTTGGTGCCACACAACTATTAACATTGACCAAGCCTTTTGAAACCATTCAATCAATCACAATGGATGAAGTCCTATTTCAATTGGTTAGTAAGGCCTTATGCTTTCAATTTCATGATACATTTTCAACTCATTTATCCCCCCATCAATTTGGTGTTGCAATTAGGGGAAAGTGTGAAAAAATGGTGCATGGTATTCAAGTTACCCTAAATGCTCACCCCAAATGGGTGATGTTGTAGGTGGATGTTGCAAACACTTTTAACATAATCTCCCAAGGGTTATATTCCAAAAGCTCAATACAGCAAATGGTCAATTATATTAATTCATTTGTTTCATTTACTCTTTAATGCCCCATGACCACCTTGTACATTAGTCATCACTCCCCTTTCAAAGGCTTGATCATTATCCATTCTCCCATTAACACCCATTAGGGTGACCAACTAGGTGGGCCTCTTTTCATACTTGCTCATGTTTAAACCCTTCATAATTCAATAGATATTTTCCTCTCCTATTTGTCCCCTTTTGTAATTGATGACACCCACGTCATTGGTCATGCATCCATTGTTCATTATGTCCTCAATTGCCTTGTTTCCCAATTGGATTTGGTGGGGTATACATCCTCTTTAATTAAACAAGTGAACAACTTGGTCCCCCTCAAGCTTGCTTATTAGTTTATCCCTTGTTAATTTCTACACCCCTTCAAATGGCATTGAGTTTTTGGGTATTCTTTTTGGTTCTTCCTAATCTTTCACCTTGTTTTTTTTATTGGGATGTCATAAACAAGGATGTATGCCATGTATAAAAGTACTTCCAAAGTTGAAGGAATTTTGGGATTCTCTTTAAGTGTTTTGCCCAAAGACAATTTTATTCTTTTGGTTATTTCCCCCAAAACTCAAAGTTTCAGCATTAATTAGCCTCTTTTGATTCAACCTTCATGCAAATTGTTGGAAGGCTTTAAGGGCTAATGATAGGTCCATTTCCATTCCAAGCCCAATCGAACACATTTCCTATTTCCTTTAAAGCAAATGCAATGCAATCATCTTTGCACAAACCTAGGTTCAAATGTTTGGCTATTTGGGCCGGAGTGACCCAGCCCCCATGACTGCACCAATTCCATTTGGGATGAACTCAAGTTCATCCCAATTATTGGATCTATTACAGGCATTGAGGTTGGGTCAATTCTTTTTTTTTTCCCTCACTTACTTCAAGGCTACCCGTTAAAAAAATCTATTATATTGCCCAAACATTTCAAACCCAACTACCTACCTCCCCCATCAAAAACCCTAAACCTTGCCATCACTCAAAAGAAAAAGCAATGTTGCAGAAGATGGTGCTACAAAAGCAATGTTGAACTGCTGCTACAAAAGACAATGTTGTGGTAGGTGTGTTGAAGCAATGTTGCAAAAGTGGAGTTGAAGCAGTGTTGCAGAAGACATTGCTGAAGTGGTGTTGCAAAAAATGCTCCTCCAAAAAAACTAGTGCATCTGTGGCAAGTAAGGGTACATCAACATTTCTTAATATTTGCTTGTTTTTCACTCCTATTTTTTTGTTCAGATGTAGTAGATGACAAGGAACAGGGGAAGCTCATCGTCATCTGCTGCACCTAAGGAAAAAAAAAGTAAAAAAATGACGACAAGCCCGAGCTAGGGAGGCTCGCCGTCATCTGCTACACCTGAAGAAAATGCAGAAGATGCTGACGAGCTGGGAGGCGCCCGACTCATTGTCATTTCCTGGGTTTTTTCTCAACTTTGAGTTCACTAACTGCATTGCCACCTAATGCATCTCCTGGGATTTTGTGATCCCATTGACTGCATCACCACCTCTCCTAGGTTTTTATGATCTCATTAAGATCTCAGAGACTGCATCACCACCTGATGCATCTCTTGGGATTTTGTGATCTTAATGACTGCATCACCACCTTATGCATCTCCTGGGATTTTGTGATCTCAGTGACTACATCACCACCTGATGCATCTCTTGGGATTTTATGGTCTCACTCATTGCATCACCACCTTCATCACCACATGCATGACCACTTGATGCATCTCTTGGGATTTTATGATTTCACTCACTGCATCACCACCTGATGCATCTCTTGGGATTTTGTAATCTCACTCATTGCATCACCACTTGTGATCTCACTCACTACATCACCACCTAATGCATCTCCTCACTAACTGCATCACCACTTGATGCATCTCCTGGGTTTTTGTGATTTCGTTGACTGCATCACCACCTGATGCATTTCTTAAGATTTTGTGATCTCATTGGCTACATCACCACTTGATGTACCTTCCTATATGTGGGGATGTCATCACCCCCTAACAAATGCAAAGGTGAGGAGGAGAAGGATATTGAAGTATAAAACCTTTAGATAGGCTCTTGGCCAAAAGGAACCACACCAGTGATGCTGGTTGGAATTTTTTGTGTATGTTTATACAATTTGTAAATGGGCACAATACAGATGACGACGAACCTCCCTGGCTCAACGTCATTTTTTTGTTTTTTTTCTCATGTGTAGTAGATGACAACGAGCTTCCTTGGCTCATCGTCATTTTTTATTTTTTTAATCAAGTGTAACAAATGACGGTGGACCGAGAGGCTTGTCGTCATTTTTTACTTAATTTCTTAGGTGTAAAAGATGACGATGAACCTCACGGCTCGTCATTGTCTCTTGGTTTTTTTCTTCAAATGGAAAAGATGACAACTAATTGGGAGGCTCCCTGCTCGTTGTCATCTCCTAGGTTTTTTTTCAAGTGTGAGCTCATTAGCTGCATCACCACCTGATGCATCATTATTGTACCCCTTCTTGTACGTGGGGATGTCACCACCCCTTGACAAATGCAAAGGTAAGGAAGAAAAGGGTTGTGTGGTATATAGCATTTTGGACAAGCTCCTAGCCAAAAGGAACCACATCGGTGATGTTGGTTAGAGTTTCTTATGTGTGTTGGAAATTCATTTTATTCAATTTGTAAATGGGCACAATACATTTGACAAATTTTCAAATTTTCAAAGATTTTGAAAATACTTGAACTAGTGATTTTGTAAATGGGTGCATGCAATACACTAAACAATTCACTTTTGTTTTTCAAGAGGCCTTGAGCTTTAATAAAAAATACTAACATGTGGTGAGGCCATGTTGCCTCATGTGTTTTCATTGTAATTATTGTTTTGTGGTGAGGCCACATTGCCTTGAACTCTTGCATTGCTTGCACAAGTTCATAATGTTTTACTTGGATTACTCCTATCTTGTTTTTCTACTCTAACTTGCAAAATGTATTTGGCTATTATGTTACTGTGATCTTTGAAAATTTTGGCTTATTTTCATATGATTTTTTGTGCAAATTCTTGAGAGTTTTAGGAGGATAGGTGTTCTCTGTGGCACATGTTTTAGTGGCTTTCAGTAAAATATAATTACAATAATTAAATTTTATAATTAGAATATATTAATTAATTTTAATCAAAAATAAAACTTTTAAAGTTGGAAAAAAATAAATTACTATCCCTTTTTATATGTTGTTTGCAATTTTTTATTTAAGGGAGCTTGAAGTTCTTAGGTAGTGATGGCAATCGCTATTGTTGGGGAGATTCGAGTTTTTTTTTTTTTTTTTGGATTGATTGTTGTTTAAGGATTTGAATGTTTGTGTTGTAGGATGGCACATCCTTGGAAGAAACTCAAACACCAAGGAAAGGTGATTACCAATAATCAACGAGTGAACGTTGTAGCAAATGAAGAGGAAATTGAAGTGGAACAAAAATTATCATCTATATTCCTACTTTTGAAGGTAAACTTTAATCCCACTCCTATTCTTGAAAGTAAATTTGTTGTGATGGATGATGATACATTTCACATGATAGGGTTTAAAAAAATGCAATGCAACACATTACAAATAAAAAATCCCAATCCAAACCCTAAACCCCATCTTCATTCTATATTTGAGAATGGGGATGGGGTATTTTTTTGCCCAAATTTTTCCAAGCAATATGTTCATTGTTTGAAGGTTTTAATTGCTAGCCTATTTGTAATGCCCTCCTTGTATTTAGTGTTTATTTGCTTGTTTGTAATACCTTCATATTTTGTAAGTTTTTATTATTAGTTTGTTTATAATATTTTCATCATTTTTAAGGATTATTTTTTGGTTTGATTTTGAATGTTGTTCTTGTAGGGGCTTCAGTGGTTTCACATGAAAATGATCAAGTAGAAGTACCACCAAATCATGCAATGGAAGATGTAGATTGGGTGCACGAAGCGTCAAAGTGGAAGTGCAAGATCAATGGATGCACCAACGCTTATGTGGCTAAATGGCTACTTCGTCAACATTTGGACAACAAACACAGGCTTCGCATGGAGCTAGGCAAATATGGTCGTCCTTCTATTTGTGTTGGGAGACCAAGGTAACAAAATCACCATGCTATGAATGTTCGAATTTTGAGCAACCCGCACGCAAGGCAAAAGTGGAATGAAAAGAAGGCTCTTGATAAAGTGAAAAAGAAAGCAAAGTTAGAATGGGATGAACTTTAAACCCAAGCGCAACAAATGGAACAAGTTAAATGGCCTTTGTTGGTATGCTTAGCCTCCGAGATCTTATTGGGCATCATTGGGATTCCAACATGAGGGTGGGGTTCATCCCACAAAGTGCATGGGCAGTATATTTCCATATTTTTTTTTCAATTCTAAAAACATTGTTTGCATTTTAACATTGGAATGTAATTTATTTTTTTGTTTTCTTGTGTTAGGCTTCGAAGCGCAACAAAGGAGGCTTTTGTTGCAAATGCAATTCGACTTGCACTTGAACATCGTCAACTATTTACTCATCACCATGCAACCAAAGCTATAGAAGTTGCAACAAAGTATCGCACCAATATGGGCATTCCTTCTAGTTCATCCTCTTCAGAGGAATAATTATAGATATAGCTTTAATGCACGTATGCACCATTTTGTATCAAACCATTATAGATAACTTAGCATGATATATTTTTGTCACCATCCTTTTGTTTTAATTTTGACCTCGAATTTTTGGACTTGTAGATTTTGGATTAATCTTATGCCATGTTGCACACAACACCCCCATCCATTACAAATGGATTACATTTATTATAAATCAAATGAACAATACCTTCATCTAATAGGGTTAGCACATTTTATGCCCATGCTAGAGCATTTAAGCAATACCTTCATTATTTTATCATGAAATACTCACACAATAACTTTAACAAAAAATGTAATATAATATTTTTATATAATTACATTGCCCATTTTCATGAAAGGACCCCTTGGTGCATAAATCAGTTTGTCTATGTAGGTATTGCAAACTTTTGATCTTCTCTTGTTTATGGTTGGGTTTTCCATAAAGCGTTTCACATTGCAATACCCACATATCAACCAACTCATGTTCATGTTCCATTACCCTAATCTAAACTTTTGCCTAATATATGTTTCAAATAAATAAGGGGGAAATTAGGTTTAGGCCCAATTCTTTGTCATTAATTGTTTTAAAGTAACCTTTTTCCTAACATTTACATTATTTTCATGGAATATTTTCTAAGTGAATTTATGTATTCACATACACACATATATCTAATGAAGTTCCTATTTTTCTTTTCTTTTTCATTAAAGGAGAAGAAAATGAAGGTGATTGCATGACAAAGGTATGAATGATAAAAAAACCTTCCCACTAGGGTTTTGTAATACCATACCCTATCACCCTATGTTAAATCCCAAATTGCAATACCTAGGTAAATCTATGTTATATAACCCCCTTTGATTTCACAATGCAAAAACCTATTCCCTCATCATCTAAGGTTATGTAAGATCATCTTGTTTACCAAATGCAATACCTACATTTAGTGCATAAAAACAATAAGATGTATCCAAAAGATACCTATTTAAAAAAAATTAACCAATTATCAATACCTTCATCTTTAGGTGGAAGCATTGATTGTGGGCGTGTCTTAATTTTTCCAAACTTTAATTTGCAATACCTACATCGTTTGTAGTGAATGTTAAGGTGATCATTAAGGTAATTTTTCCTTTATTACTATAATGTAATATTACCAATTTACCATAGTAAGTTTATCATTATACCTACATAAATTTATATTGTGTACCCTCACCAAAAGCCCCCTTTTGGTTAATAAAAATTTATTATGCGGGTATTGCAAAAACTTAATCCTTCATAATCTAGGTATACTTAAGGGGATCTTGTTCACCAAACGCAATACCTACATTTAATGGACCGAATGCAATAAGAAATATCCAAATGATATTTATAACTAAAGCAAATCATCATTCTAATGAAAAAAGTAGGACAATACCCACATTAAATGGTCAAATGCCCTTTTGGAAGGAATAGGGAATTCACAATACCTTCATCTAACATAATCAATACCCATGAAAGATATGAAATTATATGCAATACTTGTGTTAGTGTTCGTTAACCTTTAATTATGATATACCTTAAACCTTGCAATACCTACATGCAATACCAATTAAATGCCACAAGAAACAAGATGGGTAAACATTACTCACATATTGACTTGGTGATCATTGCAAATACCCACCTCTATATAATGTTTGAGTGAAATATTCTTATTTAGGAGTTTTATAAGATATGTCTTATATAGCCTGAATAATGTAACTTTAACGTTGAAGCCCTATATGTTCACTGATACAAAAATCCAACGCATTAACACATAAATAATCTATTATTTGACACAATTGTAATATGATGCACATTTTCATAATGGAAAATTAAAATGGGGGATAGGTACAAACAAATTTGTGTTTTTTTTACTCACGAGCCTTCTTCTTACAAATATTTCCATGTTCTAACATTGTTTCATGTTAATCCTTCATCCGATGCATTGAATTACCAAGTCCATCATTGATGCAATGAAATACGATACCAGGATGCATGACTTCATTCACCTTGGAAAGGTGAATACCTCATACACCTGTTGCAATAACACGCAACAATGATGTGGTGTGGTCTATGAGTTGAACCCCACCTTTCACTTCATTGATGATTTCTTGCATTATGTCACCCATTTGAGCAAATGTTTTTTCATCGACGTGGATGAACTTGAAGGTTGGTTGTGATCTTTTTTTTTTTTCACATTGGAAGAGGTATCATCTGGTCTCATAAACTCACACATATTAACAACCCATGGTTTTCTAGAATGATTTTCATTGGCCTCTTCATCATCAGATTCATTGTCATAAATATGCAAATAGGTAAGGTCCGCAAACATGGCAGCAAAACCTCCATGATCAAATCCATACCATGTCCCACAATATTGAATGATATTTTCTTTCGTGAGATCGATACATGTAAGAAAAATGGCAACTCGATGTTTACACAAGTTTCCACGCAATGCCCATTCACATGTGCAACAAGCATACTTGGTGAAAGGAAGTGGGACCTTATATGTCATATTCGGATGTTGTTGGCTTTGTACCATCCATGCATGGCCAG
>Ga0209208_10005357_pt1 | contig 17902 bp, 18 predicted proteins | sample S1TSphfallax_3_FD_187694 | JGI IMG/M metagenome (GOLD analysis project Ga0209208, IMG submission 187694) | Host-associated microbial communities from peat moss isolated from Minnesota, USA - S1T2_Fd - Sphagnum fallax MG (SPAdes) (version 2) | ecosystem: Host-associated > Plants > Peat moss >... | reverse complement strand
GCCGTACGAGAGCGTCGGTACCGACGGCAAGAGGTTGATGCCGGTCAGCGAGATCAGCGCCGTCAGGTACGAGCCGGCGATGATATTGCCGAGTTCTTTGAGCGTCGAGTCGACGATCGAATCGAAGATCTGAATGTCGCCGATGATGCGTTTGATGAACACATTGACGAACTCGAGCGCGTTCTCACGGTCGAAGAGCACCACCATCTGACCCGGCGCTTCGCCCCGCACGTACATGTGCAGCGCCGCGACGACGCGGTTCTCGTAGCCGACGCGCGTCGCGAGATCGCGAAACTTGATCACGTCGATCGAGGGCTCGGAGAGTTTGACCGTCGTGTTGAGCAACTGCGAGAGGGCGGTCGCGGCATGGCCCGCACCGATGTTGCCGACTTCTTTGAGGGCGTCTTTTTGCAGGTCGGAGAGTTTGAGCGCTGGTGTCATGGCAGTTCTCGCTTACGCTAAGACTTTGTTGATGGTCTCGAGGATCTTCGGGGGCTGGAAGGGCTTCGTGATAAACGACTTCGCGCCGGCCTGAATGGCCTCGACGACCAGCGCCTGTTGGCCCATCGACGTGCACATGATGATCTTCGCGTTCGGATCGGAAGCGATGATCTGCTTGACGGCGGTAATCCCGTCCATCTCCGGCATGACCATGTCCATCGTCACTAAGTCCGGACTCAGCAGCTTGTACTTGTCGACCGCCTCGGCGCCGTTTTGCGCCTCGCCGACGACTTCAAAGCCATTCTTGGACAGGATGCCCTTGATCATCATTCGCATGACGACCGCGTCATCGACGATCAGCACCTTCTTACTCATAAAAACAGCCGATTCTCCTCAAGCCCCTAGGCCAGCCCGCGGCTGCGCCGCTCGGCCTGGCGTTTGTTGATGAACTCCATGATTGCGCGATCGTCTTCAGGCCGAATTCCATGAAATTTCAACCCGAGCGAGACCTTACCGGCCGTCCCGATCTTCGACGTCCGCATCACCTCGGAAAGAAGCGTGACGGGCGACGCTTCGGAGTTGAGCGTGAAGCGTACCTCAACCTGCGTCCCTTTCGCCAGTTCGTGTCCGATGATCAGCGACACACCGCTGCGCGAAATATCGGTCAGCGAGGCGCGGACAAATTCTCCGCGTCCCTGGCCGGCCTGCGCCGCGCGCCACTGCGCCGGAACGACCGCGTCGAGTCGAACCGTCTGGCGTTGCTGCGAGCCGCCGAACTTGGCCAGCGTTTCAATCGATTTTGGTAGATCGAACGCTGCGTGCTCACCGCGAATACCCGTACACTTCGCGTTGAACCGATACTTTCCGTTGGCGGAACTGTAGACGAACACCGCGACGGAACCCGGCTTCACCTCAGGCGCCGCCGTGCACGTGAAGCCATTCGAATCGATTTGCTCGACGCAAACGGACGCCGTGCCCTTCCCGCCGGGCACCGTAACATCCACGAACGAATTGGCCGCAGGCAGTTTCGCCTTGAGGGCGGCCCCCGACGGCCTCGATTTGAATCCAAGTGCGCGCAGAACCATCGTTCGAATCGCTCGCTAGACCGCGCCGACCGTCTCGGCCACGTCTTCGGTCGCCGTGATCTGCCCGATCGATTCGACACGCAGACCCGGAGCGACTTCGGAGTACGAGAGGACGACGAGTGCCGGGGCGGCGCGCTCGGTGAGACGCTTGAGCGCGAGCCGAACCGACGGCGAGGCCAGCACGATCGGCACGAGGCCGCCCTGCTGCGCCGTCTGCATGTTCTTGGTGAGCGAATTGTAGATCCGGGCAACCGTGGCGGGATCGAGCAACGCGTAGGCGTCTTCGCCGCGCCGCACGGCCTCTGCGAGCAGCGATTCCAGCTTCGGATCGACCGTGATGACCGAGAGCAGGCCGTTCTCCGCGTATTCCGCGCAGATGTGACGGGCCATCGCCGCTCGGACGCGCTCGGTGAGGAAGTCGATGTCCTTCGACTGGCGCGCGCCGTCGGCAAGGTTTTCCAAAATCAGCAGCAGGTTGCGAATCGGGATCCGTTCGCGCAAGAGATTCTGCAGCACGCGCTGGATCTCGCCGACCGTGAGCAGGTTGGGCACCAGCTCCTCGATGACGACGGGGTAGTGCTGCTTGACGTTGTCGAGCAGCGCCGAAGCTTCCTGACGGCCGAGCAAATCCGGCGCGTGCGACTTGATGATCTCGGTGATGTGCGTCGCGATCACCGAGGTCGGATCGATGACCGTATAGCCTGCGATCTCGGCGTCGCCGCGCGAGCTCTCGGGGATCCAGAGCGCCGGCAGATTGAAGGCCGGCTCCGTCGTCGGAATCCCGTCGATGCCGTTGGTCGCGGTACCGGGGTTCATCGCGAGCAACCGCGAGACCATCACTTCGGCGCGCGCCACTTCGAGGCCGTAGATCTTCACGATGTAGGTCGACGGCTTGAGCTGCAGGTTGTCGCGGACGCGGATCGGCGGCACCACGATCCCGAGTTCACGCGCCGCGTGGCGGCGAATCATCGTGATGCGCTCCAGCAGATCGCCGCCCTGGCTGACGTCGACCAGCGGAATGAGCCCGAAGCCGATCTCGAGTTCCATCGGATCGTACGAGAGCAGCGGCACGACGGATTCGGCGGGTTTGACCGCCGGCGACGACGACGATCCCGCGGCGCCCGGCGCGCCCGCTTTGGCGCCGGCGGCGCCCGGCAGTTTCGCGCGCGCAGCCGCACCGAGTTGCCGGAAGCCGAGGAAAAAGAGAATCCCGGCCATCGGGAACATGAAGAACCACGGCAGCCCGAAGATCCCGAAGAAGACGAGCAGCGAGCCCGCGATGAAGAGCGCGCGCGGCTCCTGAACGAGTTGCTTCGTGAGATCGCCGCCGAACGACGATTCCGACGCCGCCCGCGTGACGATGATACCGGTCGCCGTCGAGATGAGCAGCGCCGGGATCTGCGTCACGATCCCTTCGCCGACGGTCAGGAGCGTGAAGCGCGCCGCGGAGGCGCCGGGGCTCAAGTGCAGCTGCAGCACGCCGACGACGAACCCGCCGACGATGTCGACGATGACGATGATGATCGCCGCGATCGCGTCGCCGCGCACGAACTTCGAGGCACCGTCCATCGCGCCGTAAAAGTCGGCCGACCGCTGGATGTCCTTGCGGCGCTGACGCGCCTCGGCTTCGGTGACCAGGCCCGCATTGAGGTCGGCGTCGATCGCGAGCTGTTTGCCGGGCATCGCGTCCAAGGTGAACCGGGCCGCGACTTCGGCGACGCGGCCGGCGCCGTTCGTGATGACGACGAATTGGATGATGATCAAAATCGCGAAGATCACGATGCCGACGGCGTAGTTGCCGCCGACGACGAAATTGCCGAACGCCTCGATGATCGCTCCGCCGTACGCGTGCAAGAGAATCGAGCGGGTCGCCGTGATGTTGAGCGAGAGCCGGAAGAGCGTGATGATCAGGAGCAGCGTCGGAAAGACGCTGAACGAGAGCGCGTTCTCGGTGTACAGCGTGACGAGCAGGATGACCAGTGCCATCGAGATGTTCACGCTGAGCAAGGCGTCGAGGATCCACGGCGGAACCGGGATGATCATCAGAACGACGAGCATGACGGAAGCGGCGGCGACCCAAAGGTGGGCCGACGAGGCTAGCCGGTCGAGCAGGCCGGGGGACCGTGGACGAGCGTTTACCGCCATGGTCTCATAAAGGGTCGCACGTTACTTCTGCTATCGGCACTCCGGTCGCGGAAGAGTAGGTGGACGGTCCTTCCAGCGAGCGCGCCACGAGGTCGACTTCGACCCGGTTGCGCCCCGCGTCCTTGGCCGCGTAGAGCGCGCGATCCGCCCGCGTGCGCACATCGAATGCCGTCTCGTCGCTCGGCGGCTCGTAGGCCGCGCAGCCGACGCTCACCGAGAGGAACGCGGTCCCGGACGCCGGCCCATGCGCGAGCCGCAGGTCTGCGACGGCGGCCCGGATCCGCTCGCCGACGATGGTCGCACCCGCGGCGGTCGTATCGCCGAGGACCACCGCGAATTCTTCGCCGCCGTAGCGCGCGAGCGCGTCGGAGGAACGGCCGAGCGACGCCCGTGCAGCGCCGGCGATGGCCCGCAACCCGTCGTCTCCCGCGAGATGCCCGAAGGCATCGTTGTACGCCTTGAACCAGTCGACGTCGAACATGATCACGGCGTACGGCCGGCGGCTCCGCGCCGCGGTCCGGTGGGCCGCCTCGAGCCGCTCCTCGTACATCCGCCGGTTGGCGATGCCCGTTAGGCCGTCGATCCCCGCCAGCTCCGCTGCGTGCGCGTACATCGTGTGAATTTCCGCGATGAGCACGGCGAGCAGGGTCGAGGTGGAGATGAGCGTGCACAGCCGGGCGACGTACCAGCCCAGCGTGAAGCGAGCGTGGCCACCCAAGAGGTTGAGCGCCACGTCGCCGCTGATCGTGAAGAGCGCCACGAGCACCCAGACCTGGATGACGGTTCCGTTCCGGAAGCGCACGACACCGGCGGCCAGCGCGACCGCGTTGACGATCAGCACGAACGGAAACACGCCGTTGCGAAAGCCGGGTGAGAAATCGCCGTGGACGATCAGCGTCAGCCGCCCGGCCAGCGCAATCGACACCGGCAGCGCGACGGCCGCGGCGCCGAGCGCAAGCGGGACCACGGCCCGCAGCCAGGCCGGACGGACGGCCAGCCCGAGCCGGTCGGAGCGCTGCCAGCGCGCATCGACGATCGCGTACGCGAGGATCCAGAGGGGGAAACCCAGATGCCAGAAGGTCCACATCCACACCGAGGTCTGACCGTTGACGTCGAAGAGACCGCTCGGTGTGAAGGCGGTCGGGAACGTCATCACTTGGAGTCCGGCGACGCTGCCGCCGAAAACGAACGCGGCCGCCAGCATCGCGAGCGGCGGGTAGCGCACCACCCGCGCGTGCGTCAGGAGCAAATAGGCGCTGAGCGCATCGGCGCCGACCGCATAGACCGCGAACATCGGCAAGAAGGCGGCGACGTGCGGCAAGGGGCGAGCAGCAAACGGAAATGTGATCGCAATCAACGCGGCGATGATCGCAATCGCGATCGCCGCCATCCGGCGATGATCCGGGTTGGCTCGGGCTACGGCAAAGCTGAGCACGTCACACGCCAGCGTACCCCCGGTCGCCGCCGCGGGTCAATGACACGTACGAAAGCTTTACCACGACGCTAGCAGGCCTGTGAAAAAATGACGCCGGCGTCTCGACACCGCCCATTCCGCCGAAGACTTCGTTGCTCTTCGGTCACAACGCTACGGCGTTGCTCCCTCATCGCGTCTCGCTTCGACGAAATGTTCGGTGCCGATCCGCGCGACGCCACTTTTTCACAGGCCTGCTAGGCGATCGTTTTGTTCTTGAGTTTGAAGACGAAGGCGATCACTTGGGCGACGGCCGCATACAGATTCGGCGGGATCGGGCTATCGAGTTCGACCTTGTCGTAGAGCGTGCGGGCGAGCGGCGGATTTTCGAGGATCGGCACGTTGTGCTCGCGGGCGATCTCACGGATGCGCTTGGCCATGAGGTCGGCGCCCTTCGCGCGCACGACGGGCGCATTCATCGTGAGCTCGTCCCACTCGAGCGCCACCGCAAAGTGCGTCGGGTTCGTGACGACGACGGTGGCTTTGGGGACGGCCGCCATCATCCGTCGCCGCGCCGACTGACGCTGGCGGGCCTTGACGGCGCTACGGACTTCGGGCGACCCTTCCGCCTGCTTGTTCTCGTCTTTGACTTCTTGCTTGCTCATTTTGAGCGATTGCTCGAGTTGCCGCTTCTGCCAGAAGTAATCGGCGATGCCGAGGATGACGAGCACGATCGCGAAGCGGATCGCGATATTGTAGACCAGCGACTCGATGGTCGTGATGATCATCTGCGGCGAGGAGTTGCCGAGCGCATAAAACGTGTTCAGATGATCTTTGACGCCCATGTACACGAGCAGCACGACGAGCCCGAGCTTGAGCAACTGCTTGAGCAGATTGACGAACGTCTGCGAGGAAAAGAACAGCCGCTGGAAACCGGCGAGCGGGTTGAGTTTGCTGAACTTCGGCGCAATGACGTTCGGCGTGAACAGGAGGCCGAACTGGAGAAAATTCACCACGAGAGCGATCGCCACGGCCGCGATGAACGCGAAACTCAGGATCGCGATGTACGCCATCCCGCTGCGCACGAAGAGCCCCCAGACCGAGTGGATCGTCACCTCGCCCGGATCCGCGGAGTGCGCGAACGCGACCTCGAATCCGTGCGCGGCGGAACTGAGCGTCGCGAGGAAGCCGACGTGCAGCGCGACGACGACCGCGAGGAAGATCGCGGCGCTGCCGATGTCTTGCGAACGCGCGATCTGGCCTTTGCCGCGGGCCTCGCGGCGGCGTTTGGGTGTTGCGTTCTCTGTTTGTTCGGGCTTCGGCATCGGTCAGGGGGTCTTTGCCGGCGAGGGCGTCGGGGCAGGCAACGGCGATGCCGCGAGGCCGCGGAAGACCGCATCGAACTGGGCCGGCTGCTCGGCGAAGACCTGCGGCAGCACGAAACCCATCAGCGGCAGGCTCACGATGAGCATGATGAGGCCGACCGCGATCTGCAGCGGGAAACCGATCACGAAAACATTCATCTGCGGCGCGACGCGAGCCATGAACGCAAGCGCGATGTTGACCACGACGAGCGTCACCGCGACCGGCGCGGCGATCCGGAAGACCAGAAACAGCGCCTCCGTGAAGAAACGCACGATGTCGTTTGCGACCACGATATGCGGATCGATGAACGGCAGCGGTAAGAGCGCAAATGAGCCTGCCATGCCTTGCAGCATGTAGTAGTGCGCGTTGCTCACGAGGTAGAGCAGCGTGCCGAGCGCGAGTTCCAGCTCGCCGATGATCGTGACTTGCTCTTGCGTCGCCGGATTGATGATGTTGGCGATCGCAAAGCCGATCTGCGTGTCGATGATCTGGCCGGCAAACTGGATGCCCGTGAACACGAGCGACGCGACGAAGCCGAAGATGATCCCGATCGCCGTCTGCGCCAGCACCGCCTCGGCCAGCGGACCCAGCGCGAGCGAGTCGGGGAGCGGCGTCACCACGCTGCCGACCGCGAAGGTCATGATGACCGAGATCCCGATGCGCACGAGCACCGGCACCTGTTGGCCCGAGAAGATCGGCATGACCGAAAACATCCCCAGGATCCGCACCGCGACGAGCAGATAGGTCTCGAACTGGGCTTGATTTAGCCCGAAGACGTTGAACGGATGCACGTCTGCGTCACTGCGTATAGGTCGAGAGCGAAAGGAACACGCGGCGCGTAAAGTCCGTCAAGAGCGCGAGCATGAACGGCCCGAAGAACAGGATCGCGAAGGCGACGACGATGATCTTCGGGATGAAGGCCAGGGTCGGTTCCTGGATCTGCGTGACGGCCTGAAAGATCGAGATGATGAGCCCCGTGACCAGGCCCATCACGAGCGCCGGCGCGCAGACGAGCAGCGCGATCGTGATCGCCTCGCGGCCCAGGCTCAGCGCGGCCGCGTACGTCAATGTTGAAAGCTCGTGAAGAGCGCTTGAACGGTGAGATTCCAACCGTCGACGAGCAAGAAGATCAAGATCTTGAACGGCAGCGAGATCAGCACCGGCGGGATCATCATCATGCCCATCGAGAGCAACACCGATGCCACGACCATGTCGATGACCACGAACGGGATGTAGATCGCAAAGCCGATCTCGAACGCCGTCTTGAGCTCGCTGATCGTGAACGCCGGCACGAGCAGGTAGGTCGGGACGTCGGCCTGCGTTTTCGGGCGCGGCTCTTTGGTCATCGAGTAGAACAGCGCGATGTCTTTTTCGCGCGTCTGCTTGAACATGAAGGCGCGGATCGGTTTCTGGGCGGCGTCGAGCGCCACGGACTGCGAGATTTTATTGGCGAGATACGGTTGCAGCGCGTTCTTGTTGACGTCTTCGATCACCGGACTCATCACGAAGAACGTCAGCAAGAGCGCGAGGCCGACGAGGACTTGGGTCGGCGGAACTTGCTGCGTGCCGAGCGCCGTGCGCACGAATGAGAGCACGATCACGATCCGTGTGAACGCCGTCATGAGCACGAGCAGCGAGGGCGCGAGCGTGAGCACCGTGAGCAGCAAGAGAATTTGCAGCGTCATCGCGACGTCGCTGGGTTTGCTCGAGGGCGTTATCCCGAGGTTGATGCGCGGGATCGGCACGATCGGCGCGGAGGGCCCCGGCGCCGCCTGGGCCAGCGCCGGATGCGCGAACGCCGCGAGCAAGCCGCCGGCGATGACCGCGATCGCGAGCCAAAAAATTCCGGCGCGCTTCATCGGCGGCGCACCCGGGCGAGCAGGTTCATCACGGCATCGCGCTGACTGCCCAGCGCCATCCGCTGCGCGTCGATCCACGGCTCGACCGCATCGGCGGGGATCTGATCGATGAGGGTGACCCCGCTCTGGCCGCCGCCGACGAGATAGTAGCGATTGGCGATCTTCACGACGTGCAAGGTCAGGTGTTGGGCGAGGAACGTCGATTCGACCACGGTGAGGAGTTTGCGTTCGGTCGAGAGGACGAGCCGTCCGCGGGCGAGCCCGCGCACGGCGTAATACAGTCCCAGCAGCAAGAGCGCGACGAGCGCAAATGCCCAGACGACCCGCAGAACGAGGGGGAAATCCAGCTTAGACCTTGTCCACTTCCGGGTTGAGTTCGCTGATCTTCACGGCGAACTTATCATCGACGACGACGACTTCGCCGCGCGCGATGAGAATGTTGTTGACGTAGAGATCGATCGGGTCGGTGGAGAGCTTGTCGAGCTCGAACACGCTGCCCGATTGAAGCGCCACGACATCGCGCAGCGAGAGGGCCGTCTTCCCGAGCACGGCCGAAATCTGCAGCGGGATATCGTGAACCAGATCGAGGTTCGCTTGGCCCGGTGCCGCGACGCGTAGCGGGGTCGGCGCCATCGCGGTGAAGCTGGCGGGCTGCGCTTGCGGCGGCGGCGGCGCCGGCCGCGAGCTACGGACGGGTTCGGGCGCGGGCTCGATCGGCGTCGGGGCCGCAGGCTTCGCCTCTTTCGGTTCGATCTTGCTCTGGGCCACGCCGTCGAAGTCGATCGTCAGACGCGCGTTGAACTCGCTGCCGACGTCAAGGGCCGCGACGAACGTCGCGAACGGCGGCGCGGGGAACGCGCTGCTGTCGGTGACGACTTCGGAATGGATGCCGTCGGCGGCGGTCTTGATGTCCTGCGTGAGCCGCTCGGCCATCGCGCTTGCGATCTGGGCGACCGTCTCGGCGACGATCGAGAGCTGCATCGCATCCATGTCGCCGCCGGCCGACGCGGTGCCGAGCATCAGCTCGACGACCCGGCCGAGATCGTCTTTCTCAAAGCGGGTGACGAACGAGAAACTCGCCGAGGGGATCTGGGTGAGGCAGGCCACCACGTCCGACTCGACGCGAATCGAGGAGTCGGAGCTTCCATCGGCGCTCGGGCCGGCCGTTACGGTACGGTCGACCAGCGTCGAGAGCACGCCGGCTGCCGATGCAAACATGGCATCGGCGATTCGCTTGTCCACGGTTTCCTATTCCTCGCTTTCGATCACTTCGGCTACTTGTACGGCGAACTTGTCCCGGTTGATGCCGGGGAAGACGCGAAATTTCTCGCGCTCGTTCACCAGGGCCGAGAGCGGCTCGGTCGTCAACTTCTCGAAGAGCACCACGTCGCCGAGCTGGAGCGAGATCAGGTCGCGCAGCGAGACGATCGTGCGGCCGAGTTCGACCGAGAGATCGACTTCCGCGCGCTCGACGTTTTTTACGAGTTGCGCGATGTCTTCTTCCGTCATGCCGCGACCGGCGACGACCGACGGCGACCATTGGAAATCCGAGAGTTGCGGGCCGATCGACTGCAAGACCAGATACGGCAGGCAAAAATTCATCACGCCCGCCATGTCGCCGATTTTGAGTTCGCACGAGACGAACGCGACGATCTGGTCGAGCGGGATGATGCGCGGGATGAACTGCGGATTCGAATCGAGCGCTTCGATCTTGAGCGAGAGCGTCAGCAGGTAGTTCCACGACTCGCGATAGCTGTTGAGCATGCGGGCCATGAAGCGCTGCATGAGGGTGCGCTCGATGTCGGTGAGGTCGCGCAGCTTCTGCGGGTACCAGCCCGGGCCGCCGAGCAAGCGGTCGATGATCGAGAACACCAGGTTGAGATCGACCTGAACGATGCCCGAGCCCGGCAACGGATCCATCGAGAAGATCGAGAGAATCGACGGGATGCCGATCGAGGCGATGAAATCGCCGTAGCTGATCTGCTCGATCGTGACGATCGTTGCCTCGACGCGCGTGCGCAAATAGACCGAGAGCGAGTTGTTCAGCAGGCGGGTGAAGTTGTCGTGCAGGGTGCGTAGCGTCTGGAGCTGGTTGGTCGAGAATTTGTCGAGCCGCTTGTTGAAGCGGAAGTCGAACGACTTGACCTTCTTGCCCTCGAGAGCCGCGTTGTCGTTCTCGGGCGCGGCCAGGTTTTTGACCAGCGCGTCGATTTCTTCTTGGGAGAGCATGCTCATGGCTGGACAGATTGCTCCGCGGCGGTGCTTTCGGCGTTGAGGATCACGATGTCGACTCGCCGGTTGAGTTGCCGGTTCGCTTCGGTGTCGTTCGGGTGGGCGGGGCGATATTCCGCGTAGCCCGCGAGCGAGATGCGGGTCGGCGGAATTCTGTCGTTATCGATGAGGTAACGCGTCACCCCGGTCGCGCGCGCCGCCGAGAGATCCCAGTTACTGGCAAATTCGCCGTTGGCGATCGGGACGTTGTCCGTGTTGCCCTCGACGCGGATATCGTTGCGCGTCTTTGCGAGCGGTGCCTTGAGCTGATCGAGCACCGGCAACAGGAAGGGCTTGATATCGGCGCTGCCGCTATCGTACTGCGCCTTGTCGGAGAGGATCGTGATCACCAGACCCCGGCGATCGATGCGCGTCTGGACGTTCTGCTCGAGGTGCTTCTGTTTGACGTAGGCCGCGATCTTCTGTTGGATCTTCTGCAAGTTGGCATCGCCCGACTGGCCCGTCTTCTCGCCGGTTTGGCCGCCGTTCGGCGGATTGTTGATCGCATATTCGCTGTTGAAGCCGCCCGAGACGTCGTGGACCAGCGCCTGATATTTGACCTTATTGATCGTCGAGATCGAGAACAAGATGATGAAGAGGGCGAGCAAGAGCGTGATCATGTCGGCATACGTGAGCAGCCACCGCATCATGCCGGCAGACTCGAGCTTTTCGGCACCCTTCTTGTGCAGGCGCGATTCACCACGCCCGCCGCCGCCTGCTACCGCCAAGCGCTATGCACCCGCCAGAGCGCCGGCACCGACGCCGCCGCCCTCTTCGACTTCGGTGTCGCGATCGGCCGGATCGAGGAACGCGTTGAGTTTCTCTTCGAGCAGACGCGGGTTGTCGCCGGCCTGGATCGAGAGGATGCCTTCGATCATGATCTCGCGCACGAGCAAGAGCTGCGTGTTGCGTTCCTTGATCTTCGAGCCGATCGGAAGCCACAGTAAGTTGGCGAGCAGAATCCCGAAGAAGGTCGCGACGAACGCCTGCGCGGTCGCGGTACCGATCGAACCGGTCACGTTGCCGCCGCTGCTGGCGCCCGCCAGGCCCTTGAGCATCGCGATGAGCCCGAGGACGGTGCCGATGATGCCGAGCGTCGGCGAGTAGCCGCCGAGCGTCATGTAGACGAGCTCCGCCTTGGAGTTCCGTTCTTGGACGAACGAGACTTCCGTTTCGAGAATCTTCCGGATGATGTCGGTATCGCGGCCGTCGATCACGAGCTGGATGCCCTTGCGCATGAACTCGTCTTCGAGCGCGGCGGCCTCGTTCTCGAGGGCCAAGAGGCCCTCGCGGCGTGCCTTCTCGGCGAATGATACGAGCGTCTGGATCGTCGAGCGCTCGTGGTAGACGGGCTCGGTAAACACCGTTTGCAAACCGCCGACGAAGCCGCGGATGAAGGTGCGTAGCGGGAACGAGATGAGCGTCGCGCCGAGCGTGCCGCCGAACACCAAAATGAACGCCTCATAGCGCTCGTAAAGAATACGTAAATCGACCCCGCCGATGAAAGCTGAGACGATTACGGCCCCAAACGCGAGGACGATACCGATGACCGTCGCGAAATCCAAATTACAAGCCCTCGAAAACGAACGCGCGCTACGCTTTATCCTATCGGCGTTCCGGTCGCCGGACCTTACACCGGCCAAGTGGCCGGGCGGCCCGACCCCTCTTGGTCGACTACGTTTGCGTCAGCGGCGCGTGAATCTTGCGTTTGTAGTCGATGATCTTGCCCTGAATCTCTTCGAGCCGGTCGCGGACGATCAATTTATTTCCGGACGTGAGCGTAACGACGGTGTCCGGGGTCGCCTCGAGCGATTCGATGAGGTCCGCGTTCACCATTATAGCCTGGCCGTTGAGCCGCCGTAGAGCAATCATGTCGTTGGTACGTATGCGATTCGTAGACCGGTCGCCCCCGTCGCGGGCCCGGACGGCCCGAGGAATCTTAACAGACCCGGCTCCCCCAGCCGGCCGGCCAGCGCCGTGACGATCGCCGTACCTTCGGCCGGAGTCGGCGGCGCCGCAAGGGCACGTTCGATGTACGCCGCGGCCGCCGGCTCATCGCCCGCCCGCAGCCGAACCGCGGCTGCCGCGCCGAGGAACGTGCAGCGGTACGCGTAGCCGAGCGCCGGAAGTGCGGCCTCGATCGCCGCCAAGGCCACGGCTTCGGGCCGGGCCCTCAGGCAGAAATTCACCCACTCGATGGCGCTGGGCTCGTCCTCACCGCAGCGCGCGGCCTCGGCGTAGCACGCCTCGGCCGCATCGAGCTCGCCCAGCGCTTCGTGACATTTCGCCCGGTTCGAGAGGAGCGCCACCGCCCGTGGCCGGTTCTGCCCCGCCCGCTCGAACCACGGCAGCGCCTCGCGATGACGCCCCTCGGCCATCAGCGTCGCGCCGATCTCGTTGGCCGCCTTCCAGATCGCGATCTCGTCGTCGACGACGAACTGCTCGTGGTCGTGCTTGCCCGCCCGAATGGCGTCGCCGAACGCGGCGCGTGCCGCATCCCGGTCGCCCCGCAGCGTCAGAATGCGCCCATGCGTGAAGTGCGCGTTGCTGTAGGTCGGAGCGATCGCAAGCGCGGCATCGATCGTGGCCTGCGCCAAGCCGAGATCGCCGCGGTGCTGGGCGTAGAGGTCGGCGAGCGCGACGAGCGCGTTCACGCGGAACGCACGCGGCGCCGTCCGCGTCAGTTCATGGCTGCGCTCGAGCGCCGCGATGGCATCGTCCTTGCGGCCGTCGAGCAAGAGCGACATCCCCAGGTTGTAGTGCGCGAACGCATCATCCGGCGCGCTTTCGACGGCGGCCTCCGCCATGCGCAGATTGCGCTCCGCCTTGCCGCGCTCGCGGACGATCTCCGAGAGATAGCCCAAGTGCACGATCTCGATCGGCGCAAGATCGCTCGGCAGGCCGGACTCCAGGCCGTCGCGCGTCACGTATTCGTGAATCGCGTTACGATAGCGAATCTGCGGATCGTTCGGAAAGAGCCGCACGATGGCGTTCGTCATCGCGCCGCTGCCCTTGAAATCATCGGAGAGGTTCCGGCAGGCGATCCAGCAGCCGCGCCCGCGCGCGGGCGAGACGCCGATCGCGCGCAGCGCATCGCGGGATTCCGGCGCCAGCCGTTCGTCGGCGTCCAGCACGAAAATCCAGCGCCGCGTCGCAAGCGCCAGCGCCGCGTTGCGCGCGACCGAAAAATCATCCCGCCAGGCAATCTGCTCGACCCGCGCGCCGAATTCGCGCGCGATCGCGAGCGTGCCGTCGGTGGAGCCGGTGTCGACGATACAGATCTCGTCGACCACCCCCGCAACGCTGCGCAACGCATCGGCGAGAAAGCGTTCCTCGTCCTTGACGATCATGCACAGCGAAACGCCTGCGGGATACTTCATGATGTGAGTTCCCGGTGGCGGGGTCTCGCGCTAGGCGCGGGACCCCGCCCCTGGCTTAGCCGCCCTGGATGAGGTTGACGGCGGTTTGGAGATCCTGGTCCGCTACGTTGATGCTCTTGGAGTTCGCCGTGTAGGCGTTCTGCGCGAAGATCATCTTCGTGAACTCGCCGGAGATCGAGACGTTCGATTGTTCGAGCGAACCCGACGTGATCGTCCCGAGTGCGCCGGTGCCGGCGGTGCCGAGTTGCGCGAGGCCGGAGTTCGCCGATTGCTCGTATTGACTCGAGCCGATCTGGGTGAGTCCGTCCTCGTTCTGGAACCGCGCGACCACGACTTGGCCGAGCACTTGCTGTTCGCCGTTCGAGAACGCGCCGGTGATCACGCCACTCGCACCGATGGTGATGTTGGAGAGCGTGCCGGTGGTATACCCGTTCTGCGAAACGGTGTTGGCCGTCGACGTACCGGCAAGCGACGTCATATCGGAGAAGTCGAGACCGATCGGACCCGTCGGCGCGGGCGCCGGTGTGGTCGTCGAATTGTCGCCGGCATTTCCCCATTGAGCGATCGTGAGCTGATCGCCCGATGCAGCCGACGGCTGGTCCCCCGCTTGGTGAGTGGTCGCGGTCGTCGGACCGTTCGCACTGCTCGAGGTGTTGATGAACTGACCGTTCTGGTTGAAGAACACGTATTGCGGCGTGGTCGACGAGCTGGTGGTTCCGGCCCCGTCATTGAAGAGCGTGCCGTCGGTCGAGGTGATCGTGTAACTCCACTCGGTCGCGGCGGTGACGGCCGAACCGGCGGTGTTGGTGACGACCGCGGGGAGCGACATGCCGTTGTATGGAGCGGCAGTGCCGCCGGCAGCCGAGATCTGCGGCTGGAACGTGATGTCCACGAGATGCGCGTTGCCGAGCGAATCGTAGATGGTCGTCGAGATCGTCGTGATCTGACCCGACGTCACGGCGCCGTTCGAGACGGCCGTGGCATAGTTGGTCTGATTGAGATTGCCGCCGTACGAGACGTCGAACACGGAGTCGCCGGTCGGGCCGGTCTTCGTGCCGGAGCCGGTGGCGACGGCCTGCGAGGTCAGGCCGAGCGGGATCTGGATCGAGCCGGGCGTGCCCGAGGCGGTGATGACACCCGCCGCATTCGCGGTGTACCCCATCACGGAGAGGCCGCTCGAGGGATCGTAGAGCGTGCCCTGCGAGTTGAGCTGGAAGTCGCCGTTGCGGGTGTAGGTCGGCGAGCCGGTGCCCGTGTTGTTGTTGAGCACGAAGAACCCGTCGCCGTTGAGCGCGAGGTTCGTGTTGACGCCGGTCGTCTCGAGGGTACCTTCGGTGAAGTTGGTATCGATCGAACCGACCTTGACGCCCAGACCCACGTTCTGCCCGTCGACGCCGCCGTTGGTTGTCGTCGGCGCGCTCGCAAACGACTGCTGTTGATAGAGGAGATCCTCGAAGTTGACGTTCTGGCTCTTGAAGCCAGTCGTGCCAACGTTCGCGAGGTTGTTCGAGATGACGTCGATTTGGTTCTGGAACGCATCCAGACCGCTGACGCCGATGAACAACGAATCGAAAGCCATTGGGTGACCTTTCGTTTATCGTCCGCCGCACGTCTTTCGATCGGCGCGGCGTCCGAAGCCCCTCACCTGAGGTCCGCTTCGGTTTTGGGTGATTTAGGTTCTCGCCACGATTACTTGATAATCGCCGCCGAGTCGATGTTCGTGAAGACGTTTTCTTTCATGGAGTCGGCGTCGACCGCGGTGATGACGGTCCGATTTTTGATCGAGACGACCATCGCGACGTCGTTCATCATGAAGAGCGACTGCTTTGCACCTTTGGCGGCCGCTTTGTCGGCCATCGCGTTCATCCGGTTCACGTCGTCTTGCGTGAGCGTGATGTTGCGGGAGGCCAAGCGTTGCATCGCATGCGCGGAGAACTTCAGACCGCCTACGGAGCCGGTCGAAGTCGCGCTGGTCGTTGACTGGAGAACGTCACGGAAGCCCGCCCCGGTGGGCGGAATCTGAACCGGAACGCCCGCCGGCCGGACGGTCGAAACCGTCGGTGGAAGGGTCACGGGCGCGATCTTGGGATCGTCGGCCATGATCGACTATCCGCCGATCGCGGTGATGTCGGCGGTGGTGTAGGTGATCGGGTTGCCGTGTTGATCGACGACTTGCGCACCGCTATTGGTCAGCGTGAACGACGGCTGGCCGTTGACGACCTGGATCGATTGGATCGTTCCGGTCGCGGTCGAGACGCCGGCGCTGGTTTCGGTGCCGGAGGTGACGGAGACGGTCTGACCGATGAGCGAGGCCGACTGCAGAACCGAGAAGTTCGATTGGAAGTTCGCAAACGAGGTCTGCAGTTGCTGTTCGGACTGCACCGAGGTGAACTGGGCGAGTTGCGCCAGCGACTGGGTGTCGTCCATCGGGTTGAGCGGATCTTGGTTTTGAAGCTCCGTCGTCAAGAGCGTCAGGAAGTCGGTCGAGTTCAACTCGGTATTGTTGGTTGTACTCGATGACGACGTCGCTGCCGTTGACGCCCCCGTATTGATGAGGGAACTAATTGAGCTGGACATGGGTGCTCCTGATTAAGCCAGGTAGTTGTAAGCGCCGAGCGTGCGCGTCGCCACGATGGGCGGACCGAACGTCGGAACTGCGAGCAAGTCGGATTCATCGCCGCTCGGAGCGTCGGCCGAAAGGCCGGCGATCGGTGCGCGCCGTCCGGAGGACTGCTGCTGCGAGGACTGCTGTTGCCCGTTTGCATTCCCGCCGAGCCCGCTGTTGCTGACGTCGACCGAGTAGCTCGTGAGCTTCAAGCCGGCATCTGCAAGCGAACGCGTGAGTTGCGATTGACCTTGGGTGAGGGCTTGGCCGGCTTCGGCGGTCTGTGCCGTCACATGAGCGGTAACGTTGCCGGATGTGTCGACATTGAGCTTGACCGAAACGTCGCCGAGGTGTTCGGGAACGAGCGACAGACGGATCGTGGACGAGGTCCCGTTCGTCTGCAGAAACGCGCCGCGCAACACTTGCTCGACGATGGCGCTCGTGTCGACGGCCGCTTGGGACGTCGAATTTGGCGCCGCGGTATTCGAGTTCGCCGAACTCGCTTGGTCGATCGAAAAACCGGGGACGCTCGGCACGAAGCTCGAGACGCTCTCGGTGGACGATGAACCGGGGACGAGCAGGCTCGTCGCTGAGGTGGCGGATTTGCCGTTCGCGCCGAGCGTCGCCGTCGCCGCCGCCGCGCTCGTCGAAGACGAGAGCGCCGAGGTGAAGGCTTGCAAGAACGCGGTAACGGTTGCGGCTGGGGTAGCTACGGGCACGGCGGCCGCCGGAGCGGGAGCCGAGATTTCGCTAGCGGCGGCGGAGCCGTACGATTGACCCGCCGCGGACTGGCCGAGCAGTGCGTCGACGACGTCTTGAGCGGCCGAATTCACGCTCGCGGCGCTCGCTGCGGCCGCGGTCGTGGTGGAGGCAGCCGGCGACGTTGCCGGCGTGCTGTTTGCAGCCGAAGCTGCGAGAGATGCGCGCGAGAGAATGCGGCCGAGCAGCGTCGTGCCGCCGGTCGATTCTGCCGCGACGCCCTCCGGAAGCGCGACGCTGCGTCCGTCGCCTTGCGGCGATTCGGAGGCAACCGGCGAACTGACCGGAGCGGTGAGCTTGGCGAGCGCGGCGATATCCGCGTTTGCAGCAGCTGAACCGGAGACAACCTGCGCGTTCTGCGCGGTTGCCACGGGAGTGGCGGGGGTGATGGTTGTCGGGGCTGGGTTCGCTTTCGCCTGATCGGCGTCCAAGTCGGTTCCCACGATTCGATTCAGCTGCCCTGACTCACCGGTTGCCACCCCCGTTGCGACGCTTGCGGTTTGCAAGAACGTTTGCGCGAGGGCGAGCGCTTGTTGGGCCGTGGTGAGCGGTGGCCCGGTACCGGCCGTCGTGCCGGGTGG
>Ga0209208_10005356_pt1 | contig 17903 bp, 15 predicted proteins | sample S1TSphfallax_3_FD_187694 | JGI IMG/M metagenome (GOLD analysis project Ga0209208, IMG submission 187694) | Host-associated microbial communities from peat moss isolated from Minnesota, USA - S1T2_Fd - Sphagnum fallax MG (SPAdes) (version 2) | ecosystem: Host-associated > Plants > Peat moss >... | reverse complement strand
GGGGTTGCACAAATGTTTGGGGCAGTATTGTTTTTAGTGGCCCAGTGTGGCCCCCTTGGAACGCGTCTCGCGCGTCGTCTTTTCTTTTTCCGTGGCAACAGTTTTTCCCAAACACCCCCCTCCTCCCCGTCGCCACCCCCACTCCCAACCCGCCCCCCCGCCCCCCTCTCTCTCTCTCTCTCTCTCTCTCTCTTCTGCTCTCCACCTCCCCCGTCTCTTCCCTTCATCTGTTTCCTTTGCTTACTTGCCATCTCTCTGCACTACTTTTGTTGTTGTTATTTTGTTTGTTGTTGTTTCTGTTGGCTACTTCGTCTTTGTTCATTTCCATTTTTTTTTTGTTACTATTCTTATTAGTGTAAACTTCAGAATCAAGCTATGACACTTTGTTTTTCGTCTGACTGAAACAAATCCCTGCAACAATCCCTTCATTGTGTGTGTGTTTTTCATTATAAGTTTGATCCAACAGGAGGAAGGAGTATTATCGGTTTGTCAGTTTTGTTGTCTTGAGCTTTGTTAGGTGGCGGCGTCATCTTTTCTTTCTTTTTTTCCTTGTGATGATGATGATCATCACCATCCGCTTTCTTGTTGGTTGATTGAAGGTTTTGGTTTGGTTTTATCAATTCTGCTTCTGGGATAGATGCTGCTCTTCTTTTTGCTTTTGCTTCTGCGGTAGACCTTGCTCTTCTTTTTTTTGTTTTGTTTTGTTTTTGTTTTTGGTATTCCTCGGGTTTGAATGCGTCCTGTTTATGTGTTTTAGTGATCTGAGGAGCGTTTTGCGTTTGAGCGCCGAGTTTTTTTTTTTTTTTTTTTCTTTTTTTTTTTTTTTTTTTTTCCTACTTCTACTGTTTTTGTTTGCAACTCCATCTACTATTTGCAACAGTAGCAGCAGCAGAGGTGTATCCATCTTCGAGCGGGAAGCAAGCAATCAAGCAAGCTGCCAGAATTTCCGGAAATGATTCAGGGGATCAACAACAACAGCGAAGAGACAGAGTTTCCAAAATAAGAGAGAAATAGACATCGTTTATTGCAGCAAGCGAATTTCTCTTTCGTGCGCGTTTTTGGAGGGAAACAACACACTGCACAAGTTGTGAAGGAGGAGGAGACAGAAGTTCGTTCCGTGCGTGCTTGTTCGTTCGTCTGTTTGTTTGTCGGCATGGGAAGCTTGGCAGCCTCCCTGCCAAGCTCTTTACCGCCTTTCCCGCGTCCTCGCAGAATCGTCGAAAATAATAGGTTCCCGCGAGCATTCGCATTTGGAGGTGAGAGACCACACAAATTCTCTGTCCCGCTTCTTCCTTCCTTGTCAGTTACATACACAAGCAAACAACAAACTTGCGCGTGTACTTACTTTCTCTCTCTGTGTTCGCGCCTGCGTGTTCCTCTTCTTCTTCTTCTTCTTCTTCTGTTTGGTTTCTTTCCATGGAGAGAGCAGAATTCTCGTCGTATTGTAATATTGGCTGCTCATGAACTTTTTTGAAGAACTGGACTTGTTACTGCAAGCTTACGATCTGCAGAGACACACACAGCCAGCTGCGTGAACAATGTTTTGTCTCGCAAGAAAGCTAGACTATAGAGTGAAAATCTTATCGAAGACGAAGAAAGATCGATTACCTTCCTTGGTTTATCTTCCAAGTTTCGTTCAAGCATGCACGTTGGTATGCCTGCAGGTAGTGATCGCTCAAGTATGCAGCCTCGCTTTCAATTCGTGTCCAAGCTGCTACTGGCAGCATTGCTGACTGCAGTTTGCATGGTGGTTCTGCGACAATCCTCTACGGGAGGAGGATCCTCCAAGGCGGATGATACAGTAAGAATTCGCTCCCCGCCCCAAAACATTCCTGTTCTTTCATTACTGCTACCACCAACCTAGGTTTGTAAAGCATCAAAATACTGTCTTTAAGCAATTGTTGCAACCTTGAGTCCACCAAGAACAACACTTGTCTCTAAAGTGATGGCAATTTTGGTTGCTACTTTTGATCCACCAAGAACAACACTTGGTCTCTAAAGTGATGGGCAAGTTTTGTTGCAACCTTTTGATTTACATCTTCAGAGATCATGCAAAGTCTCTCAAAAATTCAAGCACTAAAACAAAGCTTTCACACTTTTTACCCTTGTTTCCTTTCCTCAGAAGTTTTCCAGACATGAGGATGGAGTTACACATGTCCTGGTTACTGGAGGTGCTGGGTATATTGGATCACATGCTGCCTTGCGCTTGCTTGAAGAAGGCAACCGAGTCACAATTGTGGTAATGTTGCTGAACCCGAAATTTCTTGCTGTGTTGCTTGCATTAGGTTTCAGAATGGAGGTTCTGTTGGTCAGGCATTTTTCATCACAGTATCTTCTGAGTGTCGCGCTTGTCCTTTCTATAAGTTTGAAGGGTTTCTGCTACATGTGGTGACTTGCTGTTTCTTGTTTTTGTTGTTCCAACTACTGTTTGATTGTGGGTGGGGCCCCAATATGGATGTATAGTTCTTCCTCCAAGGATTCAGAAGTAAGAGTTTCTAAAATCATTACCACTGAATCTTGAGATGCACAGGATAACTTGTCACGGGGCAATATAGGGGCAATTGAGGAGTTGCAAGGCTTGTTTCCAGAGCCAGGTCGATTGCAATTCATCTATGCAGATCTTGGTGACAGCAAGCTTGTATCCTTTTCTTTGCTGTCATCATCTATGCACATGGTCATGCACAATTGTTTTGTGGTGTTAGTAATAGGTAGAGCTATAACCTTCATTGACTGAAATATTTGCCTTGACAAATACTAATTATTCCACAGGTCAACAAAATTTTTGCCAAGAATGCCATAGATGCGGTCATGCACTTTGCAGCTGTGGCATATGTTAGTGAAAGTATGGCTGAACCTTTAAGGTGAGTTCACCACTGAACATGCATGTGAACTGTTGCTGGTTGCAAAACTGCTTCTCAGTTCGGTTTGTTTTATTCTCTCTTCTTTTGGGGTTGGGTTTCCTCCGTTTCCCATTTGCTCATCTATTGTCAGATCTGAAACCTCTGTAAGCTTGATTTTGGGTCATCCCTTAAGTTATCCAGGTTGATGTAGATAGGGAGAAGGCCTCAGTACTTATGAAGATATTTGTTTTTTCTTGTGTGACATACATGAGGGTTATATGCATGGAGTCACCATGTGCTAGAGGTGGCACAAGGTGTCTTATGAATAGGTCACAGAAAGAAATTTGCCTTGGACATTGGCACATTTTCCAGCCTTGTGCCAGTTGAAGCTGCAAGGAATTCTGTTTTCTATGTGCATAATGTTGATTAGGAAAGCCCTTGTTTACACGCAACATCCTGCATGATATTAACCCTGGAACTTCCTTCCATAGGCATCTTGCTGTTCGCTTCACATTTGTTGGGGCTGTGCATGATTGTGCAAACTTGGAGGAGGCATGCTAGCCTCTTAGGTTATAGCTTGGCTAATATTCTTTACCTCCAGTGGAAGTTTATAGAAGTCCACAAATTCAACTCCATACTTGCTCTTCAATTTCTCTACAGTTTTGAGAGAGCACTATGTACCACCAGTCTAAAAGGTGGACAGGGAAGTGAGTTTAAGAGAATGGACATTTGATGGCTGACTGTGTTAACATGGTGGTAGGGTTGCTGCAGATATTATCACAATATTACATTCAATACTTTGACACTTTTGGAGGCAATGAAGGCACACAAAGTAAGGAAATTGATCTACTCCAGCACATGTGCGACATATGGTGAACCCAAGGAGATGCCAATCACAGAGGATACACCCCAGGTAAATTCTTCTTTGCAGGGCATTCAAAATCTAGTAAAATAGTGCCTGCAGACTAGAATTCCAATGTTCATGCTACTCTATATTACTTGGATTGTATTGATATCTATTCTAGTTTTCTGACTATGTTTTTAGACAGTTTTATGCAGAAGTTATGTTAAGTTCACTGAAGATACTACTGGGTTCCACCTATATATGCACAAACTTGAATTGCAGTTGATCTGTGATCCCTGGGTCATGGTTTTTTGCATATGAGTAATTCCAGGAACTCAATTAAATTGGCAGTTCAAGTTGTTGATGCAGATGTACCCTGTACTATACTGTTCCCAGTTTGTTTCTCCCCTTGAGTTTTATGGAGGGGCTGAACATTGGTAAACTGTTAACACTGCTCTTGCTGTGGTCATGTCCATTAGGTGCCCATTAACCCCTATGGAAAAGCAAAGAAGATGGCAGAAGATTTGATCAAGGACTATGCACGGACTGCAGACCTGTCCGTCATGATCTTGCGGTTAGCCTCTCTATCTGCTTTGAAAGATCAATATCCTTATGTGGGTGTCACATAGCAATATTCTTTTAGTACATTATACCAGGTACCAATGTTGTTTTGGTTTATGTTCAAGGCTTGGCATGTAGTGAGGATTTGAACACAAGCTATGGTTTCTGATTTCTTGCTTATCCAATTTTGTTTCCAGATACTTTAATGTAATTGGATCTGATCCAAAGGGAAGGCTGGGAGAAGCACCCCGACCAGAGCTACGTAAGCATGCACGGATCTCTGGAGCATGCTTTGATGCTGCTGCAGGGATCACTCCTGGGCTAGAGGTAAGGAGTGTTTGTGCTGGTATCAAAAAAATTCAGAGTAGCAAGTGGCCGGAGGAATTCAAGTTTGTTGGGTTGTAGTATCTCACCACCTCATGCAGTGCAGTTTTGGCTATCAGCAGTTGTCCCTATCTCATACTTTTCAGTCTCTGAATATATTGTCATTTTACGCATTTCATAATGCAATGAAGAAAATTTTGTGTCAGATTTCTTTTATAAACTTACTAAAATACTGCACCTTATTGAGGGACTATTGAGTATGTTGGTATATCTCAGTTATGGGCACAAGCTGTGCAATGATTTCAAAAGCACACACTCAATGTGTCATATTGACCAGAAACTAAGATTCCCTGAGTTGGTATGGAGAGGCATTGGCTTTGATGCCTTTCCAAACCTTGACAGCTCACAAACACACTGTAGTCATCACTATGTAGCTAAACTACTCAAGAGAAGAGAAATATGGCAAGAGGCAGCAGAGGGCACCTTCACAAAGGAGATGGTTTTCCTTGTTTCACACCAAGTCCAGTTGTTGACCAATTATGAAGGAGATGGTTTTCCATGCTTTTGGGAGGTGGTTATGTTAGTAATACCATAACTTCATCAAATAGCTTTCTGGTGTGGCAGGTGCGGGGTACAGATTATAACACAACAGATGGCACATGCATACGGGATTACATCCATGTCAGTGACCTTGTTGATGCCCATGTAAAGGCTATGGTCAAGGCTAAGTCTCAGCAAGTAGGAATCTACAATGTCGGCACAGGAAAAGGTGCACCATTTTGTCTCTCTTTGAAACCCCCACCTTGTTTTTGGTAGTGTAGTATGCAAGTTTTCTCGGTACAATCTCCAGTGCTTTAGATGGAGGGTTGTTGTGGTAGCACGTTGCTGTGTAGGCTGTCATCTAGGTAGGCTGGGTAAAATTGCATGCTTTCTATTCTGTAGAACTGTGCTGCAGAGAGCACTAGAAACTTGAGAGCATTTTTGAAACCTCAGAGGGACTTGTGTACTTGTTTGAGAGAGCAACATGACTTTCTGAAGCTTGTGGATGATTTTCACAATTGTTCAACAGGGAGTTCGGTCAAGGAATTTGTGGAAGCATGCAAAGCAGCTACAGGTGTGGACATCAATGTGAAATATCTTGACCGGAGGCCAGGTGATTATGCAGAAGTCTACAGCGATCCTTCCAAGATTCAGAAGGAGCTCAACTGGGTTGCTACACACACAGACTTGAAAGACAGTTTGGCAGTTGCCTGGAAATGGCACACTCTGCACAGGAATGGTTACAATGCAGAATCTGGTGGATAAGTGTACTCTTAGTGCTAATCCAAACTCTAACCTCTGTTGTGGACCTTCATCCAGGAGCTTAGGCGGGCTGCAGATCCCAACAAAACTTTGAGAACTAGCACATGTTACAGACTCTGTAGATGAATGCCAGAGATCATAGATCAGTTAATTCTTTTTATGGACAGGCTCTTCAGGTTTTGCTAATGCAAAGCAATGCAGAGAAGGCAGAGAGCAGTAGAAAATTAGGAGGAACATGGTGAGAGAAAACAGCCCCAATTTCTTTGATTTATTTCAATGACTACATTCTATCTACAGAGGGTTGGCTCTAGTGTGCTTACGCACAGGTTTCATATATGATGTTATTATTCCAATCCATTCAAAAGAATAAGCAAGTTTGACAACATGAAAGTTCTGTGCCCAGTTCTGTCGTTAGGTGATTTGACTTGGCTGTAGAATGACATTCTACACAGAAATGGTAAGAATTGAAAATTGCTCACCATGTTGCTTTTGAAAGATTTGTCTTTCTAGTCTTGAGGATGTGAAACATGTTTCACTTTGTGAAGGATTCAATGAAGAATTCAATTAACCTTTTCTGTCACTGCAGATTTGCCAGGGAAAGAAGGGAGTAAGGCTTGTTGTTAAAGGATCAATTATTCAAGGAGGTGGTATGTGAATCAAGTCCCCTTATGACCTCTTCAATTATCCTCTTGCTGTCAATTGTTACAGAAAGCTTCATGTAAGAATTCCCTAGATAATTATGCACACAACGAGGAGGAAAAGCTTGACTTTTGAATTTTCTGAGCTTTCAATTATGTGGGTTTGACTGTCCTAGCTTTTAAACCCTTCTTTTTGCGACTCTTCGATTTTGAAACAATTTGCCAAACAGAGAATCTATCCCCAAGTTCACCTCTGTTCTTCACAGTAGGATTTGATTAATCTTCCAAACCTCTCTGGTTTTTTCTCAGCATTTGCAAGTGGAGATGCAAATGTGACAGAGTGCCAATTGGTAGTAGTTGGGATCCTCTTCTTTGATTTTTTGAAGTTCATTAGTGATTTTAAAGCTGATGTTCAACTTGGCCAATGGGGCTTATATTACTCAATCAGATATATGAAGTGATATGCAGTGAGACAGAAGTAAATGTCCAGCTTACAAATAGAGAAAGAACTCCTAACAAGCTGCAGGCATGTGAGCTGACAGAACTAGAACTGGGATTGGAAACTGGGTTAGCTAATCCATACAATTGTTTAACACCTTGTATGTCATCTTTTGAGAGTTTACGTTTGATACGATGGGGTGCAATATTCGGGAACATGATTGACTCTCGAATTGGTGAATGGGCTAGGCCCATCACATGACCAATTTCGTGTACAGCAACAGATTGAAGGTCAAGTGCTTGAGGTGCTTGATCTCTTGATATATCACTTGACCAAAATTCAGCAGCATCGAAATGTACTCGTCCATCTTCAGGAGAGAAAGCATGTGCCAAAATTCCCAATACTCCATCAAAGGATTGAGAATCCCCGTGTTGTCCACTGACAAAACTGATCTTCACATCTGCAGATTGATAAGTCTCAACTTCTGTGAATGAGAAGGATGGGACGATTGCAGTCCACGTTGCAAAAGCATCAGAAAAAATGGTACGAACAATTTTTTGTGAAATTCTGCTTGTAATATTAGTTGGTGATAAGGCCCAGGTCAAGTCATAACGGGATTTCCAGTGCTGATTGCCATTGAAGTATGCAAATCTTTTTGTGTTGTCGAATGGGTGATTTGGATCATCAGTAATAGATCCTGTTTTTTCTTTGTTGTCACCAGCCATCACATGATTGTTTTTTGTACTATTAGAAATAAATCTAGTGATATTATTTGCTGTTGGATGATAATGATGATGATGATGATTAGTGTTATTAAGATCAATTACAGTACTTGGAAATCCTGTTTGCTTTCGAGCAAATGAAAGAGCTGGTTTCCCATTGATAAAATCCTCTCGTCCACACCGAGGCATAGTGATGGCATCGAAGGTAACCTGGTCCAATTCTCTTGTCACCGGAATACCAAATGTGTGTTGGAAATTGGCAGTAGCTTTTGTGAGTTCTTCTGTCACAAGTGTGAAATTCTCACCATTTGGGGATCCTTTCAAGTAACCGTATTGATGGAGGTATTCCTTGAAGGATTTGAGAGCTTGATCTGGCTTTGGATGAGGTTTATTGCTTCCCTTCTGTTTGTGATGGAACCACTTCTCATGTGATCCTGAACCGGAAGTAACATTTTGGGTTTGGTGCAGGCCATCAAATCCAGATGTGAAACAAGGAAGCAGATTTACAACATTTTGGGTTTGGTTCTGCTGGTTGATTGCAGATGGGTAGAAAGCATTTGGATTATGTGCAGGTATGTTATTTAGTTCAAGTGCCAGTATGAATTGCAGACTTGTCAGCATGCATGCTAATAAACCCACTTTCATTATGAAATGTGTGCTTTAAGGATGAAACCTGATCACAAGCAGTTTTTGTAATTGTATATTATGCACTCTTTTGGTTACTTCAAAATTGAACATCACATTGCAAATCTATAGAACCATTTACTTAACAAGCTGAATCATATATTCACATAATATAAGATCTGCAAAAACTCATGAACTCAAGCAAATGGATCTGAGTAGAGTACCATATAGCAAATTCTATGTCTGGATTTCATGACACAAATCCTCAATCCTTCTTAACATAAAAGAAACATTCTTCCAATTATATCAAATAAACAAAAAGTATTGAATTAGCGGAAATGTGCTTTGAAACTTCACCTCATTTGTAGGGTATTTATCATTCAGTTGTTCAGAAACTCTTCCTCATTTTTCCCACCTAGAAAATTAACTGAGAATTATTGGAACTTAGTATCAAAGAGTCTCGTACTATCAAGTTAGAATTTGCTAAAAGGTTTGAACCTACCTTCTTGATATTCAGGAACCATGATTGGATGCTCAAGGCGATCAATTTTTGATCAGTGATTCAAACTCTTGCATGCAACCCAAATGGGTCGAAATGGAAGAAGAGGTAATTGTTGTGTTTTTAAGCAAGGTAGTAGTAGTTTAGTGTGCCTACAAAGGTGATTAGCCTTCAAAGTGTGATCTAATGAGGCTGTCTAATGTGTCCAGTATGTGATAGAAGTAAGAGAGAGATGATGTGAAGGGAGTGTTAACTACCTTACCTACCATTAACACCATCTTTCCAAGCAGTTGGTTTTTTTTGTCTTGAGCTCACCTGACATGCTTGGGAAGGGCCAAACTGCCCAAAATAATTAGTTAAAGTGTAACTACTAGAGAATTACTAGATTAGTGCAGTGGGCTTATCATATTCCCTAATAATTTAGTTTTACCCAACATGTATGGGCTTACTTAAATGCTTTCCTTGACCTAATCATCATCATCATCATCATCACCTAATAAGTAGTAAAAAAATTCACAATTGTGAACAATAGGAATGAAAATGATGAGCAAAATTTTCAATACGTTCTGTATCAATTTGCATCTCATTTTTCTTCAATTGAATTTGAATTCAATTCAATTCAGTTCAGTTCAGTTTCAATGCAAGTGAATTCAATTCGGTTCAATTTGAATGCAATTGAAATCAATCGAATTTGGATCCAATTCCAAATGGATTTTTTTAATTCAATTCAATGTTTTGAATTCAATTTGGTTGAACTTGGAACTCAATTGAACTTGGATTGAAATTTTGATTAAATTTGAATTCAATTCAAATGATATGCAATATCACTCAATATTACAAAGTAAGGAAAAGGAAATTTTATGAAGTCTGAGTATGAAATGCTGAAACTCAGAATTTAATTTAATGGACAAGGTTCAAGAATAATTATAGTAATTGGACAGGTAGGAGTAACGAAATTATATATGTAACTGCAGTGAAGAGGCTCAGGATAAAAAAGGAAAGACAGGATGAAACTCAGTTTACCACCAAAATTGGTGGAAAATTTAGTTTGGGTCTCAGTTATTTCGTTTTGTAAAATTTTCATTCCCAGTTCTGGGTTTGATGCCCCCTATTATGCCGAAACTGGTCATTTACCTCTCTTACCTGTAGCCTTTTGTAAACTATTGCCAATGTGGCTATACCTGTACCCAAATTTGGCTAATTCTTCTTGTGGATGATCGCCAATGTGGCTACAAAATTGACAAAATTGACTTAAAACAAAAACAATTTTTTCATTAATAATTTTTAAAAATTACAAATTTGATTTTTTTTTTATTTTTTATTTTAAAAAAACCCTGCCTGGACATACCATGGGGTCTAATAAAAAGTCAGAAAAGAATGTCCAAAGGTTAAAATAATTAAAATGGGGGTAAATAAAAACAGACGCTAGTGAAGATCCAACGGTCAAATCCCCATGCGCTCTGAACAGAAACTCTTCTATGGATTTCAAACGAGGAACAAACCGCGCGTCGCGCATTATAACCGAGCGTAGCACTTGACCGAGCGTCGAGCACAACCGAGAGTCGCGTGCTTTTCTTGTGCGCGCGCATCTCGTCTCTTCTCGTCCTTCTCTCTTTCTCTCTCTTACTTTGCAATCGTTTTGGGAGTCTGTTGGAGCGATTTTCTGCAGCGATTCGAAAGCTACGAGGATCGTTTTCGCGCCGTCGTGATTGTGCGCCTCGCGATCTTTAGCGAATTGCCTTTCCTGTCTCAGTTTTTTTTTTCCCCCCTACTTTTGGAAGTTTTATGAGGTTTTCTGTTTTGTAGTTCGTTTGCATTGAAGTGATATGAGTGTGCATTCTTCCTCTCTAATGCGCACTGTCTCTCTCATTCTTTCGTTCTCGCTTCCCCTCTGTTGATGACAATTTGAGACTCTGATTCCTATAATAACGTCTATCGGATGCCGATTTGCTTCGAAGAAACGCGCATTTACGGGCGAGACTCTCTGTGTTTTTGTTGTTGTTTGTTTAACGCCCTCTGCATATTTTTGTTAAGTCTGTAGTGTTCTTTTGTTTCTGTGCGCGTCCGTTTGTGCGCGCTCGTTGCGCGTTTATTTTGAGAGCGGAGAAAATGAAGGAGGAAGGAGGAGGGATGCAGTATATGAGTCCGCTGGTGAAACAAGACCTGGCAAAGCTTGACAAAGATGGAGAAAGTCGTCGCGTTGCCATGGACTCTCTCAAACACTGTGTGGAGAATCTGGAGCCGGCCTCGGTGCCTCGCTTTCTCGCGCAGGTCCGTTAGCCTCCTTCACGACTTTCTGTTGTTGCTGCTACTTTTCGTCAAACTTCCCTCTTCTGTACATTGAGAGAATGTGTTGCTGCTGCGCCAAGCCCATAAGCCAGGGAGCGTTTAGGCTCTTGGACTATCGGCTTCAAATACGCATCATCGGTGGCAGAGCAGTCACAACATGCGTTGATAGACAGGATTTGCCATTCTGTTTTCTCAGGAAATGCGGTCGGTTTCACTGAGATAGAGAGATTCTATGAGCATCTTCTTTTTCTGTTTTTTTCTGAAATATACAAGGGTTTCTGGCAACAGGTAGCAGAGTCCAAAGAGGCAGGCGGAGGAGGTTCACGCTCGTATGCCATCTCTCTTTATGAGGAAGTGGCACGAGTCCATGGCAAGCTGATCATCTCACAACTCCCAAGAGTAATGGCCACCGTAATGCGATCTCTATCAGCAAGTGGAAGCTCACCACAGCAGCTTCACCAAGCCTGTGCTAAGGTGGTCTCTGCTCTGGTAAGGTACTCCATCGACTCAAACACCAGCATGGCAGAAGCTGAAGAAGTCGTGCGAGTGGTTGGGCATCCTCTGGTCGAAGCAATTGCAGGTACAGAAGAAAATCCTTTTCTCTTCTGTTTCTTTGCCTCCAGTTATCACGTTTCTCTTCTCGTTGGGAAGCAGAAAATTCGCATGGAAAAATGCTGGACATTGTTTCCAAAATTTCCTGGGAATAATAAGAAGCAATTGTTTATGTGCCAATTTTGTGTAGTCCCATATGCCTTTTTCACAAGCATTCATGTGCCAATTTTGTGGAGTCCCATATGCCTTTTCCACAAGCATTCATGTGCCAATTTTGTGCAGCCCCATATGCCTTTTTCACAAGCATTCATGTGCCAATTCTGTGCAGTCCCATATGCCTTTTTCACAAGCGCTCAAGTGCCATTTTTGTGTAGTCCCATATGTCTTTTTCACAAGCCCTCATGTGTTATATTTGGGTAGTCCCATATGACTTTTTTGCAAGCACTCACATGCCATTTTTGTGTAGTCCCATATGTCTTTTTTGCAAGTGCTCATGTGCCATTTTTTTGTGGTCCCATACATCTCTTTTTCCTCTTTCATGTATAGTAGTTGATGTGTGGAAGGATGAGCAAGAAGAGTTCCTGTGACTAGAGAGAGTAAACAGGAGTTTGAATCTCTTTCCTCACTCGTAGGGAAGCTGGAGCCGGTAGCAGCAGGGGCTGCTACATGCATGCAATCACTGGTTGAATCAGAGAAATGGAAATATGCACCAGCTTGTCTAGTTAGTGAGGTCTGCCAGCGCACAACAGCTGCACTGAGAGAGAAAGCAACATGCACAGTTGCGCATATGCAGCTGGTGTGCTCACTGGCTATCATTGCCCCAAGTGCCTTGAGCATGTATGGTGCAGAGCTCCTGCATTCAGGTGAAGAGATTTTGAAGGCTAGCTTGACTTCCTGGAAACACCGCAAGTGTGCAGCCAAGATGTTGCAAGCTGTGGTTTCAGTTGTGGATAGGAATGTACTTGCTTCGGAGCTCAGCTCCACAGTCCAGGTATTGGAAAGCTTTCGGCTCGACAAGATGCCTCATGTGCGCACTGCAGTGTGGGAGGCACTACAAACTGCAAAGATGGTGACAACAGATGACAACTGCAACCAAGACAATGACAGGGAGGGGCCCCTAGGCACAGGTTCAAGAATGACACCTCATTGGAGAAGTTTGTGGGGTTCTCATAGGTCTCTCTCTTCATCCATCACAGAATCAGAAACTTCTTTGAGAAGTTCTTCACCTTCCTGTAGTGGCAATGGCTTCAATGGAAAGATGAGACAAACTCCTCTCTTTCCTGCAAGGGGCCAGGTGCATGCGCAAGAGTCCATGGCCCGGACCTCCTTAACTTTCACCATGGATGATGATCCTGACTCCTCTGTTTGCAACTGTAAGTGTTCAGATACTTCTCCCTCTTTTACTTATTTTGAGTCAAATTTTGCAGATTTTGGGCAATTTGGTGTAGTTAGATTCCCGCTTTATAGGTGCTTACATTTTGTAGCTCAAAATCATTTTCATAGTTCAAATGGTGAGTTTGATTTTCCTTCTGAAGAGAAGACTTACTTTCCTAAGTTCTACCCTGGAATGAGGTTGAAGTTTGCTTAATGTTCACCATGTCTGTTTAGTGTTTTTCCACCCTAGGAATCTTGAAGATGACTATTTCAAAGACTTCTTAAACCCAAGTGAGGAGCTTTTCAGAACCCACTTCATCCTCAAAAGATCCTAAAGTTCCCCACTTCTCTATTCCTCTCTTATTTTTCTCTTTACTTGTTTGGTCTTTTTTTGTGGGCTTTTTACTTCTTTTTGTCCTCCCCTTTCCTTGTGGTCTCCTTTTCAATCTCTTATATGTTTTTTTGAGCTTGCCAGCATCATTGCTGAGTCTTCCTGTTACTGTCAATCTTCTGACAAAAACTCAGTATGTAGGTCATTTTATGACATTCACCTCCAGACACCACTGGGAGCTGATGAAGTCAATGGGGATTTTGTAGTAGCTGGTCATTATCATACTTTTTTCTCATGAAGATCACTGAATATGTGGGTGACTGTCAATATTGTCCAAATCAAAGTCCTGCCCAATCAAAGTTTTCTGTATTTCTAAGGGGAGGGTTCAGCTCTCCTATTTTCATTTTTTTATGAATTGGCTGTGAAATCTCCATAACCTTCTTATCATTAGGCCATCCCTCGATTATATCCAGGGTGACTTCAATTATATCCATGAGGAAGTTCTTAATGCTTATGAAGATACAATCTTTGAGATTTCATAGTATTCACAATTGGTCCATTGTCTCAACCAGAGAAACTATTGCTGGTTTGTACAGCTGATGTGAAGAAGAATGTGCCCTCTCAAGACTCTGAACTGGTGAGTGATGCTGTCTGGGGGGGCAAGTCTCCTCCTCTGGGCTCAATTGATAGTGCTGCCCATGTGCCTATTTATGAGGCAGAGATGGATTTCCAAGAACAGAGAGATATGCATCCACAAAAAGATTCCAAGCCATCCTTGTCAGTCTCCCAGGATAGTGTGAAAGGCAGAATTGTTTTGAGTGTGAGCCCAATAGAGTCAAGAATCATGCAACAGTTTAGGGAGGCCAAAGGGGACTTGATGGTGGAGGATGAAGTAATTATATCTGGAAAGGCAGGCTTTGCTCAGACTGAACTGGATGAAGGCAATTGTGGCAACCATGAAAATCGTCTGGAGGGAAGCTTAATGACTAGGGTCCCAGAATTGGGTACAAGATTTGCAACCCAGAGCCCTGAGTCCATGTTGCTCAGTGGTTGTGTTCAGAGTGCTTCTGGTTCATGCCAAAGCATGGTGAGTAACTCTAGAACTTCAGGAGATAGTGCTATTTGCTCCATGGAAGGTGGCATCTGGGATTGTCCAAGCAGCACACAAGACCTTGAAAGTGGAGTGGTTGACAGACGCAAACTGCACCTGAAGCACAACTCATTGCAAGGTGGAGCAAAAGCAAATTCAAGAGTTGGTTATGTAAAGCAAGGGCTCACACACACTCCATCAAAGCATCTCGCACATGTGTCCAAGAATGCAGAGGATGGTCTCAGTGTGCTGGTAGGATATATATTCCTTCCTCTTTTGCAGTGTATTTCCCTCCAAAAGATGCTTTCCAGTTTGCAGAAGAGAAATCAGGTTGTCTCAGATTGGAAGTACATATAAGCAAAAACATCTGGTTTGGGTTAACTAATGGCTTATGTATATGCTGAGCAGAAGCCAAGGCTGCTGATTACTGCAGAGGATTTTCAGCCATTTGCCACACCACGAAAGCTGGTACGATCATTACAGTCTGATCTGGGAAGTCCATTATCAGACAGCAATGTGATAAACCAGGACTCACAACCAAGTGAGGGGGTGATAAGTGGGCTTGGTTGCCTATATGGAGATGCTGACATGGAGCTGGAAACATCAAGTGATGAGGGATGGAGTGTGAGGGAGAATCCAATAGCTTCAGAAGAGTCTTTCCAGACAGAGATTAGTAGTGAGGGAGAGACTAAGAGAAGGCAAACAAGCATTCACAAAGCTTTTGCTTCATCTGTCAATGGTTCAACCCCACGAGCAGCTTCTCCCATGCCTGCTGTTCCTTGCAAGACATGCTCTCTTGACAGAGGCCTAGACTATCCAAGAACTCCAAATCATGAACCTGGGAGCAGTAAGGGAGACAACATTGGGACATATCGATTGTCACCAAAGTCCCTCCGACACTACACAGAGAAGGCAGTTGCTAAGCACACCTGTGAATCATGCATAGAGCTCCAAAAGTCAGTCACAGGAATGGGGGACATTCTAAATTCTGATGATACAAGATCAAGTGTGACAATGGTGACTGTACCGAGAAGAATGCTGCATGAACAAGTAGATGAGTGCTGCACTTGTGGCAGGGCATGTGCAGCTTCTGCAACAGGGTCAGCCACTGAATGGGACCAAGGAAGCAGGGACAATGAGGGTGTATCCACTTTGGTCAGTTCAACAGGGATGGAGGAGAGCTGCTGGAATGAGAGACTTGGCCAAAACTCAATTGTGGGATCTGTTTGGAAGAGTTTGATCAGAATGTCACATTATGCTGAAATATTTCTAGGTGGCTCTGTAGTTGTGATTCTTGCTCTGTTTATAAGCATGGTGGTAGCAAGGGCTCTTGTCGCACAGCCAGATTACTATCCAGTGCCAACTTGATGGACCACAAGAGAGAAGAAAATTTAGTATTCTGATGGCCTGGGACATCATACATTATACCGTGGGAAGTACAAGATTTCTGTGACAAGATTATATATTTAGTCATTAGGTGCTAGTGTCTTGTCAGTTTCCAACAAGAAGTCCAGAGATTCTTTTTTTTTGCATGTAAGATCACATCCCAATTTGTAAGACAGATTCTACACAGAGCAGTTTTGTTTGTTATTCAGATAGAAATAAGAGCATGATTTTCTCGATCAGTCAGTGGAGGTGAGAGAGACTCTGGATTGGATCTGTTGGAAGCAGGTGGGATGAAGGGCAAATGGTGACATTCCAAGGTGTTTTATGCAGCATTGTTGTTCAAAGGGATGGTTCTGCAAAATTCTCCGGTAATTTAGGTATGTCATTGCTGCTGTACATTTGTCTATGTGAGCTGTAATGATCAGTAGCAACTAGCAATTCTCTGCAATTCACTACCAGTTTGGTTCTTCTTTGACTAGGACCACAGTTCTATTTATGCCTTTACTCAACCTTTGCATTGTAATGCAGGATTCAGGTTACAGTCAACACTGCCAATCAATTAAGAGCTGCCACTTGGTGAAACAGGCTCCAGAAGCCTCAATGTGAAGCATCATATTCTGGACATTTGCAGATGGAAGACCAGGTATCCCAGTCAGCCCTGACCTCTCTCCACATAATTTGAGCTTCACAGAAGTATAGGAAGTATAGTGTGCTATTAGGTATTTTAGGGTTTAGGGTTTGGTATTGTTTGCAAGTGAAGAAACACCTTGCATGTTTAAGAAAAGACAGTAAAGAATAAGCAAAAGAGTGAGGACATTGAGCATTTGATTGCTGAAATTGACCATCTTTACATTATTTTAAATTCATCAATGACAGGTTAGAAATGGCATTGCATTATATAAAGAAGGCATCAAACATGAAATGAGCTTTTTCTTTTCATTCAAAATGTAATTAAGGTGGAAAAGGTTATTATACAAGTCATCAGAGGGTTAAACATTTACATATGAAGTTGATGAATAAAGCATGAAACTTTTGATTGTGGAATTGAAAGTTGCGGGCAAACATGATGTTCATTGAAAATATTTAGATGAAGGAGAAGGTTGGGGAAAATTATGATGACAACAAAAATTAGGGTATGAGATTAGCCTACAACAATAGTGTGCAAATTCATGGGCATAACAAATGAATATTGTAGTATGTTAAATGAGATCAATTGGTAGAAGGTGGGTAAAGGCAAACATCTCTAAGAAGATTTTGGAGGACTTAGTAAACCTATTTCACCAAAAATATTCAAATGAAAGATATTTGGCAACAAAATATAGTTGTTTCAATTTTTAGGTATTTTTATATTTTATAAATTCAATTGAATTTTTGGTTATACTTTTGAACCAGAATCTGTGATAATATATTTCCCTTTTTTTTCTTTTTCTTTTTTTGCAATCATTGTCTTTCTTCATAATTCTACCATGAAAATGTAAAAGGTGTGGAAACTACAAGCACTATTTTAGATTTACCCCATGAAGCCCAGATTGGGTAGAAATGAACTTTTCTCTGCTTGGGATAGCTTGCATTTTGCTGGCATGGGCCCATACAAATGTAGATTCTAGTAAACCATGACATTTTGAACCATGATAAACATTCTTTTAAGGAAACAAGGGGCCCAAACATAGCCAACAAAACTTGCCACCATGGAAGTCCTTTTTTCAAAAATCTCATTCCTACATCAGTCAAGTGAAAAATATAAGTTTATAACTTGGCCTCATTATTAAATGAAACACATGCATATAATATACATAATATGACCTATTCAACATAATGAACCCCAAAATCCATAAGCTCACATCCTTGTCAAAAGTCATCTAGTCTTAAGTTATTATACTAATTTTCAAATCTTAAATTTGTTTTGCATAATCTACAATTCAAAGTATTGTTTTCCATTATTGTACTTGTGCATCAATTTTGTAACACCTTTTGAATTTGACCTTTTGTGTATGCTTGCAATGAATCGTTAAATGATAATTTGTGAAAAATGTTCTATTAACAACATCCATCTATGTTGAAAAGATATGTTGTTGTGTAATCAACACT
>Ga0209208_10005355_pt1 | contig 17905 bp, 12 predicted proteins | sample S1TSphfallax_3_FD_187694 | JGI IMG/M metagenome (GOLD analysis project Ga0209208, IMG submission 187694) | Host-associated microbial communities from peat moss isolated from Minnesota, USA - S1T2_Fd - Sphagnum fallax MG (SPAdes) (version 2) | ecosystem: Host-associated > Plants > Peat moss >... | reverse complement strand
TCTCTTCAACTTCCCCCTCCCACGCCGCCCCCCCTCCGCCACCCATCCTTCCTTCCTTCTTTAGTTGTTTTTCTGTTCAGCCGTGAAAGCAGTGGGGGTGCATTTGGTTTTTTCCTTCCTTTCCCCCCCTTTCGGGATTGAATGAAGGAGATTGATACAAAGCATGAGAACAGACAGATACCCTACTTATTTGGTCTGTGATTGTTTCTCCTTTCTTGCTTGCTTGATTGCTTGCTTTGTTTGCTTGTTTCTTTGGGGATTGAAGTGAGTTTGAGTGCAAGCGTGATCACAACATGAATAACATATACCCATTTGCTTTTTGTCAATGTTGGGTGTTTTTTTAGTTCAGGATTGAGGGAGTTTGATGCATGCAATCAAGCAAGCATGATGAGAATTAATTCACCCATTTTGTCTGTGGGTGTGTTTTCGTTCCTTGAGGGATATGAAGGAGTGTTTGATCCAAGCAAGCAAGCAAAGCATGATAACCTCACCACCAACCACAATGATTTTTGTATGTTGTTTTTGTTACAACTTTCTGCCCAGGTTGAAGCCTGGAGTGTTTTGCTCCTGGAAGCAAGAATGATATATTATTATTATATACTTCTTTTGTCCATTGCTGTTGAAGCTGGGATGTTTTTCTTCTTCTTTTCTTCTTCCCTTTTGATTTGTTTGTTTTAGTCTGCTTGCTTGGTTTTACTCCAGCACCCACCAGTCCTTACATGACTCCTCCTCCACCTCCTCCTCAGCAGTGTTGCCTTTTGTTTCAGGCTTGCAGTAGTATTTCATGGGGTGTGTGAAGGTTTTGAGTTTTGACCTAGTGTTGGGTCGGTGAGGAAAAAGCGTTGGAATAATTTTGTTTTCTCTCATGTAAAATCCTTCTTTCTTAGAGTTTGTATGTATGTATGTATGTATGTATGCGTGCATGTATATGTATGTGGCCTTGATGTTATTTGTTGTCTAAGAAACCAGCAAACTGCTTGGGACTTGGAAGTAGTAATCCCCAACCAGCCAAGCTTCACAGTAAATCTTTTTTTTTGGTAGCCCATTTGTGTGTCTCCCTGTGGTTGGCTTTGTTTTGCAGCAGCAGTAGTGGCTCATGGTGAGCTTGTCACAATTTGATTGCATTGGTAATAGAGCAACTTTCTTATGGTTCCCTCATTTTGTTTGCAATCCAAGTGATAGATAGAATAAGAGGAGAAATGGGTCTGAGGCAGAAAGGAGAAAATGGCTGTGATGTCCCCCCTATTGAAGATCTGAGATATGGTTTGGATGGAAGTGATTGCAGCTCTGCTGCTGCCTGTTGAAACCCACCACCAATTGCAGGACAACACAGATATATAGGTAGATAGATAGATAGATAGATACCCAGTTTCTCTTTGTCAGCTCAAGTTTTTCTTCCACCCACTACTACTGTAGTGAACTTGGCTGTACTAAGTACATCTCCAGCTTCACCTGCAGGCTTTTCTCCTTGTGCTGCTGTTGTTGCCAATGTGGGATGGGGGCGAAGTGCTTCATTTTTGGGCCGTTTGACTCAGCATTCTATCAGTCTCTTACTGTGAAACCACACTCTTGAAGCCACCGCATGTTTTGCAAGCAAATGGCATCCTAAGTAGCCATACACCATGGCAGTTTTGAAACAGGAAGTGATGTGAGTTGCCCATCCTGCAGACAGACAGACAGACAGACAGACAGACAGAAGCAGAATGTAAATTTGACAGTGCCCTTGTGTCCATGTGCGCCCTTGATGTCACCCTCATAGCTAGAGGTTCCGAGTTGTCTTCCCATACTGAGAGAAAGTCCTCCTCCTAGGAAAGGGTGGGTCACCCATCTGCAATCCTAGCAAGAGTGAGTCCTGCTCCTAGGAAAGGGTGGCACCTATCTGCAATCCTAGCAAGAGCAGTAATGTGATTTGACCAATATGTCTGCCTTTCTCTTTCTATTGACATATGTAAAGCACAGTTGCAGAGATTGAAACCTTTTGTATTGTTACCTTCCTGTCTTGTCCGAGTTGTGTGTGTGTGTTTGTCTGTTGGAATTGTGTCACTTGCACTGCTGCTACTGTCTTTGAGTCTCCATGTTTTGTCTGTGTTTTTCAGCTCATGGAGTTCAGAAGTGGAACTATTGATGTGGGAAAGCCACTTCAGTCAGTGTTATGCTCACAGCGGCAGCTGTGGAAGAGATCATTTTTGTCATCTGGTGATGCTTATGATCAGATGATGCATTACCTAGAACAAATTCACATTTATAAACCAGCAAATTGATGGGCTTCAACAAGATACAGAAAATGAAACAGATTTGGCATGTTATTGAGCATACCTGTCTGTCTGTTGAGGCTTGCTATCTTTTTTGTCAATGTTGCAGTTACAATGATATGACCTTTGTAACTTTCATCACAATTATAAAGACTTCATATTGTTGCTTTGGTTTGTTGATTTTTAGCACTTTTCCTTTGTTGGCTGTATTTTTCAAATGAGCTTTGAATAGCCAAGAGTGCAGGGGTGCATGTTTGTTTTGTTTAGCTCATTTGTGACTTACCTGCAGTTTGTACATTAGCAGTAATGTTGTGTTGTTTTTGGTGTGGGCACAGTTGAAGAAGGCATTTCAGATTGCCCACTTCAGACAAGTTTCCTTGCTTGTCTATGTTGTAATAGCAGTAGAACCTTCCTTATAGCAATGATCTTAGTAGTGGTGTTAAGCACCTCTACTTGGGGTTAGTTAATAGGTCACGGCTTTTATCCTCTGTTTGATGAAGTGAAGTTGCCTGTTACTTTGCTACATCCCCCCTGTTATGAGTCTTCTGATGTGTGCTGTGGAAGTGTGAGTCTTGCATTCCCAAGTTCTAGTAATGGGTGGGTGTATCTTCTGATCAGTGTATCTCATAGTATTATTTGATGCTTGTAGGTGGGAACTGGAAATGTGTGGAAAAAGGGGTATGATTTAAGGAAGTTGATGGAGAATAGGACATGAGAATTTTGTAAGTGTTTGTCCTCTGTATTGCATTCTACTCTTTATCCAAGCTGGTCTGGATCCCTATCCTCTCCTGGGAGCTGATGAATTCCATGGGGACGTTATGGTAGCTGCTGGTCACTACCATACATGTTGCTGTTGAAATTCTCTGAACATGTGTGTGACTGTCACTGTTGTTTCAAACTGTTCTGCAGCTTTTTTTAGTGTCTTGTAGGGCTCTGGGTCGCCTTTTTGTTCCTCTTTGCCAATATGTTATCAGACCTGAAATCTATGTAACCTGATTGTTGGGTCATGTCTGAATTGCATTCTCATTGACTTTTGTCAGATGTATGGAGAAGTTCTTGATACCTCTGAAGTTTCTTTGTCAAAGTTGGTGTGGATCACAACACTGTTATTCTCAGATTGGACAAATGTATATGGCTAAAAGTGTGTTTTATTATGTGACCAAATCTGTTTTGAGGGCTGAACTTGTTTAAGGGTTGAGGGGTGTCATGTTTGTGTTTAGTGTTTTTTGGTTTTCTGATAGGCTCTCTATCTTCTTCACTTGTTGCTTGTTTCATGGGTACAACCCTACTACAATTCATCTGACACTACTTGAAACACTGTTGTTGACAGGAGGCTCAGGACATTGAGCAGGTGCTGAAGGTACTAGGACTGGTTCAAAACAGGGCAGTTTCACTTCTGGTATTGCAATTCAAGTCCAAAGGGAAAGGAGATTGCTTCCACTAATACTCCTCTTGAGATCACAATATGAGATGGTGGCCAAAGATTTAAGCGATTCGGGAACCCCAGGTACTTCAGAAGCTAGAAAAGCAAATCCTGAGATGGAGGCTGATGCCAAATCAGTGCCACCTCCAAAGCGAGGCCGGGGACGTCCTCGAAAGAGTGAGTCTGCCACTCCTGGGGTGCCAAGTGGTGCAACACCTCAAAAACCTGTTCAAGGTCCAACACCTAAGAAGTCTGACACCAAGCCCAAAAGGATAAGGAAGAGAAAAGGTGAATCAGCAGCTCCAGCCATTGTTGATGTGGCTCTTGTAGGCCAACCAGTGACTGGTGTACTGGATGGGTCTTTTGATGCCGGTTACCTCTTGAGTGTGAGGGTGGGGAATACTAACACTGTTCTTCGTGGTGTTGTCTTCGGACCTGGCTTGTCTTTGCCTATTTCCAAGATGAATGATGTTGCACCGACAGTGAGGCACATCAAGAGAGATGAGACAATTCCCCCACCCCAAGTTCCTGCATTTGCAGCTCCTGCTGCCCCTTCTGTTGTTCCCGTGGGCCCGGTGGTGACTGTACCTGCTGCAGTGATTGTCCCAGAGACTGTTCCATCTGCCTCTGCTGTACCACCTGCCGTGCAACTATCTACAGATGGCAGACTATTACCCAAGTGAATCTGGGCATTTGCTTGTGCAGTCTGTGGGGCCTGAAATGTGTAGTAATGCCACCCTTGGCTGTTGTACAACTTATACTTGGAGGTCTTATGTGATACTCTGCGAATCACAGTCTCATCCATGAGTGTACATTGCTGCAGTGCAATCGCTGTTTTTGAAACGCTGTCATTTGTTGTATGACAAGCAATAGGTATGTCATATGCTCATTGTGGTGGGTATATGAATGTGCATTTGGTTTGAGGAATTAGCTCAGTAGCTTGAAGTAGGAGAGCTTGTTAGTTTCACCATCATTGTTACCATTCAGAAAGTTGTGGAAATGACTGGCTGGAGGAATCAAGGTTCGTCCTTGGTTTGCTTCACATGCTGGAGACTCATTCTCCTAGAATTGTAGCTGTGGCATCATCAAGTAGGAACTGTCAATGGTTTAGAACACATCTGCAGCCTTCAACCAGCAGTTGGTTGTACCTGGAGAATTTAAGGTCATTGCTTCATCCTTTTTGTGTGAAACTTTTGGGATGTGAAATATTGGACCTCAGAGAAATCTCCTATTGCAATTTCTGTTTGGTGTGGTTTCTTTGTATGTAACAAGCTCTCTGAGCATCTTCTTGGTTATGATTGTTCTCATTGCATGTAATTGGAAATTCTCTGCTTTATGTCAATAGCAAAATGAGAGGATTGAGCTTTGAACCTTGTGCTTGAATTAGATTTGGCCCGTTTTGCAGCCACATTTTCCTTACAAAAACAAGAGGGTGGAGCTTTTTGTTACTACTTGTGTTGTTTTCTTCACTTGGAGTCCTTTGTTGTTTGCTTTTGCAGCTGTCACTGAATGGTCCTTTGAAGACAACATCTGGACTTGTTGATGTCCTTCAGGCACCTCCTCTGCCATAACTTTTTGTCAACTCTTCAGAGCAGATCCACCCACACCCAATATGTGAACCTGAGGTGTGGGTGCAGTTCAAACCTCATGTCGTCAGAGGTTTGAACTGCATGCCCCTGTATAGTTATTATTGTATGCTTTACACGTTGCAACTTGTCGGAATGGTGGATGTACAAGATCTAACAAAATCAGTCTTGTGTGGTGTGTCAATTCTACAATGTTATATCTTGGTGAAAACAGCCAATGTTGCAAAGCAAAGGACATTCTTTGGGTCTTTCTGTTACATGTCTGCAGGACAAGGAAAATCTAGGGCTTACATTTCAGTCCAGCTGTGGTTGCAAGTACAGGCTTGGATACCGAACCCACTGTTGCCAACTTTATTTTACAGGCTTGGGTACAAACCAGTGTTGGCAGGTTCCCTGGTTTGTAGGGTTAAATGCGGGGTTCAGGTTATTGTGACCCAGACCCAAGTGAGCATCCTTTTGTGCAAAGTGGCTTGAGAACTGGATCCTGGAATTAGAAAGGAGGTTTTCTTAAAAGGGTTCTCTACAAAATTTGGGTGTAGTTCACTAGTCCCTGTTCAATGAACAAGTGAATTCATTGTATTCCCATTAGGTCGTGTTCACTATGATCAATGAATCCACTCAAAATCAAAATTTAGTGAAATCACTTGGTGTCCAGTTAAAAGAACCAGCCAACAGTGGGTATAAACCTTTGTCAACTTGCTTTATTTGACATGCTTGACTATTAACTAGTGTTGGGAGGTTCTCTCTTTTTGAAAAGAAATACCTGGCAGCTAAGTGTTTGGGTATATGGATCCTTGACTAGCACTTCTCAAAAGTGAAAGAACCAGTTATGATCAATGGCAGGTGATGCTGGTTCTTGAAATCAAAGTATCAGTTTTGTCCCTAAGCTGGGGTTGTAAAAACATCAAAGAACCAGGACAAAGAACCTACCCTAAACTGCTGGTTCTTTGTCGGTTCTTTCATGATAACCACCAGTTCTTTGATAAAAATTCGAGAACTTGGAACTGGAAGTTTTCTGAAGCTTTTCAAAAAAACTGGAACAAACCAAACTGAAGGTTAATAGCAAAACCTAAGAACCGCACAACACTGGTATTGATTATTGACCTTTGAAGGGCAAACCTACTTTATCCTCCAGGCTTTTGTATGGTCCCTCTGTCAACTTACTTAAATTTACAGTACAGAAAAACAACAAGTACGTAAAACCAGGAATTATGCTAACCATACCTCAATGACTGGTTATGGGATAGGAACCCAATGAAAATGTGTTTCCTGTCCAGCTACTATTATCCATCCCTCATACTCAATCCACTGGTGAGGTGATTGCCGGTTGGCTCTGGCCCGAGCTGTGAACCTGCTTTTGTTGCCCACTTGTCAGCACGACATGTTGTGTTGCACCATACATAATCAAATGGTGACTTTTCAAATTCTTGTACTTCACAAATCTGCTGTCTATTATACAATGCTGGATCTATGGCGGGAGCTTAAACTTTGTCCAAGGAATTTTTTACAGCAACCTAGACCATTGAGTGTCATATTAAGATGCATGTGTGAGTGCCACATCAAAAGTCCTTGTGTAGTTCAAAGTTTAGATCCAAGCTTGAGTAACACTTTGCTTGGTCTCACATAAGACCAATCTAGCTTCGCTATCTCATCATCAATTCCTTGATTTTGGCTGTACTAATCACAAACTTGCCCTCTTCATGTATATATGTTTTTATAACATTTTTCAAATGTATTCAAATGTCAAGTCCTAGTGAAGTGCTGATCAATCGTTGATATGATGTTATAATTACCTTGTATTACTATGATTAATCATCACAATGTGTCAAAATGATATCACAACATCATATCAATGATTGTATATGATTGTATCAACATTTGGTTAGCATAATCTTAAACACATTGTTAAAGTGTTGTAAAAGCACATATACATGGAGAGCGCAAGTTTGTGTAGTAATGTCTGCCAAAACTTGATTGTGTAAACCAATGGTTGTTTTTGTAATTCTATTCGTGAATGAGCAGATTGGACCAGATTTATATCTCAAGGCTCAAATAGAGATAAAATCAGTGCAGAAAGGGCTTTAGGCTCTTAGGGTTACAAGTCACAAGATTGGAAATTCTTTAGCTGATCCTTCAACAACAATGCAAAATCAGCTCATCAACCTGTAGCATACAATTTTAACTTTCAAGCAACCCAACGTTGCCCAACGCATGGTCAGAGGTTCAGACTTCAGCCTCTCAGGTGGCACCCCTCCAAAAATTTGTTGAGGCAATGTCACGTTTTACTAGCAAAAAACACAGCACCAAAAAAGAGGCAGTGATCCTTGAGGTAGGTCCAAGTGGATCAGTGAATAATGGTTCACAAATGTTAAGAGGCAATAAAACATTCTATGTGATAACTTGATGTTCAAAAGCTTGACATCTGAACTTATCAACTTGTGCAGTTATTGCTTTCTTGCACTTAGAGAAGTTCTATGAACCTGCATAACTCAAATAATAAAAGAAGGAAAACAAAATAAAAACCATGAATACCAAGTCAACTCCAAATTGATGTCCACCTTAAGGGCAATTACCACAATCAATACTAAAATCCTACTTGTTTGACAGAACATTTATTTCAGAACTATTTGGACACCCCAATCAGTGCACATGTGAAAGACAAGGCAATCAACATGAGTCAAAAAAACTTAAATACTCATATTCAAAGTAGTAAAGAACACTTTCAAGAATCAATTGATGCTCCAGATTCATATTTGACAAATTACAACAGAATATTCACTTGTAGCTACACTGCAAGAATGAACTCCTGATAGCCCCAATCCAATTGGAAGTTTTGGTCAGGTTTGACAAAGGTCTTGTGAAGAAGGTCCACCATATTTGGAAAATGCGAATGCTTTCTGTCATTGACTTTATAATGCTCGTCCCTTTTCCAGTGCAGTAGTTGCATCACCTGTTTTGAGTCTAGGAGCAGTCATCACGTACCACTGATTGCTTACTGTCATGTTAACTTGGAAATATTGTGGTGGACAGTAGTAGACCTAAATTAACATGACTCAGAAATTCAACCACTCTTGCAAGTGCAGGCATGGCACAGCAGGAATGAAAAAAATGAAACAATGCCTGGCAGCACTTTCACATGTTTTTGTCAGAAGATGGTATGTTGGGGATCTCGAGATTTCTCAGCTGACTAGCCTACGACTGCAAATTTGACTATTACCATCTCATTCAGCTCAATGTGCTACTAGTTTGGTCACAGAGGGAAACATACTATGCACACTAGTTGCACTACACTAGTCATCAACATTAACTCCATGCAAGCCAACCCAATTAGAGTGGGACCCGGTGGTCAGTCATCCAAAATGAGGAAACCACTGGGGCTCTCAAGTCCTCAAAATGATGTGGGCAACCCTGTTGCCCATGTTATGGCCCTGAGAAAGTCTCCACCTCTAGAAAGGCACCAATACCCATGACAGTAATGAGTCTGGGTCACCCTACCTGGTAGACATTAGGCCATTCTCCTGTACCATGTTGCATGGCAATATTCAAAAGTCTGGTACAAGAGGATTTAAGATAAGACACAACTTCAATCCAATCTCTGTTTAACCCAGTGTCATTGAAGCAATCATCCACATGTATATCTTGACAAAAGGATCAGCTTCAAAAGGCACTTCATAGTTTGCTTTGCCCTTCTGCTTTTGTTTGGAGAGAAAAAGGGACAAGAGAAAGTTATCTACACCAGAACTGTGATTCCTATACCAAATTCTTAGGCACAAGAACTGACCACAATCCTCTTTTTCTGAGTAGAATGATAAGAATGACTTACAGCCAGAGCAAACAGGGATAATCAACGTTGATGGTGGAGAAGATCATTGCACTGTTTCTTGAAAGCAATACACTCATCCGCCACAAAATCCCTGACATCATCACCGGAAAAAACAACAGCTCAGTCAGCTGAAGACATTGTACCGCATTCCCCTGAACCAAATTTATGGAATACCATTCACAAAGGAAACAACAAATCCAATGTTGTAGCTACCTCAATTATGGATATCTGAGCACAGGAGATCAGGGCACCTTCCAAATAGAGACCAGAAATCATACAACGTATTTACCTTACCCAGACTGGACTTATGTCAGCAAGCAATCTAAGGTTCTCAGTTTCCAACTTCATCATGGAATCACAAAGACAAGAACGTAAAAATGTACTCACTTTGTACATTTTAAAGTATGGACAGGCAAGGTGGTTTATTCATTTAAATTGGACCCAATACTCTCGTATCTGTTGTTCAGAAGTTGTAAAGTTTCAGAATTGCCACATTCCAAGCAAATACAACCCAATCACTCTCTTCATTAGTGTTCCTGTAATAGGGACACACTTTTTGTTTGCAGTAAACTAATCTTTACCCAGGTCAGTTGGCATTGGATCAGCAAACTGATTTGCTAGCAAATGAAGGTAAATTTGGCATATAGCCTGACTGGCACCCAAAACATAGTACTGTAGTACCTTGGCAGCTTTGACACATCTGTCGAATAAATAATTAATTTTGAAATATTCATTTCAACAAATAGAATATTCTTGAAAATTCAATATTTTCCTTCACAATTTTTTTGTTACTTGAATTTTTTTTGAAATTCTCAACACTTATGGAAATAATAGAATTAGTGTTGAAGCTGCCAAGGTACTAGGGTGCTGCCTAGCATGGAAAATACATTTATTATATATTAAGCTGTAAACTAGGGAGCTTAAACTAACTTTCTACAGGCCAACAGAGTTTTGAGAGCATACATAATGCGTTGTGCCATTTGAGGTGCATCCCACCGTGGACTCCATGGATAATCCATATAAGTACGTGACACAAGCGGCCGTCCTCGTGTGTCAAAGTGCTGCCATGTAACATATAACACCCATTCTGAAAACATGATACCAGTTTTTGGAGCCCACATTTGCAGCAAAACAAGACTCAGCATCTCTATGATATTGACAAAGTGCTACATGTTGATTGGTGGTCAGTTGGAAGCTAGGATAACAAGCCTCAAAAGAGGTTCCAGATCTAAAATCTGATGAGCCAAAGTTGTGATCCACCAAATATACTCTCACCTGTACAAATACTCCCTGGCTGGATATTAAAATCCAAATCCCTAAACTCATACTAGATTTTGCATGTTATCCTTCACTCTGTTCCTGGGTACTGAATTGGAACCATTTTCTTTGGCACAGCTGCATCTGGGCACACTGAATTTCTTCAAAAGCATAGGTATCTGAAAGGCTTCTGGTAAGGCATCCCCATCTTGGACAAGAATTGCCCATCTTAGAAATGCAAATGTTGGGTAATAACATAACAACTCCATTATAACCCATCATGCATACATCTTTCAGTTTTTAAGAACAATTAGGTTGGTACTTGTTTGGTAGATATCCAACACCAGTCAACACCACAGTCGGAGTACATCAGCAGTAATAGATGATACAGACCTGGGAGCTCTGGAAGGTCAGAGTTGGCTGCACTTTTGGAAACTGAATTGGCAAAGCTAAGTGGACCTACAAAACCACAACACAACACAACAATCAAATTGCAAGAAAGCACGAGCATTAGCCTTTTCTTTCCTGCAAATAGGCAGTGTCACAGATAGAAACGTACCAAAAAGGTGAAGGCTCCAGATGAAGCTAGCAATGAAATCCTTCGACAATAGGTCTGGCCATGACCACCCACAACATCACCAGTCACACAATTGTTAGAGAGTAAAGGGGGTTCAAGGTGCCTATCTTTCTGTGGACCAATTAAGTATGCAGTTGGACTCCAGAAATGAAGTCCACATGCTCATAACAAAAGACAAGGCCTACTTTGTGAAAGCCCAATAATCCCGGTGAGCAGGAACAAGGAGAGAAACAAAACAGAACCAATGAGAGTGAACACTAAGAACAAAAAGAATCCAACCCAGCAATGTGTGTACACTATCACTGAAGTCGTCTGCCTGATGGTTGGTATAGAATTTGCAACAATATGCTCAAAACCTCATGGCACATATTCTGACAGCAATATCCTTGCCGAAAGGAAGTTTTTTACTTGCTGGAGAAATCTTTTTGATGTCCAAAGACAATGGGAAGAAGAGACAATATAAACAATCTGAGAGTTGACACCTCCTTCTTGCCTATAGAGGTAAATGGTCACAAAAGGACCTACCGCATCTGCCTCAAGAGGACGTCCAAAAAAGGGGAACAGTGCCTCCATGAAACTCCTTCGCAAAGCAATTGATGCACGTGCCTCTCGTACCTGATGTCCAAAATCAGACACTGATCTACAAATGCATCTCATCCTTCCTCTATGAGCTCCCTGATCATGGAAATTGGAAGCCCAGAAATATAAGAGAAGATGAGCAATTAGACCTGCTGTTGAAGTGTCTGTTGTAGAGACGGGATGTACTCCACCAAACATCTGCACCCACTCCTATGATCGTCAAGAGGGACACTGTCTCTGCTGATATGATAGGTACTGCCAGTTTCAAAGTAGGATACCAATCATAGTTGGCCAATTATGCCCCCAAGGACTCAGCAGCCTTTGGTTCACATGAGTACAAATTATAGGTGAACTCAATGCACTTATAGCTAGTTTTACTAACATGAGGAGCACCTAGCACTGATCAAAATGAAATTGACGTCACAGCCAATTGCAGGTTGCCATTAGCCACGTCAAAGGCTACTGGATTCATGGCAGTCAATTCACTATCCACCCTAACCAACCTCAGTAAATGCTGTGGGGGAACACTCACATGTTCCCAGGCCATACTGGAAGCCTGACATCATCAACATCAAACACCTCACGCATGGCTGGAGGTGCCACAAGCTTTAGTTGAGGAGGGCCTGCTGATGTTTGGCCCCTTTGCAAAGGGAACTTGACCTGTAGCATCATCATGACAATTTACCCATTCCTCAAGACATACTCAGGGAAACAAAAACCTGCCGAGTACCCACAAATCAATTGGTATTATGTAAGAATACTGCCAATGCCTGGAAACTTAAATAGAAGCACTAGTATCCGATGTACATCAAGATCAGGCATATCTCACTGTGCCAAATATCAGAATGCCATAATACAAAACACAAAAGCTATGGCCCACAGGACTGCATGACACTTGCACCAGTTTCAGTAAAGCTGTAGCTCATGCAATGCAGTTTTAACTAATGGGCACCTGGTGGACCTGCTTAGGTGACCAGGTCATACAGCACAAGCTGCAACAATGTGGGCAAGGCTAGCCAGTGCCATCCTCATACATAATAAATGCAACTAGCAATCATAAGGAAAAAGAGCCTGAACATGAGTCCTAAGAGCCTCAGCAAAAAAGAGGCTAATGGTCAAGAGCCTTACTTGTAATGAAATGTCATTCCAAAGAGTGGATGAAGGAAGATGTGAGCCTGGAAGATGGGGTGCTTCCACCTCAAGGACCAATGGCACAGCAAAATTCACCTCCTCTGACTGTTCTTGCAAGAACACACAGTCCTTTATTGGTCACAAGCCATTGGAAAGTATCATCACAAAGTGGTTATGCAAACAAAAGTCAAGTTCTTTTGGCAAAGAAGCAGGTCATGGTTGCCATTCTGATGCAGTATGTCAGCATGTGTGAGCATGAAGAACTCACAGCTGAAAGTTTCATATTGCAAAACTCACCCGATCGGATGCAGTGGTTATACACATTTCCAAGCCCTGCAACAAAGAGACTCACCTCCTTTAGAACCAGTTTCATGCATGTATCAAACCAATAAACCCTAAACCCTAAACCCTACCTAAAAAACCAACAATCACAAGTTGAAGTTGGTCTCTCGTGGAAAAGACCCAACTGCATCTGCCCATGAGAGACCAATTTGGGTCATCAGATTCTAAATACAGCCTATATTATGATTGATACATCTTATGCATAGCAATTAGATTGCAGAGAAATCTGCACAATGGCACTCTAAAGGTAATATGAGCATAGTCATAACATTATGAGAATCACTCACAAAGTGTAAGACTGTCTCAGTTCATCACAAACAGCAGTGACAAGCTGCCACAAATACTGCTGACTTCATTGCCTCCTGGCAGTGGGATTTAACTAAGTCTAGAATAATCTGCCCAAAATTTCAGGCAAACTATTGTCCAAAATCTGCATCCTAAGTTTCTGATGCATTTCCAGAAGCAACAGGAAGACTCGGTCATGATGTTGGCTAGCACCCAGAAGATATACATAACTGATAAATTTGTGCACACCTGGAGACCACTCATGGTGTTAATCTCAAATTTAACTCGAGGATCATTAACAGCCTCAACTCTGTGTCGCTGATAATCCAGATAGGAACCCCTGCCACGTGTGCCCACCTTTCCAAATCAACATCCCCTTGCTGACATTGTCTCGCTGCACTACTCTGGGTTCAAGTCCTTTGGCACCAACAACTCGAAATGAAAATTCTGGAGCTTTTGCTCAATGGAGTACTCTGTTTTAAATTGTTAGCCTTCAGGCATCTCAGCCCTCATAGGCAGAATCAAACATGATCTCTCCCTGAATTATGCAGCATCCACCAAACTATTGACAACATGGTACAGGCATTTTAGTTCAAAAGACCATTATTTCTCACCATCAAGCACAATGTAGTTATCTTGGAAATAGCACAAATGGAGACAAGCAAAAGTTTAGTTTCAAGAAAATGAAGCAAACTGACTGACTTTATTATGGACAGTTCATGACAGTTTGTGAGTGGTGATAAACATTCAATATGAGCATTACCATTTGATCAGGATCAATGGGATCTTTCTTAAGAGACACAAGGTTGTCAATTCACAGAAAAGTAAAGAACCCATCAACTTCCCCACAAACATGTAATTTCACAAACACAAAGAAGGCACAAGCATATTGGTTCTTGTGTATGCTTGATTCCAATAACATGAAGAAAAAAGTCATACCTTGTCACAAGGATAAGTTTCAAAAGACTGTTGGGTTCTGTGACTGTCCAATCTCGAAGAAAAGAGCCTGGTGAAAACTCACTACTATTTGCAAGCGGTTGAAAGCTCTCATCATCCACACCAAATATAATATCCGGTGCCACCTTTGCATCAAGGCCATTGAACACCACCTCCCCTGCCATGCAAGCTCTTTCAAAACTACAGCACAAAGCAACCCCAATCAAAGATCATCCTTGTTGGGCAGCTGCTAACAGCAATACAGCAGAATTGCCATTCATCCAGCTTTGGAATAGGTGCAAGGGATGAAATTCAGGGCCCAGGCTTTGACTCTAGCTCCTGGCCCTGAACACTTTGGTGGCTCTAAATTTCCTACCTGGTGCCCTCTTCCATTCAATAGAATGTCCTCAACAACTAATGTTTCATTTCTATAGGCTGCAAACAATTCTTGTGACTGTATTCCCAAATCATTTTGTGTCACCCTCTCACAACCAAAAAAACATGGAATTGCCATGGTCCCAATCATGCATACCAGGCTCACACTGGATCTAACCTTTCAAAGGGATATCTGACATTCATGAAATTTTGACTTTATAACTCCTCCAGGTCCTACAATTAATGTAGTGGCCACTATCATTCTTCATGCAAGCAATTGTCAGACCATCGATTGAATGTCTGTAGCACTGTGGAATCCTATGTCATCTATGACCTGGTTCAAACTACACATGTGAATGACTTCTTGACAATAAGGTATGAAATTCAGTGATTTATACTATGAATGTCATGGTCCCAAACATGCATACCAGGCATGGCAATGTCATACTCCCTTCCATTGCCCACTTCAATGAACAAGGCTTGAGGTTATAGTAATGAAGTCCTCCTGAGTCACAAGAAGAGTTTCCCAACAGATTTTCTGCTAAGGTTGGCAAGGCATGTCTCACATGTTCATTTTGTGTCTCAGGCAGACAATAGCTTTGACATCCTGCGAGTTCAGGTCTACTGGGTAGGAAATTTGTAAAAGCTCAGGTTGTTGTGATATATATGTGCAACAATGATGAATACAGAAGGAGAAGAGCTGCAAATGGGAAGATGAACAACATACACTTGACATTGGAAAGGCAGCAGGGAACAAGCAATGTGAACCGATCCATGACATGCCCACCACGAGTGCCTGCTCTCAAATTCTCAACCTGCAGACATTTGTGTTCAATTCATTCATCAGTCACTTCCTTAATTAGTCTCGATTCAAAATCATCATGGACAAGATCCCTGCAAACCTGCAAGTGGAATTGCATTCAAATCAAAACTAATAGGTGCATGACAGATATTGCAATAAGCATCAACCTCAGATATAATTGCAGTCATTGCGTGTAGGGACTTCCAAGCCCTGGGGTAGGATCTGGGGAGCTATAGCAACCCACACTAGGAGGTTTAGGGCTCATAGGTTAGTAATTAGGGTCCTGTGGACCAAGGTGGCTTTATGGCCTTTGGAAGGAGGTATCTGTATTCATAGCTACAGATATTACCGGAGAACGACCTTCTAAGAAAACAGGAAATACGAGGAAAAACAAGAAAACTACGAAAGTCACAGAACCCACTCAAAGACGAACTCGACAATTGATGGCAGTAACCCTAACCCTAAAACTATCGAGGTCACGAGGACACAGAAGGAGCACATGACGAGCACTAAGTTGACACATAGGCGATCTCTGCCAAGAAGAACAGTGTTGCATCCGGACTCTAACCCACCTCGCCTTAAAATTTCACAAACAGCAGCCAATAAGTGCAATGTAGAAAGAAGCAGAGGAGAGGAACAGGTGACGACAACGAACCTTCAAGGGAAGTGGAGCATTGTTCCGGAGATACTCGATCTGCGCGTGAAGCCAAGTTGGAACAGCGCGCGCATCCATGACTGTAGCTGCACTCCTACTGCCGCTACTACTTAGGAGGTAGAATTCGTCACAGCAGCGCGAGCATGTGCGTGCCCGCGCCCCCTCCTTCCGTCTCTTCCTCTTCTTCTCTCTCTCTCTCCGTCCCTCTCTGCTTGCTTCCCCTTTTCTTTTTTTCTCGTGTTTTCTTCCACCAACGCTTCAAAACCCTAAAAGAAGCCACAACGAGTCCCAAACAAAATCACTAAAGAAACAAAACCAACGACTCAAGAAATCACTAAAGAAATTTTTTAAATCAAACATTAACAAATTCATTTGTGTCATCATTTAATTTATTAAAAAAATATTTTTTTTATAAATTCAAATTTATAGATTTTTGTAAATTTTCAAAAAAATATTATTTGGTTCACTATAATTGCAATTGGAAGAAGACATTTGCATTTTTTTTGTTGACACCAAAATTTGTTATAAGTTTAAGAATTAAAATCCATAATAGGCTTCCTCCTCCTCCCACCATCAAAGTGTTATTCAAAAAATTGTGAATTCATTTCTTTCTAAATTTTATTTTTAATTGAACTATTGGTTTGAACTTGTCACAAGGTGCAAAATCATTATGCAATGAGTCATGAATCGCTTGTTTATTTGTTTATTCAAAATTATTATGTTTTTTTTAGTTGGTTTTTCATCAATTTTTTCTCCTATGAAATTCTTGTTGAGCAAAAGTCTATTTTTAAAACTAACTTTAAACATTAAAAAACCACAAGGTGTAGCAAAAACATGATAATCTTTTTAAATGGTTTTTTTAATATTAAAAAAATGTTGATATTTGCTTAATCAAAATTTTAAATAGTTTGAAAATATAGACATGTTAATATTTTATAATATCTTATTAGTGTTTTTGGGGGGGGGGCAAATGTTCACAACTTGGTGAGGAAAAAAAAAAAAAACTACCAAAAGTAAAAAGGTTTTTTTTTCAAAAAGGGGGGGATTATGAGGAAAAAAAAATCTTAAAATCACCATTAAAAGGTAGGAATATCAAAAACCTCTACTAAACCATGCTTGACATCTCGCCAAATTTGGTTCATTAATGTTGTAGATCGTCACCAATCCACTTATTTGACCAAATTTTTTTTAAATTGTATTTTACAATGTTTCACCTTAGATAAAATGCCAATATTGTCTTGTTTGTCAATTAACTAACTAAGTAAATTAATTGACTTTTACAAATGAATATTTGATAATTGACGAATTAGCACATTGAGTCTTTCAATATGAAAATCTATAGATTTCTTCATTATCCCAAGTTGCTCGTTAAATCATGTGTTCTTTCCTTGGGTATTTAGTTTAGGTTTTTAAATCTCATGTTTATGTGGACTTGACATGTCCTTGCACTAATCCAAATCTTTCAATATGAAATTACACTAACAATGTTTACATTATATTAAAGCTTGATATAATAGAGTGTGTGAACACAACTCCACGTGTTAAGATATAAAGATTTTATGACCTTGGTTCTAAAGGAACTACATTTGTTATTATAATATAAGTGAGTCAAGTTCTTTAAGTTATATTATTATGAAATGTAAGACCAAAGATGGCCAACAATCGAGATACATTCCTAAAATTGAACAAGTTACCAAGATCCATGAACTATCACACTTAGAATATTATAGCCAAAACTAGCCTTTGAAAAAAAAGTGTGTGGGATGTGTAATGGCATTATTGGGATTAATAGCACCAAAACTTATGTTCTTTTACTATTAAATTTTTATAAAATCCTTCAACCCTCAACTTTAAGCAAACAACAACAATTCGATTAATTGAA
>Ga0209208_10005354_pt1 | contig 17906 bp, 15 predicted proteins | sample S1TSphfallax_3_FD_187694 | JGI IMG/M metagenome (GOLD analysis project Ga0209208, IMG submission 187694) | Host-associated microbial communities from peat moss isolated from Minnesota, USA - S1T2_Fd - Sphagnum fallax MG (SPAdes) (version 2) | ecosystem: Host-associated > Plants > Peat moss >... | reverse complement strand
ATTTTGTAGAACATGTGGGAGGTATGGAAGTAAAAGTTCATAAGGTTAGACCTTTAAATAATGAGGCCAAGAAGAAGGTGCTTTCAAATGTGGTTATTACAAGGGATGGTTCCAAGGAAGGGCTGTTACCTCTGAAAGACCATGTTATGGTTAAGCCACCTACTGTGGAAAATGAACTTTCTCCTAAAAAACATCCTATTGGTTTGGAACTCCAGACCTGCCACAAAGGAAGTGGTATGTTCAAGAAATCTTGGATGCTCAAGTTAAAGCGATTTCCTTTGCTCAAAGTGAAGTCAATTTTCTCAAGGCAAAGCGAGACATCTTGTAGAACAACATTAAAGCACAACATGGAAAGGTTCAATAACTGAAAGACAAGCTTGAAGATGCAATAGGTGGTTGAGGTACAATGAAAGAAAAAATCAAGAAAATGGAGTCTACACTTTTTGTTGTTATAGTTACATTCAATATTACAAAACATCCTAATAAATATTTACAAATTTTGGTGGGTTAGGGAGGTGGCATTTTGGAGCTTACCCAAGGTGAACTTGAACATGCTCCACAAGATTGAAATGTTGTTAAAGTTGAGTATATGAAGGTGGAAGTTGCTCTTGAACATGCCTAGGGCCTTCTAATGAAGGCAAAGGCAATTCTTGTTGAAAAAAGGTTTGTTTTGGACTTTTGTCAAAGAAGCATGCATTCAAATTAAAGATTTCAATGTCCCAAAAGGCTTTGGAGGATGTTATATTAAAGTGGAAAACAACCTTACAAGCTTATGCAGCCTATGATATTCAAATGAAATTAATATTCACTACCCAAAATCCATGCCATGCTACTTAACTCACACATATGAACCTATAACACTCAGTGTAAACTTATCCTTGGGTCGTACCACTAAGAATGTGACACCCCAAATTTATGTGACCCATCTAACTTCATGACAACATAGGATTCACATGAAGAAAACTTTTCATTCCAAATTATTTATCAAAAGGTTACCCAAGTCATGTAAATTTCAAAACTTTAATTAAATTTACAAAAAAAATGTGTTTTGATGTGGAAAATGAATGCATAAGGAAAAAGTTCAAGAATGTCACACAAAGGATTTTTTTTTTAAATTATGAACACAAAAGGATTCTATTTTTTGGGAATTTTTCTTGGATGTTAGTTTTTTAGAATATTTCAAATGCCAACCTACTTGATGCCTTTTACAGATAATTGATTGAATCAATTTTGATTTAGTGTTGAATTTTTGAAATCAAGATCGTGAAGCTCCAAAGGGCCATTGATGTTAAGAACATAAATGATAATTATTTTCATCTCTTGTTGTTTTGATGACTAATTTGGATCATTTTCTTATGCATGTATTAAATAAACAAGAAAAATATTTAATGTGTATGTGTTAAACTGTGGAATTCGAAAATTTAATTATTGACAGGGAAAAAGGTTATCGAATAAAAACATGAATGTAGAACATGTCTTTTGTTTGCCTACTGTCATGCTACAACTACTATCTTACATTAGCTATCGTCATGCAACACCCATCGTCATACACATATCATCATTAGCAAATTTGAAATAAGACCCCCAACTACTTGTAAACCTTCGATAACTACTACTTATCGTCTATAGCACCTACAAACCCTTTGTAACCACTACTTACCATTTGTAGCAATGTTACTTTCCCTACAAACCTCAAATCTCATGTCTATTTCTTGGTTGTTGCCTTCTGGTAAATACCATCCTATGGCAAAATTCATTTTCTACTCCAATAGCAAGCATAGAAAGTATTTTCATTGTAAAAATAAAGAAGATGAACCAAACTAATGAATTAATAGTCTACATCAACTAAGAAGGAACTATTTTCCCTACCTTCTTAAAGGTCAATACAAACAAGAAAAAATAATGCACATGTTGATTCCACACAAACTTCAACCATTCTCCATTACATAACACCAAATACAATATTTTTCCATCTTTTTTTTTCTCCTCACACATAGAAGCATGATCCTAATGTTAATGATTTAATCTTCTCATGATCTAATGGTTTATTTAATCCTTCCTTCCTCTTAAGAAATAAATAAAAAACATAAGAAGATGTTCACCACACAAATGTTAAGTCCTTATCCTCCTAGATCTCCTCATCCTAATCCCTTCCACACATCCTAGTTAAGGGAAATCTATCCATGTCCCTTATTCACTTGGACTAATTAACTTATATGGTTTCACCCCCTAGTAAATTGAAGATGGTGAGTAGGATATAATTTACCATTAATAATTAAATAGTTACTAGGAAAGCCCTTTAAATGAACTAGATTAAAATATTATTTATATTAACTAATATTACTTTTATTTAAAAAATTCTCCCAAATGATTATTTTACCCCATGAAGGTAGTTCATTATATTAACGGTACTATTGCCAGAAAACACCTTCATTCTAAATTTTTCCTATAATAGTTTTACCATCTAATAATAATTACCATCCAACAATAGTAATATTGTTTCTTAACACCCATAATGTTAAAACAATTTTCTACCTTTAACAATAAATGTAAAGACACTTTTTAAAAAAAGTTGGGAATTGGGTCAGGAATCAAAATGTTAATGCATATTATACATTTTTAGGTGTTCATTATTTTTCATGAATGTGTGCATAGGTGGGGAACACATAGTCCACCTAGTCCAATAAAATAAACCAATGTATAAGTAGATGGAATTTTATTTCTTAAATTGGGTCCAACTTTTTTGTGATTTTGGTAAGATGGTTATTAGTGGTACCACCCAAGGAAAAGTTTGTCATTTATAATAATCCCATGCCCTATTTACAATTTTTATTTTCATAATTTTGATGCAATGTTGGCTTCCTATGGTTGTTTATACCATGTATGCACTATTACAAAATGTGGGTGCAATTCATTCGTCCTCGTTCAGTAGACCAATGAATTCATTACTTTCCAACTACTCCCCATTTACTAAAACCGATGAATTCACTCAAATTTTAGTGAAACCATTTGGCGTATATGGACACCTTTTGTTGTAGTTATGATGGTGCATTAGCTTTCAACAACATTAAATGTTTCATAAGTGTGGTCAATCAACATGTGGTCCAAAATTCCATCTTGATTGGTGTACCAATTTAAGGTTCTAGATCACAAAAGAAGAGCCCAAGCCATAATAAGAAGGTATTCAATTTCATTAACTACTTCATTTACTATTCATTTGTTTAGTTACTTGATTGCAGTTTACTTTAAACTTTAGATGTCCAAGTGGTGGGAATGATAAAAGGTTTATGTGTTTTGACAAAGGTTGATGTAGATGAAGCAGAACAAGGTAGCAACTTGGAACTCAATTGTAAATCCCCAAAAATGACTGCCACTATTAAAATTGCTTCCCCTTCAATCCCATCTTCTCCAAAAGTCGTTAAGCATAAGAAATTGAAGTGGATTCAAGTGGTTGAAATTTCACTTGACACATCAAATGATGGTGAGAGTGTCCATGAAAAGTAATTGCAACATTTCCAATACACATAGCTTGTAATTTAGGAGAAATAATCTTGTACATAACTATTTTTTATAACCCTTTGAAAAATATAAAAAACATTTTTGACAAAATAATAAGTTGGTAGCCAATCTTTGACCACAAGGATTTTGGACATTAATTATTTTTGTTGTGTAGTTGGAAGCTTCAAATTTGCATCCCTAATTTTTTTGAAACCATCTACAATGGCAAAATTTACCTAAATTTTATAATATTCAATTTGTAAGTGTTGTTGTAACCTTCTTGATAAGTACATGTAATATATTATTATAACCTTTGTGATTAGTATGTAATTTAAACAATTTCTAAGATGGAAATGAAGAACTTGTTGTTGTTATCTATTGTTATAACAAATTTGCATAAAATTCAATCAAAGGGATCAAAAACTTATATGTAGGTTTATAAATTTTCAACCCATATACAATTTCAAAATACCTAGAATTATATATTTAAAATATAATTTAACCTTCGAATTAATATATTTTATTATTGTAATATGTTGTTACAACCTTATTCAATTCAATATGTAATGTATTACAATGCAATCTTATTGATAAGATCTAATTTGGTGTTATATTTTCCACGATGTATAGACATGGCCCATAATTAATTATTCTAGTTGCGTCCTAGTTTCATGTGTGTTGTTGAATTTGTGCCCATGAAAAGACTTCCCAAGTAGGATTAATGAACTGCATCAAATAGATATTTGCTATTTTCATCACAAACATGTTTAGTCAATTGAATCATGCACTACTTTTAGATGTTACAAAATGTCAAGTAGGTCTTTCTACTCCAAGGAACTCGATAAGTGACTAAGACCTACAATTTTATTTTATCCTTTGCAACTCTTAGTAAAAGGTGCCAATAGAAAGCCGAAGTGAACAAATTAATAGTTTTTACTTGCACTATTATTGTAAGTGGCTTTCAAATAATTGCAACTAAATATTTTCTAAAGGTACTAACAAAGAGGAATAGGGTGCATTTTGAATATTGGGAAGGTAACAAACAATTTTATTTTTTTGTTGGTTGATATGTGGACCTAAAGAAAGGTTGGTAGAAAGAGATGCCTAAAGTTCAATGGTCCTAGGAGTAGTAGTTTAAGAGGTTAACTACAACCCCACAAGGCTTGGACCACCATCTTCAACAATAGCACTATAACTCAATGGATTTATTGATTGGAAGACAAAATCTAGTATTCTATGTGAAGAGTGACGGTTCAAAGTTTTTGTGCCCTTGTGGTGTGACAATTGGGGCTTAAGGATGCATGATGCGAGCTAGACAAATAAGAGTTTGGAAATGCAAGGAATTGAAAGGATTCACCATTATGCCAATGAAGAAATGCAAGTAATTTAAGCCCAACATCAGTGAACCAAACACACCAATAATTCTTCTATGTATGATGCAAATTGTTCTTGCCAATAAACCTACAATCTTATCATAAATGTGATTCCACAAAAATGAGTCCTTGACATATTTGATCTCTTGTTGTTGCCATGATGTTTTTTGCTCCAAGGAACTCAACAATTCATAGCGTGCAACTTCCTCCTATTCTTGCATTTTGACCTTAAACCTCAACATCTCATGTAACCATATATTACATTTTCAAAATTAAAGCAAGGTCACACCTTCCTAGGCATCCAAATTATTGGCAAAATATCAAATAATAAAAATATCACACACAAAACATGACTAAGCTAGGTTAAGAATGTTGAATAACCATGTAAAGCTAATAAAATAATTTGAAAGAACTTATTGCATGTAGGAGCATAAGGTTACAACCCAAATAATAAAACCTACACCATGAAAAATGAATATGAAATACAAAGAAAAATGCCTAGTCCAGTTCCAATTAAAGGTTCATGCAACTCACAAGATTCTGCACATGACAACATTTGTAAAACCCATAAATGTGAAAATTACTATGAAAATGCAAATTTTAGAATTGAATTGAATCATGTTTAATCATTCGCTTTTATTACAAATAACTCTAGAACACCTAGTTCTATGATAATCAACCAAGGCATACACAAAATGTTGTTTTATAATCAAAATCTCACCCTTGTTTATCAAGCTTGTTTTACTTCAAAATGTTACTGAGTGATTACACATTAAGTGGACCAAAAGTGGTAAATTTTGAAGTCCACAATTTTAGTTTAAAAAGAATTTAATGCAAATATTTGATGTTTTGGGAATGCAAATTAGTCCATTTGAAGTTAGGAAGCAAGAAGAATATTTAAACCCTAAACTTACAAGTTTTCAAATTATGAAATGTGCTTCCATTTGATCAACTAGGGGAAAAGTTGGAAGCAAAAATATGGATTTTTTGAAATTTTATGATTACAGACGTTACAACTTGATAAGATGTTACAACTGGTGCAAAAAATAGTTTTAACTACACAGAGACAAGTAAGTAATTGAATGTTAACAAATGAACATTAAAATCAACCATAACAATCCAAATTAAGAGGCAAGGAATCAACACACCACCAAGTAACATAAATGAAATCACTTAATCACATGTGAACCATCATTGGAACTCAAAGTTACCAATTTCCTACCAACTAGATTAAGCAAAACAAGTTGTAAGGAAACTTATTGTTTGGTGAAATTGAGCCTTGTATGCTCCTTGTGGTGCTGACGATATTGCATCTGTTATCTTATTTAAGCCTCTTCAACAATAATCTATTCGATTAAAAACCACAACTAACAATCCAACCATTAGTTATGGGCCTTCCACAAGTAAGGTTCATAGAATGGGTGATTTTTTATTTTAAATGTAAACATGCACAAAAACTAGTGATATGTACAATCACAAGACAACACAAAAATGTTGTTGCAAACGTCAAAATTTGAGCAAATAGCGTAAGCTTTAACAATGATGGCACTGGAATTTTCGATTGAAGGTTCTTTAGAATCAATGGAATAGTAGTGACACCAGCCCATTTGGACATAAGGTTAATTTGTTTTGCAAGACCCTTTGCCCACAACACATTGTGTGAGATTTGGAATTCTAGCACCTTTAGCTAAACATTTACATCCTTGAGCCTTGAAGAGACACATGTATGCTCTTTTCCAAAATCGTCAACTCTTTGACATCCCCTTTTCACTAGGAACTTTTGCATACCCAAATCTTTTTCAAAGCCCTTAAAAATCTTTTGCCAACTTTTCCATTAGGTCTTTCGATTTCTCTATAATGGTTAAGTCAGTGCAGGCACTCAAACTTTGATATTATGTTTTTACATCAAATTTTTTTTGTTGTTTTGCTTCCATTTTGATGATGTTAGATTTCTCTTCCTCTAATTGTTTATTCTTGTCCCGCAAGTTCAAAGAAACTTCAATGGCCTCATTTTTCAATTTCTCCTTTTCAAATTGTAAAGTAGATCTTCTGGGTTTTCTTGATTGTTCGAAGACCTTTACTTCTTCTAATAGTTCTTTCACAATCGCAATTTGGTTTGGTAAAAAAATGATGAGTTTTTGAGGCCCTTCCAACACTATGTAATTTTCATTGTCATTAAGTTCCAAGCCCCTTCCAAATTGACTCATTTGTTTCAAATATGAAATAATGCTATAGTTCCTTTTCAAAGAGAAGGAAGGCTTTTTTCCTCTCTTCATTTGCTCTTGTGTGGTGTCATATGCATATTGTGCCCAACTAATCGGAAACTTGTTGCTTTCAGCCAACCAACTACATAGGAAAATAGTAAGGTAATCTTTGTTGGTAGGAGCGTGTGCATACACATCGATGTACAAATTTAAAAACTTGTCGCATTCAAGTTGATTTAGATGCTTGTTTGCTCACACCTTCTAGCCATTTTGCTATCTTTTGCCAAATACATAAACCACCTCCTCATATGTGGGGAGAAAACTAGGTTTTTATGAGGGTCTAAACCTTCAACTTGAAGCTTAAATTTTGATGCAAAATTAATGATTGTCCATTCGAAACTACCCAAAGTATGATTCACCCTCATAAGTTTCTCCCTTTTTCTTTTGGTCACTTGTTTGTTTGTTTTTAGATTCTCACATTTGATAATAATAGGTTTTTTTCTCACAGAATTGAGGGCTTTAAAAGCCATCTTTATAAGAAAAACCTTAAACAACCAAAATTGAATTTAAAATACAAAAAAATTCAAAGAAATTTGTATAAACTCAAAAGCTAAATGTAGCGACAATTTGTGGTGCACTACTTTGTAATTATTCACCACTTTGCACAACAAGTGTAAACATGCACAGAAACTCAATGTACTAAAGTTCAACCAAGAAACTCAATGAGGAAATTTGAAGTTTATCCTCCTACGTTGCACAAGTTTTGACCTTGATTTTCTTATACACAAGGAAAGAAACTCAAAAGACCTAGCAATGAAAATCTAAAAGATTTAAACAATGTCCTTCAATGCAACTTTATTTTAGCAAAACAAGCTACTTGCGAAAAAGGAACTTGAACTTTTGGAGGTCGATGTAGTAGTTCCTTGGGAAGGAAGCTTGGGAAGGAAGCACATAACCAATGTTGATGATAATGGCCACAACAATGAAAGTTAAACCCACGTCCTCCTTGAAACCTAAAAAACTACTTAAATTGGACATAGATAGAGACATAGACCCTACTATGATGGGAAACTTAATTTGAATGTGTGAAACCCAAAAAGTTATTTATATCTTACTTATTGAGAAAATGCAAAAATGTTTACTTTATTATGTTTGCCCCTAGTGCTTTTATTGAAGCTTTGATCATGTTAAAAAGAACTATCAATTGACCAATATATATATATATATATATATATTTAAGTAATGAAAAAAAAAACATCAATGAATTATATTGACACTTATCAAAACGATCAATCATAAATTATAATGGTTATTCATGCATTAAATTTTTGCCAAATTCAATTTTTTTGGGGAATGAAGATGAACAAGGCAATCAAAATAAACCATTTGACATATGATGATTTGTACTATTGAGTTTAAAAGTTCAATATCACATATTATTCATAATACAAATGCAAGATCAAATGGATCATAGGTTTTTCCAGGAGATCTATGAGTCACAATAAAAAAAAATCCCAATTTGAAATTTGAAACTTTAACTACCTTTGTTTCATTTGTCATTATGATTACACATTTAATGTTTATAATTTGATAGATAAAATTGAATCCTTTTTGTATGAAATGATTAATTGAATATTTCTCTTTACATGTGTTGAAATTTTTCATATAAAATTGTCATTTCAACCTATTGTTATGTTGATTTTAAATACTTTGCATTTGGTTGCTTACAAATAAATTGTCCAACTTTCAAGGAGGATAATAACATATGGTCTTAGCAATAAATCAATTTTTTTTTGGGGCTATGCTACATATTGCATGTTATATATGCCATAACATGTTGGCCTCGACGAAATTTTGAATATTTATTTGTCTATGGGTTTGTAGAAATAATTTTCGAACATTTGGGTTGGAATGCATACATTTGTGAGTACTATCTTTGATAGAGAACTCACCATGTTTTGGTGGATGTCATGGACAAGAATGGAGCTCAAATTATGTCAATTCAAATTATGTTCAATACACAACTACTGCTTGTTAATTGATTGACGCATTTGACACATGAAGCATGCACAAATTCCAATATGGTTAATGACAAATGCACAATATAAACATAAACATTTAAAAAATAACTTTTCCCATCCATGAAATGCTTGTGTTATTGTTGTTTTAGTTCAAATCAACACACAAAACTATGTCTAATTTGAGTATAGCAAAAAAAGTAGCAATGTCCTAATCATCTAGAAGATTCTCTTGCAAAAACAACATTCCCAAATAAGTTCTCCTTAAAGAACCCTTGTTGATGTGTAGCAAGTGCATTCTTAGCGAATTGTGTCTACAAAAATGTGAAGACCTACGTGGTCCCAAGCTCAAATATGTCTCAACTTCATCACAAGCTGAAATTCTAATGGACACATTTCATTCGAGCTGTGACCCTAAAAAAAATGCACATATTCAAGGGCCTGGAGGAGGAGGAGGAGCTCTGGAAGAGTCTAATAAATACAGCCAGATCGTGTTTATTGATTGCTCCCTGTTTCTTATGATGGGTTAGATAGTTTGATTGGTCCAGGTGGGTTGCTATTACTAGTCTACCACCTATTTGCAGTCCCAGTTTTAAGTTTATGGGCGGTGCTGGAAACAAAAGTATTTACCAAGACTTGGAGTTGAGAAATATTTTTGCAGACCGAGGAGTAAGCACCATTGGAGATGCTCTTTAAACTTGTGATTAGAATCATGTCCTGAGGAGGAGGAGGAGGAGGAGGACTCTTAAGGTTTCTTGCACGTTCAGAGTTTCAAGATTGCAAAACCATCAGAACAGTGCTTGTACAATCACTGAACTACCACCATAAGCCCATTTAGGGTTTGTTGCTGCCATAGCCTCTCCTATGGTCAAGTACCTGATAGTTAGCAGAGAACAAGAGAGGCAGCAATTAACTTATGTGGGACTTTTATGTTTTCTGGTAGTAGTCCCAAAGAAGTGCAAAAGAAGGCAAAAGAAGACACGGATCCAGACAAGGAAAAAACTAAGGCATATCTAATATCCACCAGAGGAAACTGGAAACCCTAAGGAAAAGAAACGCGACCTTCTAAGGGCTTTTCTTTCTTTCTTTCGCTCCAGGAGGACGAACGAATGACGCGTTAAGTCACGAAGAAGACGAACTTCTTCTTCTTCTTCTTCTTCTTCCGCGCGAAGTGACTTTTTTTCTTCCCAAAATTTTTGCAGGATTTTCTTCAATCCATCGATTGATCGATCGATCGCTTGAGTTCGTTTGTTGTTTGCAAGCAAAAGCTTTCCTTCAAATCATTGCAGATAGGATTTCTTCAGGACTCGGGGTGGATATCACCACACTTTGTGTTCGTCGCGGAGACTTCATCACGATACGGCAGGTAGTCAGGCAGGCAGGAGGGCTGGGCCGTTGCGATGTCGGCTTTGGATCCTTTCTATCTCGTCAAGGAAGAGATACAGGACTCCGTAAGTGTGTGCCTACTTCTCGCGTTCTGTTGTTGTGTGTGTGGGTGCGTGTGTGCGCGTGCGTGTTTCTGTGTGTTTGATTTCCTTTCCACCTCCGTGTCTTGAGGAGTCCATATTTTTTGTTTTGCTATGTTCCAGTTTGAATCGTATTGTTTTCTTTTTACGGAGAGAGAGAGAGAGAGAGAGAGAGAGATGAATCAGACAATAATGTCGATGTTTTACTCCTGCAAGAAGAGGTGATAAATGGCGCAATGCGCGATCAGAGAGAGAGAGAGAGAGATCGTTTTCCAAAGCGTCTTGTGGACTTGTACCAGGTGTGAGTAATGTCAAAGAGAGATGGTTATTGAAACTGAGAAAGCAGATGCATTGCAACCAAGATGGTTTCTGATGAGAATAAAAGAGCCAATTTGTTGTCGACTGATTGTATGCAGGTGAAGGGATTGCAAGCCACCTTTACGCGGTGGGAACGGCAACCTCCATCTGCCACTGATCGCATAGTGCTGAGCAAGGAACTTCTCTCTGGCTGTGAAAGCATTGAATGGCAGGTGTGGCTGAAGTCAAGATGTTGCAAAAGTAGTGATTAGCAATAGGTCGAGGAATGGTCCTTGTGTGTGAAAGCAATGTACTATTAGAGGTGCTTTTTAGTCTGCTATTTTCCTCAGATTTCAGAGCTGGATTGTATGACTCATGATGTATGACTGGTGCAAAATTCTGAAAGATGCGGAGGGAATGGGATGATATCATTGCAATTCAGGTGGAGGAGTTGGACCGGGCAACAGGAGTAGCAGAGAGAGATCCAGCACGGTTCAGCATAGATTTGGTGGAAATTGAGCGGCGGAAGAAATGGATAGCATCTACATTCAGCCAGGTTCTCCTCACTCACATTTTGTTGTTACACTGTTTTCTTCTTGACTCTTACAAATTGTTGATCATTTATGCCATGATGAGCAGCTGCAGCTGTCAAATAGGGGATTTTTTGCTGCAACTTTGGAGGTGTGGACAATAATACACAAAGCTCAGGCATTGGAGTGTGAAAGATCTCACTATGCCTTCTTGACCTTCAGAGGAGCCACCACTGTTGCTAACTCTCTACATGGCTGGACAGCGCTTTTTCTGTTGATTTTGCATTCCTGCTGCTGCTGCTGGAATTAATTTTTGTCTGTGGTTTCAGGTCCACTCTATCAGACGGAAATTGCAAACTGCAGCTGAGAATGGATCAGGAATAAGGCCAGGTATTGCTACAAGTAATCGAAGAGAGCTAATGAGGATGGACGAACATCCTTTACCAAAGTCAAATCATGCAGCCGACAATGGCTTCATCACTGATGAGTCCGGTCAACATGCGCTCATCATGAAGTGAGTAAGCTCCTTGTCAATCTGCTAGTAGTGTATAATGGACTTCCACTTGCTTTGGTGTCTGGGATGTAAGTTGAACTGATCTCCTAATTTGTTGAGTGAGATAATTTCAGATTGGTGACAGTAGCATGTCACCTCCCTGATGTGTGGAGCAGATGACATACTTCCCACTGTACTGAAGGACATTGTAACTTTGGTTTCCTTTTTTATTAAAGTTTAAACCCTTGTCCCTCTGTTCCTCTTCCTCATCTTTCTTTGCCTGTTTTTAGGGTTAGGGTTTCATCTTGTAATGATGTGTAACTAGTTTCTAGTTGTAACCTGCACTTTCACCCCTTAGGGTTTTGGCTACAGAGATTATAACAGGAGACTGGTATTTTGTTTCCTCTCTTATGTCTCAAGGTAAGTTCTCTATTCTTTTCCTTTGGAGGTGTAGTGTATACTTCTTTTGGTTTTTGAGTTCGCTCCTCCTGACCTGGGTCTCAGCATTTGCCATGTGTGGCAATGCACTAAGATATTGAGCCTATTCATTAAAGGAAAAGTACCTCGTTCACCTCCATCAAGCTCATTCTTCCTAGGTGGAGATCTTCTTATATCAGTTTTGTCTTCTCCCATATGGATAGCATAGATTTTTCTTCCAATTTATACCTTCTTGGTGTTTTAGATTGTCTTCTCTACAGTAGAATGTTTTGATCTCTCTTGATGGCTTGTATTGACGTCCAAACTTCAGGTCAAGAGTTCTTCAACTATATAGAGAAAGGAAGGTTGCAAAATGATTGTGATTGTATTTGTTTCTTAATGTTTGTTAATACCCATCAAGCATTGGGTCTCTCTTATTTCTTGCTTTCTGTCTTGTCTATTGCTGTGTTGCTGGATCTGAAATCCCCATAACCTTATTGTGGGGTCATCTCTCAATTCTATTCTGGTTGGGTTAAATTGTAAGTATGGAGAAGGTCTCAATTCTTATGATTATATATTAGTCAACTGGAGATAAGTAATAACCACATTTTCACACTAAGGAACTCAGTCTTGCTGTTAGTCATCACTAAAAGTGATTGTAAATGTGAGGTATTATCGTTGTGCAGAAGGATAAATTTGATTCTCATGGATACTGATCTTTGAACTTCTACCCTGTTAGACAGTCTACAGATGAAAGTTCTCGATCTGTAGTTTACACTACACCTGGTTGTTTGATTCCAGGGAACAGGAAGAAGATTTGGATGACCTGAGTGAGACTGTAATGAGGTTGGGGGGAGTTGGACTAACCATTCATGAAGAACTATCATCACAGGTAATATCTATGCTCATGGGCTGTGAGCCAGCATAGTTGATCATCCTTGCATGGTCTGGGATACTAGAGTGAGCATATAGTCTCAAGAAACAGTTCTCTTCTTTTCTCCCTGTGTCCTACATCAAGGGTCTGCTGAGCATCAATCTCTGTGGTCGTATGTACTGTTTTGAATGTCATCATAGCATAAAAGGGTTTCAGAGGCTCATGCATAGAGGTGGGTGCTGATTCTGGCAGGGAAGATTAATTGATGAACTTGGCAATGACATGGATAGCACAGCCACACGCCTTGACTTCATACAGGTATAGCATCTATCACAATACCTTCCTGTTCACAGTGATCTTGCATGAAAAGCTTAGTTAAGCCAGGTGGAGCTCTAATATGTTGTGTGCCCTTCTGAGCCTTTGTGGCATTTCACTGTGTCCTGTAATAAAGCAGGAGAGTTAGAGAGGAGAAATGTGCTTTTGGTATAGTGTCCACCTCAATGGAGACTGTCATACCTATATGTATATCACTTAAATTGCAAGATTAAAATGGAAATATCTGCAAAATTTGAGCAAAATTTGTCTGAAGAAGACCCTCTGTAGACAGGGAACAAAAGCTAACCATCTTGATGGCCTAAGTCAGAATAGGCCCTTGATGATTTCTAACTCACTGCATGTTCTTCTAAGGCAAGCACACCTTGTGTATTCAGGGCAATAGTTTTTTGCTTCAAAAAAATAGGCTAGTTTCCCAGTGCCAGTCTTGTTTGATTTTAAATGGCATACTATCCTGCCTTTTAAGGAATTGATATCATGGTTTCTCTGTGTTGTTCTTTGGCTACAAACCAGGTTAGAAGAGGTCTTAGAAGAAGGGTCTCGAGAGTTGAGATGAGGTTTAGCAAAGTGGAGCAGCTCATGAACTCAGAGTTACAAATGAATGCTGACAGAAGCAAACTGGTTTTGGTTTTTGGGGGCTTGGTTGCAGAAACGAGTTGCCACAGTGATGAAGAAAGCGGGATGGAAGGGACAGGTCATGATAATAGTTTTCCTGATTGCCTTATTACTTATCCTCACCTTCCTTGTGTTTTCTGGTTAATCTCTTGGTTGAGCTGCTAGGGTGCAGCAGATTATAATAAAATAGAAGACCAAATTTATGTGCAAAGGGCAGAGATACTACTGAGGCAAGAATTTAGGAGAAATGCTGAAAGATGTCACTTTCCAGCTCTCCTTTCAAGATGGTTTCTGCTCACAGCTTGGGGATGATAAGAAGAGATGTTCAACCTGTATACTCTCTAACTACTATTGTGCACTGGATTTAAATTTCTAAGAACAGATATGTTTCTGGTTTAAGCTCACAAAATTGGATAAAAAATCTTCAATTGGTTCACTGACTTCATGTGGGGTTCTGGTAAAAGGGCCTCTATTGTTGCATTTCACAGGAATGCACTTGTCCTGTGCATTTTGGCACCTCAAAACTGCTTTCAGACTTCCTGGGAGGTGGGGGGCACCTGCCAAACTCGGGTTCTCTGTTCTTTCCTCCTTGAATTTCAAGCCCTCAAATTCTCCAACTATTATTTGTTTGTTTTTCAAATTTTGGGTCTTATTTTCCCCCAGTTTCCAACTGTATTATCTCTGCATGCCATTTCCATATCTTGCTTCTATCAATAAATCTCCTCAAATTATTGCCTTTTCTTTGTGGTGCTTTTGCTTTATGCTTGTGCTTTGATCTCATGTTTGACATATTGAAACAGTGAGATGCAGCTTCTTGTTCTTGGTCTTTGATATTTGTTATTTGTTATTGTGACTTAGCACTTTTGCACTTTGAAATGGGCAAAATTAAGTGTTTTTCTATTTTGTTCCTCCTCCCTTTGTGAAGCAATTGTGTGGTGACAATATCAATCAAATATATTTGGCAAAATCATCTTATGCACTGTGGTTTTTATTCCCAGAAAATTTGGCAAACCTATTTGGAGTGCATTTGCATTTTTTTTTTCCTTTAAAGCAATGATCGCACTTGAATGCCATTTATTCATTCAAAAGTTGCAAAACTAAATGTGAAGTTTGTAGTAGTTAATACATCCTTTCTATCATTTCTATTTTTCATAAGAATTTCATACAAATATTAAAAAGCTGCCCCCATTGCATTTTTAATCAAGAATGGGTGTCATTTAGGTTTTGTTTTTAAATACTGAGAAGGGAACAACCTCAGATATCCTTTGTAGTGTTATGAACCAACAAAGGGAAATAATTAATTAATTTCTCTTTTCATGGAAATTGAAAAAAAAATGTCCTTAAATTGCTATGAAGAGGCCAGTTTCATTAGTTTTAACTTGTGGGTCCCCTTGTGTTGTTGGCCAAAGAATATTAAACCTCTTCTAGGGTTGCCCCATCTCAATACTACTCTAGTTGAATTGTGTTAACCTTGAAAAACTTTATTAATAAACACATCACAAATCCAGAAAATGTACGAAGGAAAAAGAAAAATGAAAAGGATTAATTTTTAGGACATGAAGTTAAGACAAAATAGATGCCAAAATCTTTGTATCTCAACAATCGATCGTTTGTAGGAGGTTGGTTGTGTTGATGGAGGGTGCGTTTTGAAGGGGTGGAAGTTGAGAAGTAGTTAGAGCTACCGTTATTGCTCGACTTAAGATGGAGGATGCTTGTATTTTTTGTAATATAATTGAAATTTTCAAATGGAAAAAAAACCAAAACAAAAAAAGGAAGGCCCCTTGGTTCTTTGAAGTTCCACATGACATTGGCACAATCATGTAAGAACACATCAACTTGTTTATCTAAACATCCAAAGACTTCAATTGTTAAATGGAAGAAATGACCAATGGGGTGTCGGTTGCAATAGCTCCTTTTTTTGGCATGAGCTACTTTGAAGGCAACAAGTCTTCATGTTGCGTAAGATCAGCGAAATAAATTTACTCATGTTGGATCAACGATGACAACATTGACTAGGATGTGAATTCCATTTTTGGTGACCACAATGTCAATTCATTGATGAGAGGAGTGGAATGTGGTTGAAGGAAGCGTGTGTAGTTGTTTTTGTCCCACATGGAAGTTGATATTTCATGCAATGGCAGCAAAAGTGTTGTGAACTGCATCATGAGTGCCCATGTGTTCATTACCATGGGTGTAACATAAAAGGTGGACATTTGTAGCATTGATGGGATGTGTGCACATGTATTGAGGGATATTTGTAATTGAAGGATGTGGTAATCCAAGTCATGTTCATAGCATTGTGGAGAAGGATGGGGAAGATAATCGAAAGGTTGGGAAGGTTTGTCGAACTATAAACCAATCACATGTCCTAAGGTTGGAATATGATAAGATTCGAGCACAAGCACAATGGGTCTCAGATATCTTGTTGGAGAGCATGTTGGAAAACATGGTGCAAATGCTTCGAGATGGAATTTTGAAATTAAACCATTTATTTTTTGACGAATTATTCAAAAGGAGGAAAACACACACATGTTGAGGGTGGTAGGAAATTACAAGCCGTTTTGAGGCATTGTTGTTGACTTATGTTAAGGTTTCAAGAAGGAAAGGGACCTTGATCGACTATAAACCTAATAATTATGATGGAAATTACAAGGGCCCAACTCCCTAAATAGATTGTTGGGGTGATGGTGGTTGTCAGTATGAAGTGGATGCCACCAAAAGCTATTGGGAGAAAGGTTTGTTTACATGCTAGAGGTCATTATGAGCTATTAAAAGATTTTAAACCCAAAAAGTGCCCATACATTTGAAGGAGGGAGGAGTTAAAGGAAGCAAAAGATTTTATGAAAGTGGAAGATGGATGTGTGCATCGTAATAAATACAAAAGTTGTTGCATGAAACATAAAGTTAAAATTCCAAAGGTTACCTAAACATCACCCATTTTAGGGAGAAGATCAACATGCTGAACATCCTCGAATAAAACATTTTTGATGGAAATGGATGTGAAGGATGAGGTACCCAATAGAACACCCAAGACTATAATTCCTTTTGATGGGGTGTCAAAATCAAGTGGTAGATCAGAGGGGGACCATGTTGCACATTTCTAAGGTTGGTTAGAAAGATTTGTCTTGCTAAATTAATTTGGAAATGCTCATATGCAAATGATATAATTGAAAGGGGCCCTATGATGTGAATGTCATCTACAATAAATGGAAATAAACAAGAAGGGAAACAATTAGTTGTAGAACATAAAGTTCTAAAACGAACTAGAGCAAATAATGCTCTTCTAAAGGGGTCACTTTAATGGGTTCCCATAGTAGATGGGATGATCGTGACTTCACCTTCACAATTATGATGATTATAAAACAAAGGAAACTCAAATGCATAAAATGCACGAACAAAGGGGATGAATTTTATGATGTCCCCACGTATTGCATGAAGTTTTTGAAATATGATTATTTTTAACATTGAATTGACAACATTTAGAATTACAACTATACTTACAATTAGTCCACTTCTAATGAAAATTGGAATCAAACATGACTCTTGTAACCCCTTCCCCCCCCCTTTTATTTCTTGAATGCCCCCATTATAAATTTTTCCTCTTTGTCCTTCTTTGCATAACTTTCTCTCTCCGTATTTTACATGACGTTAACTACTGAACATGGAAAACAAAGACAATACTAACAAATAAATTGTTGATAGCATTGTCACCACTACTCATGCTCCAAAAACCCTATGAGTATTAAACCCTGGCAACAAACCTTTCGTATGACATTTTATTCAGCTTA
>Ga0209208_10005353_pt1 | contig 17912 bp, 19 predicted proteins | sample S1TSphfallax_3_FD_187694 | JGI IMG/M metagenome (GOLD analysis project Ga0209208, IMG submission 187694) | Host-associated microbial communities from peat moss isolated from Minnesota, USA - S1T2_Fd - Sphagnum fallax MG (SPAdes) (version 2) | ecosystem: Host-associated > Plants > Peat moss >... | reverse complement strand
AGCTGGTGGGTGTCTACAGTTCTTTAGTTGTGGCTCAACCCCCACAGCCTCCTGTTACCACAAAGGATGAAGCAATGGTGGATATGGGCTTTCAGGTGCTACCACATGAGAGTCCACATGCTGTCATTGGCAATCACAATGGAGTGCCAACAAACCAGGAACTTGAACCATTGATTAAGGTCATGAGAAGGTGTGGAGCTGACTTGGAGCAGCATATGGCAGACACCAGCACTGATATAGAGAAGGATACTAACAGAGCTGTGCTGCCTTCCCATGTCTCATTGCACTCTGAAGATACTAGTGTTAATTTTCAAGTTGCTACTGGGGAAGATGATGGTTCACAATTTACTGGTAAAGGAATCAATATAGACCTGTTCTTTTCAGAAGAGAGGCCAAGCCCCCATCTACAAAGTTTTCATGAGCTTCAGGAGGTTGATGCTGCTTGTTTACAAGAACATGTAGATGACAAGTCTCTTTTAGGAAGAGATTCTGTAAACCCTGGTAGTGCAAGAGAACCCTCAGCCACAGGTCATTCTGGGCATGAAACTCCAAGACGAGAGACTGAAGAGAGGGTTGGAACACCTCCACTACCCCATTTGGACTCCATTGAGAAATGCTCTAGCAGAGCTCATCAAGTGGCATCTGAAGTTGGACTGAATATGCCTCCCAGGGGTAGTATGTATGAACAAAATCTCAGCTCTAAGGAGGTAACTGGGACTGAGGGAAAGACTCTGCCAGTCACTCAGGTGATGTTGGAGGGCTTGGAAGGAGTGTCATTCCACAAAAGTCCAAAGATCAAGAAGAAAGTTGCCAGGGGCACTAGTGATGTTAGGAAGGTGAATAGAGACTGGTCTGCACAGGATGACAAGAGGTTCAATGCTTCCAATGCTAGAATTAAGGTTGAAGATGTTGCTGAAGATAGGACAAAGCCATCAGCAACAACGTCTGAATTGAGCAGCTTACAAGTTAGTGGGGCACCAAAACCTCAGGAACTTAGGACTGAAGGGCAAGCAGGTGCAGTTGTAGGTGGGGTTCCTAGGAGTATAGGAAGGACATCAAGTACCTCTGCCTTATTGAAGAACAAATTTCCTGGTGTGGTAATTCCTTGGGAGAAGGAGCATGATCCAACTGTACAAGCTGAAGCTGAGAAGCATAGGGCAGATATTTCAGCCAAGGCGCGAAAGGCATACGAAGATATTATCCTTGAAGAGGCAGAACATCTTCAGGTTAGTGTATCTATCTCATATTTTGTGTGTTCACCAGTTGGCCTTGCTTTGACTCATGATCCTGTGATCTGGTTTGTTGGTACCAAATGGGCTCATGATAGTTTCTGGGTTCTCAATCCTGCACAGGAAATGTCTATGCTAAGTGTTGGTCAATTGAGGGAACTTTGTGTATTATCTACAGTTTCTATGATGCTCATGGTGGATGTTGAAATTAGTGCAGTTAAGTTTTCATATTAGCTCTATGGTACTCTAAAAGGGGGAATATGCCATAGTGAGTGTGTGTGGTCTGTTACAGTCTGCAACATTATTTCATCCATCAACTTTCTCTCCAGATTTCAGATGTAATTACTGGTCATATGCAGGCTGCAAGCAGCACAACAGTAGATCAGGTTTTGAATAAACCTTGGTGTGAAGCTTCAAGGAAGAAGGCAAATTGGGATTTTGTGCTTGAAGAGATGGCCTGGATGGCAAATGACTTCGTGCAGGTACCTTATTTTCTACCAGCTTGGGGGTTAATGGGGTTGTCATGTATTCTGGGCTTGCCTATTCAAATGTTGGTACCAGTGTGGATTTTTAATATTTGGAAAGTTGCAAAGACCCTAGATTCTGATGTGTTTTTGCAACCATGGTCAGGCCTTAGTTGCAAATGAGGTATGTCATCTTGATTTATGATAATTTTCTACTTGCAAATGTCTCTCAACATTTGTAGGGGGAACCCTGTCAATCGAGAGACTACACATGATGTTACACAACTTTGCTACCTCAACCTCTTACATTGTACATACACATAAGTTCTACTGGTGCTGCAAATCAAGGTATACAGTTTGAGAAGCCCCAGGATATTTATGGTAATGCAGCTGTTCTGCAAGGGTAAATTTCTAGACATGGAAATAGTAATCAATGTTAAGACAGTAAGTTGACCTGGCAAAAGGACTGCTTGAGGGCTTTCTAAAAAATCACAGATGCTCCTAACTACCAAATTTGCAAAACTTTTGGCAGCTGACTCAATTGTAGACAACTTCTGGCCCGATTCATATCAGACAAAACACAAAGTACATGGCCTGTGGTGGGTGTTGCCATTGAATTCTAGCTTTTCTCTCAAAGTACCAGTCCTATCTCAGTCACAGGTAAGTCCTCATCAAGTTACACTGACATTACTCTCTGTTGTTGTGCAGGAGAGCTTGTGGAAAAAAGCTGCTGCAGGCCAAATTTGTAGGTGTGTTGCTTTACAAAAGCAACAACATGAGTTTCTGGCATCTCAGCTTTGTAAAAGGCAGCAGAAAGTTGCAAAAGTACTGGCAAATTTGGTGAATGGTTTTTGGCATTCAGTTGAGGTACTGTTGATCAAACAGAAGGTTGGAATTTCAAACCTTGTGAAGACTCAAACTCAGGCAAGCAACAGCAGTAGCAAGGATTTTGATGGAGCTGTTCCCATGGATGTTGATTTTCCTGGTATGGAGGTAATTATTTAGGCTTACACAGATGGCAGAAGTGTTCAGTGCGATCTCTTTGGAATGCTCCTGTGTTCTTCACGATTCATCTTTCTGTACAGCTTAGTTAACAATGATGGTGTTGTGCTCTCTTTTGTTGCTGTGTTGTTCAAACTGCTCCTTAATTCTATCTTGTGGTCTGGTTTTCTCTTTTCTTTAGGGTGGGATTTTCTCTTTTCATGGTTGCTATCAGTTGCTGGTTTTCTGTTAGATCTGAAATATCCATTTTGTTGTTATGGGGTCATCTCTCAAAACTTTTCAGGTTGACCAAAGTCATTAGTATTGAGAATTTTTTTTATTCATGCAGATGTCTTTCTTTTCTTGCTCCAAGAAGCTCAGGTAGCCTCTTTTGATGACTAGGAAGGTCCTGTATTGTTTGCATACTACAGGAAATTGTACAGTTGATCCAATTACTGCTTCTCCACCTTGTTATGCATTTCTTCAGATTGCAGACATTGGGAGTGACAAGGTGAACAAGCAGAAATCCAAGGCCATCATCCAACAGTATGCGATGCCTTTTCTCAAGTCATCAGGCTTTGAGTTCATGGTACAAGCTGAGGCTCCTGCCACACCCAAGCGACACTCAGAGAGCATTAGCACAATTCTAGAACCTTTTTGGGAGGATCAGTTTCCTGAGGTGCTTTCTATAAATTCTTCTTATCGGAAGTAGTTAGTAGTCATTCATTTTGAGCTGCTGATCATACTATGGGATCTTTGACTATTTGGTTTGGATCTTGTCATTCCTTTCACTGGTGTTTACTGACCATTAAAACTATGCCTAGTGTTCAGAGCCAGATCCCTAGTATATGTATGTTTGCTTGGTGTTCATGCCTGATGAATGTTGTGAGGCGTTCATAAATGAATATTTGATTAATCATTGCAGGATGGAAAATGTGTCCACTCAATTGCGTGCCCACAAAATTAGCTAACTCAATTTGTTTGAGTGATATCTCAGGAACCACTGTTTTATGTGGTATCAAATGGCTCAATGGAAGTATATCGAGCCTCTGTGGAATCAGATTGTACAATGCTTGAAGCAGTAAGGCCCTTCTGTGGCAATCTACTCTTGATGTTTTTCAAGTCTCAAAAATGTGGGCTTGCCCTGTACTTTCTTCATCCACTCTTCATGGTCCTAGTAAGGATTGCTGATGATATATATGTGCCACAGCTAGGACTCATGAATACCTGGCAATTGATTGGGGTTCAGATCCCTACTAGGTCATGCTAGACACTACTCATGACAGCCAACCCTGCTATAGGGGCATGAGTACAAAAGGTATAGATTTTCAAGTATCAAGCCAACAGCCTAATGTGTGAGCCCCATGGCCATCTTCCAGTGGTCGGGGTTAAAATCCACTAGGAGGTCTTGCTACATGCTACCCATGGTAGCCAACTCAGCTACAGTGGGATAGATAGAGATCCACAAGCGCCAAATCAGCAGTCAAGTGGCTAGGACTCATTGCCATTTTGCAATTGATAATTGGGTTCGAGTAACTACTAGTTCATACCACTTGCTACAGCTGATGCAGCTATTGTGGGCGCCACTGTGTAAACTGGTCATCTGAAATGTGGGACCCTAGGGGTTTGATTCCTTGGGGGAAGAATGGGCTGAGTGGCTGAATGCTGCCCCATTACAGCCATTGGAAAATGTCCTTTAAAAAGCAGTTAGCAGCATCTAAGCATGAAGAGGCACTTGGTCATGCTTGTTGGCTGACCCTAACACAATTCTCCTTCTAGTGATTCATAGATCTGGTCATTGGCTATTTGCAGAAGCACGTGTTGGAACTTGCATCAGAACATGATGCAGAGGTGCAGGCAGTTCCTGGTGTAGCTGAAGATGCAGCTGTCTGTTCTGACTTTGGCACTGACGGTTATGGCAATGATGGAAGTTCTCAGGATGATGACCTTCAGTCACACTTTATGCTGAGCTCTCTTGGTAGTGGAGGAGGCCTTCCTGGAATTGTGAAGAAGAAACGCAAGAAAATAGCAAAGGTTAATACTGCTGGGCCAAAGTTAGAAGTGGGTGCATCACTACCTGGGTTTGTCTATTGGCCCTCAATGTCAGGTGGTGACCTGGGGTCACCCTCTCTGGCTATAACTGGCAAAAGGTCTTTGTCTGGATATTCAGATTCCACCAATATACCCGGTATCATTCCAACAAAACGAGCTCGTTCATCAGCAGTAAACTTGCGTCAACGTGGAGGTGGTGCAAGCCCTTCCCCAGGCACAGTTGGGCATTTTGCACGAACAACAGCAGGATCCCATTTCCAGCAAGATGAAAGGATGGACATGCTGAATGGCTGTCACAGAGGAGACAATAATAGTGATACCCCTAGCAACAATTTAAATGCAGTTGGGAGTGATGGGACCTTTGTGACATCCAAACTTAAGAAGAACAAAAGGATCAAACACTCCCTTGAGGGAGCTTGTGCAACAAGGCAGGATGAAGCTGGAGTATCTGGGAGTGTATCTATCAAGGTACCCTTGTTTCTGTAGTACTTTCTGCAACCACTGTTGATCTCACAGGCTCTTGCTATTAGTGTCATGATTGGAAGTTGCAGCAATAGTATATTCATCTGTTGATGCTGATTTGTTTTAGGGTTCTGAGAGGGACCATGGGCAGCAAGACCTCCAACCAACATATGAGCTGGTGAGTTCCAGAAACATTTTGATATTTTTTAGTTTGTCTGCCAAGAAGTTAAATGGTGAACACCAATATAAAGCTCTAGTTTCCTTGTTATAGTTTTAGGATGTGTAGATGTAGCCTCTGAGATGTGTTGTGGTTCCTAGCCAGCAAAAAGAAGCTTTGATGTGTTGGATGTCAGGTGTAGCAGTCATGTATATGTATGCCACAAATCCTCAAAGCAGGTGAAACTTTACTGGTTAACTGTGTGCTTATGTTTCTGGGAGAGCAGATGAAGCAAAAAGTGAACCATCTTTTACCACCTTGTATTGCAGCTTCTGAAACAGGCCCTGGTATGGGTCTTCTTCCTTCAAGCTTAACACAGATCCAACTGGTTTTGCAAGCCTAGGAACTATCCTATTTCTCTCTCCCATGGGACAGCTCGGCCTCCTCTCTTCCCCATTATAACTAAGCATTTCCCATTCGCTTCAATTCAACGCACTTTGAGAAAACCTCAAATTACCCCAAAATGCTGTTCTGACATGGCCAACTTAAAACCTCCACCCAAGGCTTTGTTTGGAATAATGATCTAGGGTTTCCATGCCATGCTGCACAATGCCGCACATGATCCACCTATGTATGCATGGTTAGAATGTACTCAACCAAGACCATGTGTGTAAAGCCTTAGATGGAAGTTATCTGTGTAGATTCAGTACTGAAATTTTGTATAGATATCCAAAGGAGATTTTTTGACATTGGCTGACCCAGTAAATCAGCCTTCTTGACAAAAGAAGGCTAGTATGGTCAATGATCGCTCAATGAACTAGTCAGAAATTAGTGAGAGGTTCTTGGCAACAGTCAGTGGTGTTTGTGGTCCCATTTGCCAGATTTTCAGAGGATAATGTGTTGGCTGGAATGTGGACTTAATTTGCAACAGGAATAGCTGATGATGCAGCAGAAACACCAGGGCTTCCGGGACTGAAGAAATCAAAGGTTGCCAAGCAATCTTCTGATGGGAATACTGAGCGCATTCCTGGTCCCATTCGACCTGCCTCACAAACAGGCCAACAGTCTGTAATACTAGATGGCAATAAACTGATAAGGCAGAACAGTAGCCATGACCGCAACAACCGAAAGAGCAAGGGTAGCAAAGTAAGGACATAGTTTGTGATCAGTAAACAAACAGAGTAGAAGGTGGCTCAGTCAGTTCAAACCTGTTTGAGTTGATACACTCACAAAGCTCTGGTGTTACCAATATTGAGATGTGGTTGGGTGGGTTCTGGATGTCTTATTCATACTGGTGGCATTTTTTTGCAGGGTTTACTACTGAGTGCATCAACTGGAATCAGCATTCCATGGTCATCAGTTGAAGATCAGGTCTGGTTTGTGGGAGCTTTCCTATTCTTGCATAATTTTTTATAAATTGTTACAGCCCTTCTGATGACCTTCACTTATTAATTCAAGGAACAGCTTTATGGGTTGTGGTTTTTGTGTGTGCCAAAAGGGTCATTTTGATTGTGAAAGGTTGTGAAATATACTATGGCTACTCAGACAGATCATTATTATAGATTCCTTTGTGTCTAATCATGTTGTGCTAGATAAGGAATAAGGAAGATGGAACATAGGTTTGTGCTGGATGGAACAATTGCCTGATCTCTGCAGTTCAGGAGCTGCAGATGTTGACTTTTTTCTTACTCCAGTGGTTTACTTTTCAGGCAATCCTTGTTCTTGTGCATGACCTCGGTCCTAACTGGGAACTTGTGAGCGATGTCCTGAGCTGTAATTCACAGTTAAAGGTAAGTGCTCTTGAGCTTTCTATATAGTTGCTAATGGAATGAGTCTCCTATATTGGACTTTATGGTTCATTTGTGCAAGATGGCAGTTAACTACTCTAGTGCAAAAGTTGCAAAGGTGAACCACATCTGACCATTAAATGGTGCTGATGGGAGGGGTGATGGAGTGATGGCGATAGTTTGATGCTTTGTGAGTGACAATCACAAGGTTAGATTGCACTCATTCTGGCCATGTCCATTTCTCAGTTTTGTACTGGCGGTCCCCCAAAGTAAATCCTTCTAACCTGCTGAGGAAGTTCTCTTACTGGTTCCCTGTTGTTTGACTGTCACTCTCACTGCCATGTCGTGCACAATGTCCATGTCAATTGGTATTGGTTCAGGTGTTTGTGTGTACTTTGACTTTTGATTACTTTTCAACCATATGGAGTCTTTGAATGCCATATTCAGTGTCTAACAAGCACTATGGTGTGTGGCAGCCCTTTGGACTTGTGTGACAGAGTCATAGCCAATGGGGAGATTCCACCTCATTCCTTTACAATGCAAGCCCATTCTCCACATGGGAATGGGCCTGCACTCCCAAGTGGGGGCTTGCATCGAGGAGCTTCAATGTGGCCACCTTCAAGTGGAATGCCACCAGGTTTGCCAGGATCAAATGGAATACCTCTTGGCCCACTCATGGGATCGTCCTCAGCTGCAATTAATGCTGCACCTGCCAGGTGGCTACCTTCACTTTTTCAATAACATTTTATGATTGACAATCTTGCATGTGTGCAAACTCCATACACCTCTTTCTAGTTCACAAGGCAAGAGTTGTTAAATAGCATTCCCTATTGTGCTATCATCGTTTTCAATGAGATGTTCTGGTAGTAGAGAACAGATTCACATCTTGGGTCCTATGGTTGCTATGGTTGAAGGAATGGTCAACATTGTGTTTAAAAGGCTTTCTGACCTGGATACCTTGTATTGAAGTGAAAGTGTAAGCAGGAGGGCATTATTCTCCCTATGCTGTTACATGACATTATGTAGCCTCATATTTGCTACATTGTGGCTTCTACTTAGTGCAAGAGATGTGGATGTTCCATTTACGTTTTTGGTTGTCAGTGTTTTACCACTCATTAAGGTCTTCCCACTGAATTTTTGCATTTTCTACCATCCAGCTTGCCACTAAGAATCAACAATCATAGACTGTCTGAGAGTTAAGTGTGATTATTCTGCAGAGATGCCCAGCACTTCACTGCTATGCGTCTCTCTCCAGAGGAAACCAATCGACTCCAAATGGCCACAACTGGCCCTCTGGGTGCCTATAACCGACGGCTTCAGCAGCAAGCAGTTTCAGCAACAACAGGCTTACCTGTGTTGGGTGGCTTGCCCAATCCAAGTGACCTCTCCTTGCTGCCAACTAGCAATGCTGCAGGAATGCTGGGTGGCCTCAACAGATCAATGTCATTGCCAAGATCGGGTTTGCCAGGCATGGGCTCAGCTCCAGTATCAAGCACAGGAGCAGCTGGTCTTTGTACCATGTTGCCCCCAGGTGGTGTCAATATGGTGAGTTCTGGAAGTCTCCCTTCAGGCTCTGTCTCTGGACAGTTTCTGACATGCAGGATGAGGGATGCACTGCAGCAACTTCAGGTGAGCTCTTTCTCACCATATTTTATTTTAGCCAGTTTTAACAAAATCAGGATGAGTTTAGCTTGTACCTACTAATTCTTTCTTTGAAAGAACTTTCAGAATGGAATTTTCTAGTAGCAGAAATTGAAACTCAAGCATAGGACCAAGAGTAGAGTTAGAAACTGGAAAGGGTGGAGAAGCTTGTAGTAGGTTGATTCTGGAGATTCTCTTCCAAATTGTATTCACTGTCATCTGTTGGTTTGTCCTCAATTTAAGGATTCTAGTACTTTGAGTTTTGTGTACCATTGAGAACACATGAGCAGTGGGGACTCATGCTTATGAAAGGTTGTGGTCATTAGCAACATTTCCTGTTGAACATTTGTTGTGATAAGCACTTGCTTGTTTCAGATGGGTGCTTGCTCAGAGGAGCAGCAAATGCAGCTGCTGCAACAATTACAAAATGAGGCATCACAAGGTGACACACAAGCTGCTGCTGCCCGGACTAGTCTGAAAAGTGACATGGCCATGATTTCTTCCCCACCCCAGAGCTTCTCAGGCCAGCATCAGCAACAACAGCATCAGGCTCTACAACAACGAAATCAGCTGGTGCAAATTTCACTTTGAACTGAAGAGGGTTTAAATCTGAGACTGGGTTTGATTTTGAGACTTCCACTCACAATGGGATGGACTTCATAACGATGTGAGATGCTGTGATGTTGTATGGTTTGTTTGGGAGTTTTGGATAATATACTCTCACTAGTTTGTCCATGTAGCCTGACAGTGGTCTTATAGCTCCAGATCTTCTGTTCAGGCAAGACTCTTAAGTTGCAAGTGTGACCAAGTTCTAAGGTTTCTGCTTGTCTCTGCTCCAACAGCAACAGCAGCTGCAGCTGCAAAATCTGCAGACTCAACAGCACCAGCAGGTCTGGCAAGTGCAGGTGGCTCGTGCAAAAGAGCATCAAAGGCAACAGCAATTCCAGAAACAAAAACAGCTCCTTGGAGCACTTCCCACCTTACCTCAACCTCAGCTTCATACTCCTAATCCTCAGCATCAACAAATGCTTGAGTTCCCTCATCAGCCATATATGTCAGGCTTGAGTTCCCAACACATGGCTCCACAATCCCAGCATATCATTTCCCAGCAGTCTCACATCTTCCAGAAACAGCTGGTTGAGCAGCAGCAGGTAGGAGGTCCATCACAGGTCCCACAATCTTCTCCTCCATCATCTTCACTGCAATCAGCTCCTGATTCTCCTGCTGGGCCTCAATCTTCATCTCGTATGTGTCAACAGCAGCAGCAGCCTCTTTCCCAGCAAAACCAGATCACAGGGCACATACCACAGATTGCTGGGCCAGCTAAACTGGAGCGAGCAAAGCATTTCCAGAAGCAGCAGCAAGCTTCTCAGGTGTCCAAAGGATTAAGTTGTGAACCTATGCAGGGCCTTCCTCAATCTACTAATAATCTTACTGGTAATGTGAGCATTGGGTGTAATCAGGTGCCAGGTGACTTATCTGGCCAGCCAGGATTACATCCATTGCAGCAAGCACAAAGGGTTCTTCGGGCACAAGGGCAGATGCAATCAGGGAAGTTGCAACCTTGGTCTCAGCAGGGTGTCTCTGGGCATCAGCTGCAGTCTCAAGGGGCTCAATTGCAAGGAGGAGCTCAATCACAAGGGCTGGATTTTGTACCTGGGCACCAGAAGGAGCACCAGCACCAGCAGGGGGTCCAGGTAGTGGTACCTAAGCAGCGGCACACGCCATTATTTCAGCAGCAGGCACAACCAGCACCATTGACTCAGCAGTCAGCAGCACAGCAACAGTTGCCATTGTCTGCCCCAATTCTGCAATCACAACTGCAGCCACCTGCCCTTGGGCAGCAGCAGTCTCAGAAAAAACAATGCCACCAAATGCAACAGCAACAAGAACCTCCACCTCAAAGAAGGTCAGTTTTATTGAAACTTCCCTACCGACAGACCAGGACCGTGCAGGCTTGACTGGGTACTCTACTCAGTGCCCTGTGGTTCACATTTCCAAGGGTGCTGAGCTGTACTGCTTGTTTGCATATTTACAGGTTACAAATCCTGCATTCAGGAACTGCAATGGGTATGCCTTTGCCAGGGCAGCTTGGTAAGGTAGGCATGCAGCAGCAGGGACAAGGAATCTCTTCACACATAGCCTCTCAGCCTGGCACACCTCCATATCAACATGGTAACACAAGTAGCATAGGCACCACAAGCAGTACAAGTTGTCCTGGTCCACACATAATGCCCCTGTCATCTGGTCTTAAATTGAGCACAGCTGGAGTACATGCATTGGACTGGGAAGTCCAACCAGGCAGCCCCTCCTATGTCAGGTGGAATGTTTAACCTCACATGCACCAGCAGTCCAGGGTGCCCAACATTGGCCCCATCAGGAGTGTATGTGCCATCATCCAGTGGGAACAAAGGAATGTCAATCCATGGTGCCAGTATGGGTGGCCTGCCACAGGCTCATGCTGTCATTCAAGGTGTGCAAGGTCAGAAGTTTGCTGTGGACCCAGGGCCCAATGGAAGGGGTATAACAGGGTCACAACAAGGGACTAGTGCTGAGCAGCGGAGCCAACAAGGTTCAATGCCTGTGTCTATAGCTATGAGCAACATGTTGGCTTCTCAAACTCCCCCACCTGTGCAATCCTCATCATCTGTCATGCTACCTAGTTCAACAGTGAGTTTGGCAACATCAGGGCCTCTCAATGTGGCATATCAAGGGGTTCCTGCAGGAGGCCAAGTCCATTCTGCATCTATGCCAGGATCTGGACTCTTGTATAGTATACAGGTATGAGGGTTTCTGGAAACAGTTGAAGGGCATGTGACTTAAACTACTACTTGTCTTCTAAATTTTGAATGTGAATACACCCACATGATTTGGTACTGCAATAGTTTTCCAGCTGATAAAATATGTTAGATTGCCAATTGTAGGACTGTTTCTCATTCTGCAGCCAATGTACTGTCAGCTAATTGGTTACATCTAATTCCCTTGTCTTGTCCAGATCAAAGTTCTGAAGATTCACATTGATTTCTTTTGCTGCAGCCACACCAGCCACAGATCTGCAATATGTCATCAACAGGTACTGCAGTTTATCAAAGGTCAGCTATTCCAGCATCCAGTGGTCCAGCCCTGACTGCCATATCAACTGTGGGGTCAACTTCACATAGTGTAATCTCTGTTGTTGCTGGCTCATCATCTTCTGCATAGGAAAATTCAATGCTTTTTGGCCACCTCTTACACTCTATGTGTAGCATAATTTCAGCCGATACAGACAGAATCAGAAGAAGAGAGAGAGCATTGGCTGGGTTATTAGTCAATGGCTCTCCTACTCTTGTCGAGAGGAGGTGGGCCCCTAAGGGCTTTAGGATGCCTTGTGGGTGCAGTCTTTGCTGTGGTTTGATTCTTAACAGTCCAGTCATCTTGCTGGCTCATGGAGGCTAATTTGTACATTCTTCTGCACCATCACTCCTCCATACAATTTTCTTGGAGTCAGGGAAGCTTGCAGCACATTGTCCAATGTAAAGAAAGTTCTTTTGAACAAAAGAAAGAAATTTTTTTGAGCTTGGCTTCTGTTTATTCTGCTTTTGCAGCCTCAGTGCCTCTCAAACTAGGTCGTTGACAAATCAACTATGTAGTATCAAAATCACTTTTGAGCTCCAGGATTCCAGGATGGACTGGCTCATTGTATGGCTGCTTCCATTGAGGATTGTTTTGAGATGTCAACTTGCTGCTTGTGTATTGACTGCAGATTTATCACACTTATCTGTCCTCACTCCATAATGGTGTTGCCGGTCCATCTCTGAACGATTTATACAGACCCTTCCCAGCTCCCACCAAATTCTCTTAGGGTGGCACATTGTGAGCTCACAGTCATCAACAGTGTCATGGTTAGCACCCAGTATTGGTAAGATCCAACAATGGAGCAATTGCATTTGGGACATGATTCAGACTTGGGAGAGCTTCATAGTACTGGTATTACATGCAGTAAAAAGTTGGCATGCAGAAATCTAGATACCCAGGCCTGCATCATCTGAGATACAAGACTATTCTCATCTCTTTGTGAAGAAAACAGGTTGTAGCTGAAGTTGGCATGACATCTCTACCCCAATGTGTTTATGCCATGCAGGTGGGCTCTATATGGATACAACACAGAGATTATTTGAAGTGGCAACCTGAGTGACCATCTACATGCACAAGTCTAATACTTTTCCAAGCATGAAGTGCTTAGATTCAGAGTTCCTATGGAATATGCTACATAAACACAGCCTCATTGTTTTACTTAAACCGGTGAGGCCATGAAGAGATCAACTGAGTCTCATGGTACTAGGTATGATATTTGAATTTGAGCTTCTGAGTTAAATTTGATAGTTATATGATAGACCAGACATTAAACTGGAAATACAGACCTACTAGTAGGTGTATGAGCCCTCTTGTAGCCGTAAGGTGTCTACAGCTCCTACCACCTCAGGGCCTACATACATTCAGGCTCATCATGATGTTTGCCTTGCGCAATGGCTATAGCCCTAGGGTGGGGGGCATTCCTCTAATGCAGGGCTGGATGAGACAGTACCTCTCTTGACTACTGTTTGGTCCTAGGCCCATTGTAAGGTGGAGCAAATGGTCGACAAAGTTGCTGATGATGGAGCAGAATCTCTCCTGACTGCCAATTACATCAAATAATGGGCACTGGTCAGACCTGACTGGCAGCCACCAGCAGCTCAGCCAGTACTCCTAATCGCAGTACGTGTATATAACTACTAGTGTTGGGCAGTTCTCACTTTTTAATTAACAATCAGGCATCTACAACTGGTTCTCTAAGTAAAAAATCATATATATATAAAGTATATTAATGCCATTTTTCTAAATTCATAACAATTACAATAGAATGGTATCAACTTATTGAATGAAGATTACTTGCAGTGCTCATGTAATACAAAAGTATATATATTATTCATGTCTCCCAAATTTCATCCTGTTGAAATGAATTTTCAAACTCTTTTAATTTTTCTTCAAAGCTAACTTCCATCTCAATTAACTCCACTAGGTTAGAACAAGATTTATAACCAATCCTAGAATCAGCTCTCGTGACCATCATGCACTTTTTCCAAGCAAAACCATACCCTTTTACTTAGATCATTTGTGTATGAAGTTTGGAGCTATATGACCATCTAAGAGCTCTGAACTAGGATGTTGGAGATGCTGAAAAGAATTGAGTTGACTTGGGAAACTCATGGTTCCAAGATGGCCTTCTTGGATGGAGCACCACCTGAGAGGTTATGCAAGCCTATGGTGGAACCCTTTTCGGCTTTGGGAGGAGAAGTGCAGTTGAATGCTCACCTGCAGAAGATTGAGCTCAATGAGGATGGTACTGTGAAGCATTATTTGCTGACTGATGGCAGCACTGTGGAAGGGGACATCTATGTCTCAGCAATGCCAGGTATTCTGTTCAAACTTGAAACCTTACAGTAGTTGACAAGGATGAGGGTGAGGACAAATTTGACCTATTGCAACCAGATTGCTTGACAAATGAAAGGGTGATATGGATTTCATACATGCAGAGCATTGTATGTTAGTGGAGATGATTTGTGATGACAGATATGCATGTTGGCTAATGGTCCATGTGTGGAATAAGCAGTGGACATTGTGAAGCTTTTGGTACCAGAGTAGTGGAAGCCAATCCCATATTTCAAGAAAATGGACAAGCTTATCAGGGTGCCAGTCATTAATGTGCAATTGAGGAATTTTGTTTATTCTCTTACATCGTTTCAGTATGGAATAATATCAGATCAAGAGAGGGCAACATAATCTTTCGATCAACATAATTTTCCCATGTGTTCTTGCTACATTGAATGCAATTAGAGTTGTTCAAGGTTCTTGAGAACAGAATTGCACTCTCATGTGGCCAAATATCATGGCATTAAATGCAGATTAGTGCTCTTCACTATGGCAGGGCTGATGTTTCTGTTTGTGTAGTTGCAGAAGCCCTTTACTGAATGTGTATGCTGATATGTCTACTATGTGCAAGCTATTTTCAAGTTGACAACTGTAGCAGTTCTCATTCTGCAGATATTTCTTTGCATGGATCATACATTATTACAAATATCATCAGAGCAAGGCACTTGCGATCGATGTGAAGCTTATGAATCATGTGCTTTTTTCAAACTGTATTGTCTTAAGAACAGAATCCATCTTGACATAAGAAACTGGTTCAGAGAGTGTTTGAAGATCTCCTGTTGGTGGGTGCACATGTGAGCAGGAGTACTATGACCCTGACCCCTCAATGCTGGAGCTTGTGTTCGCCCCTGTTGTCAAGTGGATAGCTCGGAGTGACAAGGATATCATTGATGCCACCATGGAAGAGTTAGCTAAGCTTTTCCCTGATAAGATAGCTGCAGATCAAAGCAAAGCCAAGATTTTGAAATACCATGTTGTGAAAACTCCCAGGTATTCTCTGTGAATAACCACCATGTGAGACTCAGTTTGCAACCCTTTCTTTTTTGTGTTATTAGTTCTTGGCTTAGGAGTTAGTGGATTCAAACTGTTTCCTTTGGTGTCTTAGTCTCTTGTAGTAAATAATTGGTTTGGTAAGTCTTGAATGCTGATCTTGAAGTGCAGTGTGATCACATGCAAAGGTGAGAAAAATGGCAGTTGGAGGGGGGATGTGTGGTGATATAACTTGTGGTTTGTCCTTCCATTGCCTACTCTTGAGGGAATTGGCATGCTGCAGATCTGTGTACAAGACATTGCTAAATTGTGAACCATGCCGGCCATCGCAGAGATCACCCATCAACAATTTCTACATGGCTGGTGATTTTATGAAGGAAAAGTACCTCACATCTATGGAGGGTGCTGTCCTTTCTGGGAAGCTGTGTGCTAAGGCCATAGTTCAGGTACTCATTTCTCTGTGCTCAAAGTGCATGTACATCTGAAACACATGATTCAAGGAGTCACTAGCTGAAGCTTGCTTTGACTAAGAAGAAATGCTTATTTCTTGAGAGGATTTAATTCTGTCCTGAGAGTAGCAATATCCTTTTGATCAGCAGATTATGGCTACTGATGATTTGATGCGGAGTGCACTTTTGCAGGACTGTGAGGAACTAGCTCTAAAATCAAAGGATGTTGGAAAAGCAGCAGCCCTGGTGCAATGACTTTCCTCTGTGCCAATCAAAGGAGTGGCTTACTTTCTAGTTCTTCTATGGTTTGACTGGCAAAATAGTATCATTTGTCATTTTTCAATTCAAAAAATTGTACTGTGCTTTAGATACTAAAATCATAAGTAAAGAGAAATTCTCAGTACTTATAGAGAGATTTTTTTCCAGTAGTTCGGTTCTGTCTTTGTGGTCTGCTTTCTCTTTTCTTTTGGGTGGGATTCTCTCTTTTTAATGGTTGCTCATGGTTGCTGGCTTGTTTTATCAGATCTGAAATATCCATTTCCTTGTAATAGGGTCATCTCTCAATTCTTTTCAAGATGACTAAAAGCTTAAGTATTTCAAAATGGAAGATATATACTTAAATGCAGGTTGTAGTTATACCTCCATCACAAAATATTCATTCAACACTTGGCACTGGATTGGTGGTGAAATCTCTTTTTCTGTATTTTCAAAATTGCCAATAAGCTTCCATATGATTATGCTGCAAGAGATTTGACACAAAAATCCTATACCAATGTGATACACAGATCGGCTTGTTCCATTGAAGCATTTGTCTAGATGATAAGTTCTGGACCCAGTAAGTAAGGTCATTAGGTTGAAGTTTGAACCTGCCAAAAACAGCAGTCTATGCAACAAGCTGCTTGTTAGTGTATCCTAAGTGCTTGTCAGAAGTTCCACTAAATGAATTTGAAGGTTGGGCATTTCTTTATTCCTGAAACTGGTGAAGGGAATTATTCTTATAGAAGGCTGCAAGCTTAGTTTGCATTGAAATTAGATGACCATTTCCAACTTTTTGTCTTATCTGTGGCTTTGAACTCTGGATTTAACTGGAACTAATATCTTGCTTCTGTGTGTGATTAGGAAGCTGAGAGAGAGAAGGAAATGTTTCTGTTCTGAAAAAGAACCCATTTGGGATTAAGAAGCCCTTGAAACAAGGAAAAGTCAATTTTTATTGACATGTAGTTTGTAATATAAATATGGCAGTGTTCCAACCCAGAAGCAAGCACTACTTCAGTGGGCTGGGAGAAGTGCTTGGTTTTCATCAAGTCAAGAATGCCAACTGATTGTCACAACAAAAGCTCTGTGACAGCAGGGAAGCTCTGTGGTCAGTGCATGTATGATTTGTAGCGTGCACAGAGAACCCAACTGTATGTTTGTATTGAACATACAAAAATTTGTTTGATAACATGCTCCACATGATCCAGAGAATAACCAGTTACCATGAAAATCAATCCAGTCTCACCCACATATACAAAGGGACATTGTTCAGCCACCTGATTGACCTGGCTGGTTAGATTTGTGGTGTCTCTAGGGACATGCCTATTCTGGCCTGCCAAAGCAAAAATGACCTTCATTGTCAGATATACCACTTATCTTGACCAGACATAACAGGACTGCTGCTTTAGCTGCGATAAACCACTCAAGAAGGATTCAGAATTTTTGGTCAAGAATGCAGCACAGTGATGAAGCTCACAAGCCAATCTTCACTGTCTCCAATCTTCACTGTCTGACTTGAAACTGTTAAAACACAATGCTGAGATTTTGTGAAAAAACATACAATGCTGACTTGGGTCCTCTCCCTTTGTTCTTAGTTTCAGCCTTTGAAAGGTGCTTTGTTTTATGAAGTTTACCAGGGTTTCATCATTAGTACAACTTACTAAACTTGGCACAGGACAGTGGGTGGAAAGGTGGAAATATACCTGAGAAATATGATTTGCATAGATAGTGACAAGACATAGCTGAGTGCTACTTAGGCTCCTGAGATATGGAACAAAAGCCTATCCCAGCACGATGTAGATCTCAGCCAGACAAAAGACCACCATCTGCCCAACAATTTAGGCACAATGTATTAGTACGCAGCTGTACATTCTACATTAGGAATGTCGTCATCATATTCTGTTTGCAGTAGATTGCCATGAGAGAATGAGAAGATTTATCTAGCTGATTTATCTGACTGGTTCTACAGAACTAACACAATAAGACTTCCACTATTG
>Ga0209208_10005352_pt1 | contig 17912 bp, 18 predicted proteins | sample S1TSphfallax_3_FD_187694 | JGI IMG/M metagenome (GOLD analysis project Ga0209208, IMG submission 187694) | Host-associated microbial communities from peat moss isolated from Minnesota, USA - S1T2_Fd - Sphagnum fallax MG (SPAdes) (version 2) | ecosystem: Host-associated > Plants > Peat moss >... | reverse complement strand
ATAACCGTAAAACTACTATGATTAAGTTCATTTCAAAAATCAGATAGGATTCCTATATGTTAAAAAAATTTAGCCTTGAGGAAGGAAGGGAGATTTTGGTTAGCGTTAAATCAGATCAAGATAAGTTTTTAAAGTTTCTGGTTATAGCATAAAAAACTTTTGCAAGAGGTCTTATGTAGGAATCATATTTGATTTTTGAAAAAAACTCCGTACACTTCTACTCCTCTTTTCTGTTGAGAGTTAAGAATTCCCTGTTAAGGGTCCACACAAACATTTGCCATGTATCAACCTGTATTTACAGATGCCGTGTTTTCCACAAATAGCTAGAAATCAAATTTGTCAAAATATGGGCAACAATTGGCACTAATAAATTCCCACTGAGTAAGGCACTATACCCTAAAGTCAGTCCAATAATGCTTGCCCAAATTACGTAGGGCCACTGCTGGGAGCCACTGAGGTGTAAGACACCAAAGCAAAGACTTGATACAATCACCGCTATATGGTCTCCGCCTAAAGCTGGCAGCATGACACCCCGAAATAATAATTCCTCACTCAACCCTGGGAGTAATCCTAGCCAAATCAAATCAGGCAGTACTAGAGGTTTAAGTACCAATTCCAGGTAATGATCTGCACTTCTATGATAGCCAGGGAATAAGCGATAAGCTAAACCACTGACAACGGTGATGAGACAACCCAACCCCAACCCTAAGAAGAAATCCTTTTCCTGCCAATGCCAAGAGAAGAGGGACACATTGCCAAAATGTGACCATAATTTGGCAGCTATCAACAAAACAACTGCTGTTACACCCATTGCCACAAGTACTTGGGTGCGTGTCAGGTGAGTAATTTCCGGTTCTTGATTCTTTTGTTCAACCACAAGCGAATTTGTTTTAGATTTTAGATTTTAGATTTTGTGATGATCAGCAGTCTTGGGGGGAGCTACCCATGGCACTGGCTCATGCCACTTGCTTCAAGTTGGTGCAGACTAGCCGAGCAGTGGCTCCCCAGGAGATACCCGTAGGGGATTGTGGATTAGGGGAGGATCACAGATCAATCTCTCCCAGACTCCCCTGCTCTGTCCCCAAATTTCGGACTCACAGCAGACAGATTAACACCAGCTTTATGAGCTATTAATACGCCTGCTGCTTCTAAATAAGAGGTTACTTGGATAGATTTGATAGCTATGGCTGAGGGAGGAACTTGGCTGAGAGTTTGATTCTCTACCACTGTAATTATCTGGCATTTTCTCTGGTTTAAACTCAATAAGGCTTGACTACCACAGGCAGTTGCAGGGACTATGGCCGCATCAATTTGATCTGCCCAAATATCTTCTTTTCCACTACTGAATTCCCTCTCTGGAAGGATAAATCTTGGGGCGTGACTCAAGCCCACAAGTACACTGGGTAAGAAGGTATACCCCAATTCTTCTGCTGCAGCGCGGGGGGATGTGTGGGGATCTGGGGGTGTACTGGCTAGAGCAGGGGAGTGAGCACAGGGAATTTTCCAGGTTCGCACTACTAAATGGCTAATGACTGCTTCTGCCCCTGCTAGGGGATCTACCCCTTGACCGTAACGGTAGTCTTGTCCTGCCTGATCAAGATAATCTGGGAATCGGGCTACCACGGCAATTGCTTCTGCTCCTGCTTGCTGAATTAATTTTTCTGCTGCCCGTAACAAGCTATCTGGATTACCTATTGTCCCCCAACTGGCACCGGATGGCGAAGACCGCAACTGTACATTTAAAGGGGCATCTGTAATTACGGGATCTGTAATCGTCAACCCTAATGTTGCCCGGGCAGCATCAGCTGCTTGCAGGTGTCTTAGTTGTAACTCTGGCTCAATTCCTTGATCTAACAGCAACCCAACCCTATTACTATGTACAGGACGCAGACCCCAGCAGCCAGTAGCAAATTTATCAAGTCCATAACCTTCCACATAAAAAGTGTTAGGGAGGTGCCAATACAAGCTAGCACCGTTAAGGACATTGGGGTGAGTAATTAGCCGATCGCATGCCTGGGACAGGACTCTAGCAACTGGTAGGGCATCACCGGCATAACCTCCTATGGTCGCGCCAATGCCAGTGGGTACAATCAAAATAGCAGTGTATGGTCGCCGCATGGGGGACTCATCTAAGATGCTGTACTTGTGGTGGTGACAACAGCTTCCACTATTGCTTTTTGGTTTGCAGTGTCTACTGAGGTAATTGCCCAGCGTAGGGGTTCACCTTGTTTCTTTAATTCTGCCTCGATAGTTGCTTGTAACTCTGTAGCAGTATTTTGTAGGTCGATTTCAGCGGTAATAAAATGGGTAGTCATCAAGGTAGATCCTGTGGCTGTGTAGTTTCTAGAATAGCTGATCCTTGTTATCAAGGGTATATGTGAATTGAAGGCAGTCCCAATGAAAAAAATTTCACCGAAGAAAGGCTCCAGGGTTCCAGGGCTGTTCTTGCACGAGTCGGAAAATATATTTTTTGCCCTATGCCATAGGGTCACCAAGCCCCTAAATTTATTGATGAAAAACCCAAAAATCTGGATTTCGAGACCCGTAGCGCCAGAAATACTAAACTTCTAATTCGGAGATTGGGGAGGAATTATCAGCCCAGTCGGTAAAAAATTTCTCCTCTTGAGATTTATGCAGGGCAAATTTTTCTTGAAGGTAGGCTTGGATGACTTAAACCATAATTGATACTGTAATTAGTGTCTTGCTATGGACACTGGTCAGGGAAAAATTTGGCTTAAATCTTAAAAAAGCACATGACTTGTTTGCCGATACTCTTACGTATAGAGCTAAGTCAAACTTTACAGACATTAAAGACACTTATTAAAAATAGTCAAGCGAGATGATTATTAATCTCATTTAAAAACTCGAAAATTGAAGTCTTTTCCCTCTTAAGATTATCCTCCACACAACTCGCCAATATAGCATAAAATGTACCGAATAACCAAATATTTATGGAAATTTCAGGGGCAGGAAAAAGGATAAATATCCTTCATACGCCTTTTCCACCCCTTTTCCATTTGATCAATTGATTAGGTAATTAATTATTTTGTTAATTGCCTGTATGGTGATGATTCTGACGGTATTGATCTACCTGCTGGCGTTGAGCATCAGTCAAAACTTTGCGATAGATTTCTTGCTTTGCTTGCTTTTGAATTTCTCTGACTTGTTGTTTTTGGTCGGGACTTAAAGATTTATAATTAATCTGTTCACCTGCGGGAAGATTGAGTTGTTGGTGAATTTTTTGGCTGGCGTTGTGATTAATATGTTCGATTTGGTGCTTTTGCTCATCTGTTAGGTTCAGTTGGGACAGTGGTCCTTTATCTTGATCATCTTGGGCAATTAGCAATAATGAAGGGGAGTGTGCTTGGGCTTGAAGGCTGTAAGGGCTAGCAGTTAGAGCAACAGTGATTACACCAGTTATTAGTGATAATGCTGTGAGTTTCATTTGTTACCTCAAGGTTTTTTCAGATTTGGACGCTGTTATCATAGGATTTAATCTTCAGTAGTCACAAGAGGAGTAAAGTCATACTAATTACTATGACAAATATCATGGTTACATCATGACATTTGTCACTTGATAGTCACGCTCCTTTGTACTTAGTATGTTTTTAACAATTTAATAAGAACAGCTAATCATTAACGAGGCTTGTCAAAAACAGGTAGCATGCGCTGTAATGCTTATGCTGAAGTCATTACAGCAAATTAGTGATGAATAGTTAGTCTAACTATGCACTGAGGTCATTTAGGGAAGTAAGTAACTGAACAGAAATATTGACAAACTAATATCTAGTTTTATCTACACTGGATGAAGAATTCCAGCCCAGAGTTTGTGTAATTAATTCTATTCAAGTACTTAGCAGAAGAGATTAATTTTGTAGGAATTTTGGTAAATCGGACGATGTATGCGTGTGGCATCTCGTAGAGTAAGCACCCATCCTTCATTTCATAGTGTAGCCACAGTTTCTGCATGAGGCATTGTTAAAGTAGTTAATACAAGCTAACTATTGGGAGAAAAAGCAGTGACAGTTGCAGGGGAGCATGTCACCTTTGCAATTGAGTATTTATACTCATAGCTTAAAACGCTCTACATTCGGGCTTTCAACTACCTTATTCCCAAGGTACTCAAATTATGTACCTTCAAAAGTGACATGCTCCCGTAGGCTTACCTTTACAGAACCAGATGAAATGAATTTAAATAGCCGACTAGAGTTTTAGCTAAAGTCTTAGACTGCTTCTTAGAAACTATAGCCATTACTTGATACAGTCGGCCATCGGCAACATACATCCTATTAATCGTAATTTTACCCCCAGCGTTGACATACCGAATCTCTTTCCCTGGATAACCATCATTACTAATATCGCGCTGACTGACTAACTTACTTTGCGTGGTTTTTACGGCAGTAGATTCGGCTTGATTCAGGATTTTCTGAGGGCTATTCATTTGGGCATAGTTATATGGAAAATCATTGTAAGTAACTACATAAGCTACTTCTTGTTGAGGTGGTTGGGCGACAAATACTTTTAAACGTATTACCCCCATATAAGTTTTTTGGGCTTGAATTACAATTGTCGGTTTTCCAGGCATCAAAATGGTAAAGCTTCGGTCCGGGGGTGTGAAGACTTTCCATTTTGGCTGCACTACTTTTTTAGCAATTGGTGGCTTTTTGGGGGTTGGCTGTTGTTGAGTAACAGGTGCCTTAGTTGGGGTTGGCCGCTGCTGGATTACAGGTGCCTTAGTAGGAGTGGGAGTGGGAGTGGGAGTAGGAGTGGGAGTGGGAGTAGGAGTGGGAGTAGGAGTGGGAGTGGGCTGCTGTGGAATGATAGGTTTTCTAATGGGGATAACTGGTGGCAAAGTGGAAGTCCCCGACGGACTAATCACAGAAGCAAAAGTTTTGGGTAGGTGTACCCCGGCTGACAGGTAGCTAACACAGACAAAAGTAGCAGCGGTACCTGATAACAATACTCGAATGTCCATAACTTTTGTGTTTGAAGATGCTGCCAGTTATAACCTAGCAGCACACAAAGCAGCACCAATTAGTCCCACTTGAGGATTAAGTATCACATGCACTGGTACCTCTTGGAGGAGGGGACGCATCCTCCCTTTTTGGGAGAAATTCAAGAGGAAACTACCGTTTTGAATCAGAGGTAGAATTTTGGGGGCAATTCCTCCAGTAATATACAGTCCACCGTAAGGTAAAAGTTTGAGGGCTAGGTTACCGGCTTCTGCACCGTAGGCCTCAATAAAAATTTGCATAGTTTGTTCCGAGAGGCGATCGCGTCCTTCCAGAGCAGCCCTGCCAATTACGGCACCAGGATCTATGCTTTTTTCTTGCTGTCCTGCTTCCTGTTCCCATTGTCTAACGACGTGGGCAATATCTGGTGATTCAGTGGCTAATTTGCGATCGCGCAAGAATTGGTAAATAGAGACAATTCCCTGTCCAGAAACGACTCTTTCTACAGAAACCCGTTGAATATCGTGTTTATCCAACAGGTACCTCAACAATTGAAAATCCAACTCGCTACGGGGAGCAAAATCAGCGTGTCCACCTTCAGAGGGGAAAACTTGATACTGACTTCCCTGTCTAATTAAAAATCCTTGTCCCAACCCTGTGCCAGCACCAATTATTGCCATTGGGGCTTCTGGCTGGTGTTTACCAACTTGTAGAGTGAGTAAGTCATTTTTGGTCAAACCGAAAATGCCATAACCAACAGCGGCAAAGTCATTAATGAGGGAGATCGAAGGGATAGCTAGTTCCTCTGCTAAACGTTCCACATCCAATATCCAAGCCAAATTGGTTAACTTAGCAGTATTGTTAACCACTGGCCCGGCAATGGCGAAACAGGCTTTTTCCGGTGTTGGTGTATCACTCTCAGCTAAAAACTCCTGCACCATTGCGACTAAATCAATATAGTCTCTACTGTGGTAAGTATGCTCATGAAGAGTTCGTAACCCTAATAAATCTGATGTTTCCACCAGTCGCAAAATAGTCTTTGTGCCGCCGATATCTCCAGCTATCAACAAGGTCATAACAATCAGCCAACCGTAGAGAAATTGATTCAGTACCCTATTACAGCCAGAATTTAGACAAATCTAATCACTTCCTCTATCTGGCTTAAATGGGAAGTGTCCCCTTTTAGTTCTAGCAACCATGTCTGGTCTTGACGGACGATTTTGACTAGGCTACACAGAGAGGCTTTAACTTCAGTTTCTGCCATCTCCCCAACTAAACCAATTGCTCCCCCCAACACAGAGACACCATGTCCTACCAAAAGAATATCCGCTGGGAAAAATTCCTCAGCTAGACATCTAGCAGTTTGTCCGCAACGTTCCTGCACTTGGGCAAGAGTCTCCGGATACTTGGCGGCAATGCGTGAGGTGTAGCTAGTGTCAATTCTGCGAAATAATTCAGCTAAAGCAGGAATTGATAGTTTTTCTGGTTCCTCGGTCATCCAAGCAGGATTTAGCCATTCACTCAGTCCTGTCTCTAGTTTAATGGGTAAATCCAGGGCTTCTGCTACAGCGTTAGCAGTTTGTACTGTTCGCAGGAAGGGAGAAGCAAAAATGTGGGCAATATGTTCTTTTTGTAACCGTTTAGCTAACTTCAGGGTCTGAATTATACCATCATCTGATAAAGGTGGATCATAGCGACGTTCAGCTGTGCGGAACCAATCAGGGTTGACAAAATCGATGCGGTTGGCATGTCTTGCCATCCAGATTATTTGACTCATGGGGGATATGGAAGGAGGAAGGGGGCGTAGCCGTTCGTATTTTACCCCACCCATGATTAGTTTCATCCACTCCCCTTTGATTTTAGGGATCATGGCTATTAAGGTTTATCTAATCTTTCTCAGACTTCACAACTGCTAACTGTTTCAATCCCCTTGCGGGGTAAAGGTTAGTGGAAAGAATAGCATTAGGTGAAACTTTAGTCGCCAAGTAGTGTTTCAATCCCCTTGCGGGGTAAAGGTTAGTGGAAAGGAGGGTAAGTTAGTAATTCATGAAGGCAACTCTAGGCATGTTTCAATCCCCTTGCGGGGTAAAGGTTAGTGGAAAGATTTGTATGCTTTGGTCTTGATTGTCGCTGAGAAGGTTTCAATCCCCTTGCGGGGTAAAGGTTAGTGGAAAGGTCTCTCCTTCGATTTCCCCAAGTACTTGTTTCTTAGTTTCAATCCCCTTGCGGGGTAAAGGTTAGTGGAAAGTTTTCTTTTGCTGCGAATTTTGATACTTCGATTATGTGTTTCAATCCCCTTGCGGGGTAAAGGTTAGTGGAAAGCCTGTAGTTCTTGATGGTGCAGATTATTATTCTAAGTTTCAATCCCCTTGCGGGGTAAAGGTTAGTGGAAAGTTGGCGCTCCGTCGGATATTGCTTATCAACTAAATATAGCTTTGTTTCAATCCCCTTGCGGGGTAAAGGTTAGTGGAAAGAGTGGAGAGTATAAGCTATTCTAGTGGTCGTCAAAAGTTTCAATCCCCTTGCGGGGTAAAGGTTAGTGGAAAGCTGAAACAAAACATTAAGTGCGAAAACTTCTATCAGTTTCAATCCCCTTGCGGGGTAAAGGTTAGTGGAAAGCTCTCTAATCAGCAATATAGCCTCACGTAACTTAACGTTTCAATCCCCTTGCGGGGTAAAGGTTAGTGGAAAGCATAGCCGACAGCTGGTGCGCCCTAGTCCCAGGTAAGTTTCAATCCCCTTGCGGGGTAAAGGTTAGTGGAAAGACCGCCCTTTGAAACCGAGTCTGACAGCAGATTCTGGGAGCGATTTTGGCAGACCTGATCAAAAACTTCATTTCAGCCTTCGATCACTCCTCAATAAAATCTGATTGAAACCGTAAAACTATTGTATTGTCAAGGTTCTGGCGATTTGGCAGACACCCCGGGTTTTTTGCCCTCACTTTGGTTTGCCAATCACACCGTTAATCATAAGATAGTAACTTGCGTTTGTCTAGGTATTTTTGTACTATATTCTACTTTCCTCCCTAAATATTTACCTGCTGCCTTCCAACACTCAAGTTCTGGCAACCCAAGTTTTTTCCCATTGTTGAATGATTAACTCCCTTATTCTCCTCCTCGAATCTCAGGAAAGTTTGGGATTTAAGGGGTGGGGTTGTCCCAACACTGATCAAGAACAGCTTGCCTCAACCAAGAAATTCCTTAACCTAGCAGTATTGGGGGTTGTCCCTTCTTCACGCTTCATATATTCATCAACATTGGGGGGGACAGTTGGAAGATTCATCAGCGCTTGATTCGGAAGTGTTATGTCTAGTCCCCTTGTGGGGATCTGACTTTTCCCGTTATCTTTTTATTTGAGCGTTCGCGAAGCGTCTCGTAAGAGATTGCCGAGGCGGCGGCTACGCCAACACTTTCCACAACACCCGAAACAACAAGTCCTATTGTTTTATAGATTATTCTCACTAAAGCTTGCTTGTTGAGAATTAGGCTCTACTGAAAAACCCTTATCATTTCTAGGTTCACGACTTAGCGGGAAAAGTTATGCCTATGCAAAATAATTTTGAAATAAGTGAGAGTGTCAATAACGAGGCAAATATTGCAGCCTTTTCCACAGATTACCTGATGGCACGTGATCGCTTCCGCACCGCTGCTAAGGGAGCGAATTGCACTTTAGAGTCCTTACAGATTGACCATCCTGGCCCCGATGGTCAATCACTCACCATTGATGTTGCTCGTTTAGGGGCTATCCAGCCGGAAAAGATTGTAGTTGTCTCCAGTGGTCTACATGGTGTTGAAGGATTCTTCGGGTCTGCCGTGCAATTAGCTTTGTTGCAGAGGTATCTCCCCAGCCTAGCTAAAGACCAGACATTAATTCTGCTTCATGCTTTGAATCCATACGGATTTTTCTACCTGCGGCGATCGAATGAAGATAATGTAGATCTAAACCGTAATTTCCTGCTGCCAGGAGAACTTTACCAAGGTAGTCCTGACGGTTATGCTCAACTTAATTCATTCCTCAATAGCCAAAGTCCCCCCGCTCGGTTAAACCTATTCTACCCCAAGGCGATCGCCACAATCGTCAAAGCAGGCTTCGCCCAACTAAAAGTGATTCTAGCCAGCGGACAATACGACTTTCCCCAAGGGTTGTTCTTTGGTGGACATGGTCCTACGAAAACCCAACAATTGCTGGTAGAAAATCTACCTCGTTGGCTTCAAGATGCGACTAGAGTCATCCACCTTGATTTACATACTGGTCTTGGTACCTGGGGAACCTGTAAACTCTTAACTAGTGCTCCCAACTCAGAGCGACTTCAGCGCCTGAGGGGTTGGTTTAGCCCTGAAGTGATTGAATCTCCCGATTCTGGAACTGCCTACCCAATTCGGGGAGGGCTGGAAGACTGGTGCCAAAATCAATTTCCTGAACGTCAGTATGATTTGTTAACAGCTGAGTTTGGCACATATCCAAGTATTCAGGTAGTTGAAGCCTTAAGATCTGAAAACCAGGCTCACTGGTGGGGCAATTCTACTCACCAACACTGGACTAAACAGCGGATCAAGGAAGTCTTTGCCCCAGCAGATCCCCAGTGGCGATCGCAGGTATTGGCCAAGGCAGTTGCCTTAATTCAGCAAGCAGTTCAGGTGATGTCCCTGGATTGACCCCAATGACTTTGGAAACAGCCCATCTGACCTGAATAGGTACCTTTTTTCTTAAGGTTTTTAAGCATTCGTTCTTGATACTGTTGTTCATAAGCATCAATACCAGGGTCAGTATAGTGCTCGCCAGATGTCCAAAGGCGATAGAAAATACGTGCCAATTTATGTGCCGTAGCAGTAATTGCCTTGGGTGCGCCCATGCGTAGTCTAATAAAACTCGTAAAGCTGTAGTTCCTGTTCGAGGATAAAAACTAATTCGGGACGATAATCTCCAGTCAAGGAAGCAGCTATTTCTTCCAAGCTAGCCTGAATGCGCCCATCCTTAAAAGATGCCAATGTAATTGGGTTGCGTTCCCCTGCAACAATTGCGCGAATGATGCTCAAGCCAGTGGTGCCTGTAATATCGCTAATTACCCGATGTAATTGTATGTTCATCTGTGTCAATGCTTTTTGCATCCTCTGTACGTAGGCGCAACGACAGTCTCAACACCACATTGCTTTAACCAATCTGCCATTGCAGATAAATCAGCAGTAAAACAAGCAAAACTACGTACATTTTCCTCGTCTCTTCCCAAGGGAATACTTACCCAGTGCGTATCTGCACCAATATCAATGCCTGCTGCATTTGGGTTTATTAGTGAGAAATTCGCATCTAAATTCTGTTTTTTAGGCTTTTGGGGTTTTCTCATTAGAAGGATTGAGTTGCTTACTTGTTAGCGGTATCATGCCTGGGTGGGGCAAATAAATCTAATCTTCTAAACAGCTCTTGACGCTATCCCGTGAAGTAGAACCATAAAATATGTTATTTGTCAATATTTAGAGGGCTGCATTCTTTACCTAGTCTAACTTTTGGCATTAGTTTTCATTCTCTTTGGACCCATAGCTATTTTGTGAGCACGGCAGGTAATATTAGCAGTGAAACTATAAAACGCTATATCGTTAAATAAAACCACGGTGACTAAAGTCACCAAGTCGTTTCCCTCTCAGGGCTGAAGCCACTGAGTTTCCCACTTACCGTGTGTTTCTATGAACCGTGAGAAGAAGAAGAGACAGGAGGCAGGGGCGAAAAAGCAACTCCAATCCCCAACACCCAACCCCCAATGGCTAGAAATCGGTACAATCGTAGCTCCCCAGGGATTAACCGGGGAAGTACGGGTTTATCCTGAGTCTGACTTCCCCGAACGCTTTGAGGTGCCGGGGACCCGGTGGCTATTGCGTCCTGGGGAGACGGAACCCCAACCCATAGAACTCCTAGGAGGACGCTACATTGAAGGGAAAAACTTGTATGTCCTTGAACTAGAGGGAGTGGAAGATCGCACCCAAGCAGAAGGGCTACGGAACTGGAAATTGATGGTCCCCGCTAGCGATCGCCCCCAATTAGGAGAGGATGAATATCATGTCCTCGATTTGATCGGCTTGGAGGTCTTCCTCCAAGAATCTGGGGAACTTGTGGGGGAGTTAGTAGATATCATCCCCGCAGGTAATGATTTATTAGTTGTGAAGTTACACCCAACATTTAGCAAGCATCCAGCAACTCAAACAGTTCTCATCCCCTTTGTGCAAGCGATCGTTCCTGTGGTAGACTTAGCGGCTAGGCGTGTGGAAATCACACCGCCTCTTGGGTTGCTAGAAATTAATCATGGTTAAACTCAATGAGGCAGCACTAGAATCGGGAATATAATAGAGAGCTAGGCGAATAGATACCCTAGAAAACAACCGCAAATAGGATAGATGATTACACCAATGCGTGTTTTTGTGTTAATTTTCAATGCTGGAACTGATAATGAGGGGATTCACACAATTCAAATTAATGATCCTGGAGCAACCCCGTCTGGGGCATTACGCAACAAAATATTAATGTTTGAGTCAGAAGACGACGCTACCCGGTTTGCCTTGATGCTAGAAGCCCAGGATTTCGTTGCCCCAACTGTAGAAGGAATAGACAGTGAGGAAATTAAGGAATTCTGTGAAAGTGCTGGGTATGACTGGGAAATTATCCCTGAAGATGGCAATCTAGTCCTCCCTCCAGAAATTAACCTAGAAAAAACTGACTGGCAACCAGAGGAGCAAAGGCAAGATAGACCAACAATGGAAATGTCTGATTCTGAGTTGGAAAGGATTCGACGACGGCTAGAAGGTTTACTCTGATGACAAATTTGCAGGAACGCGGCCATCTCCTAACGGAACAAATCAACCCCCATAGTCTGAATTTAGATCAACTCAGTTCCCAGGAACTAGTAGAACTATTTAATAGTGAAGACCAAAAAGCAGTGGCAGCAGTGGCAGCAGCCAAAGTGCCACTGGCACAAGCCATTGATCAAATTGCTACTCGCCTACGCCAAGGTGGTCGCCTATTCTACGTAGGTGCAGGGACAAGTGGAAGATTAGGGGTGTTAGATGCAGCAGAGTGTCCACCTACTTTTTGCACCCCTCCAGAGTTAGTCCAGGGAATTATCGCTGGTGGTGCCGGCGCCTTAGTGCGGAGTTCTGAGGACCTAGAAGACCACGTGGAAGACGGAGAAGCAGCTATAGCTCAACGACAGATTAACCACTTAGATGCTGTTGTTGGCATTAGTGCCGGTGGGACAACGCCATTTGTCCACGGTGCCCTCAATGCTGCACGTCAACGGGGAGCTTTAACTGTCTTTATCGCCTGTGTTCCTACCTCTCAGGTTACCTTTGATGCTGATGTAGATATTCGCCTACTAACTGGACCAGAAGTACTAGCAGGTTCAACTCGCTTGAAGGCTGGTACAGCCACAAAGCTAGTGCTGAATATCCTCTCCACTGGGGTAATGGTCAAACTGGGGAAAGTTTACGGCAATCGGATGGTGGATGTAGCGGTAACAAATCAAAAATTACGCGATCGGGCTTTACGAATCCTACAAGATCTCACAGGTCTCAGTCGAGAAACAGCTAATTTCTTGCTCGAAGCCAGCGGCAAGTGGGTAAAGCTAGCATTGTTAATGCACTGGACTGGTTTGACAAAAGAGGAGGGGGAAAAGCTACTCTCGGCACATCAGAGTGATCTGCGGGTTGCCGTGGCTAGTTACCAAAATGAGCAAAAGCTACCCCCTGTCTAGAGCTACAAACCTATCCCTGCTGCTGCATAGAGATTATCAAGTAATTCATTTTGTTTCTCTGAATTATTAGTATTTTGGGACTGTGCTAAGGCTCCGGCACTTAAAAATTCATAATGTTCTTGTCTATCTGTTCTATCTAGAAATTCTCCTATTTGTTGTAGTGCTTGCGTTGCTAGGGCATCATAAGTATCATTCAATATCTGCCAATATTCCTCGGTTTTAATTCTTTTATCTTGTAGCCAGTTTTGCCAATGCCTCATTTCATCTAGGGGTAATTCTAAAATATATCCACTCTCTCCATGTCGAATTAACTCTGGTAAAGCACATACATTACTTGTAATTGCTGGAGTAGCTACAGATAAGCCCTCAACTATACTATAACCATAAGTATCATGTAGACTAGGCATGATTTGAAAGTGACTTTGAGTTAATAAATCAATCACCCGTTGGTTAGGAATATTCTGATGGAATATAACACTATTTAAATCCAGTAATTTTAAGTCTTCTAAATACCTTCGATCATCAGGGAAATCTGTAGGCACACCAGCACCACGCCCTAAATCAGATATTATATGTATGGTAAGTGGTAATCCCAATTTTTCCGCTTGCTTAGCTACCCTCAAGACAACAATACCACCCTTTCTAGCGATATGATTACCGATGAATATCAGTTCAAGGTTTTGCTGTTTCTGATATGTTTTAGGCTGCCGCACCCTAATAGGAAAATTGGGATGAATTACATCAATCTTTTTGCCTAATTTGGCTGCTATTTCCCATCCTTCTATTCGTTTTAATACTCTTAGTTTGGCATACTCGGAAATAGCGATGATTTTTTGGCAATTTTCGTTAACTAACCGACTATTTAAAAGGTCAAAGAGGATATTTTCCAGTTTATTTTGGGGATTTCTGTACAAGAATCTATGATCTTCAACAGTAATAAACCAAGGTTGGTGTGTATAAATAATTCTATTAAAGGTATGAATAACGTCATATCTTTGCCATACGGGTTGCCATGCCATAAAACTGGCTAGAGGATACCAAATTTTCTCTATTGGATATCTACCTACGGGAAAAGCTTTGGGACGGATAAGAGTATGTCGAGAATTCCTAGGCAAATTAGGAATGCTGAGATGCCTTTGACCTGCGATGATAACTTTTACCATTTTTCTCTTGGGTTGGTTTATCTTGCTTTTCTAGGATAGGTAATTTGAACAATACGCCAGCAAAAAACCAATAGTAAACAGCAACTGGATCAACATCTAGGGGATAGTAGAACGTATTGTAACTAATAAATAATACAAATACAAATAGCGTAGCACCATAAGTCCGATAATTGCGGTCTTTGAGCGAACGATAGGTTTTAAAGGCAATCATAGTTAAGCTGGTAACTAAACCGAGAAATGCCATGACACCCACAATTCCCACTTCAAATAGAACCTTGGGATAGTATGTTTCCACAAGTTTAGTTTCACCCATGCTCCGGGCAGAATTGGTGGCTCGGCCTAAACCACTACCAATGGGAGTAGCTACGCTCTTCCAATTCTCTTGAAATTGGTCAACTAGAAACTCTTGGGGTGGTGCTGCTTGCCAACGCTCACTAAAATTTTCAATTCTTTCTTGCACCAGTTCTGGGTTACTTAGCATTACCATTCCCAGAATTAAAGTTAGTCCTATACCCGCAGGGACAAAGCGTTTTAGATTACCAATTTGACCTGTAAAGAGTAATAAAATCACAAAGAAAATTGGTACTAATAATAAAGCAGTCCTCTGTCCTGAGATCAGTGCGTTGATGAAGACTAAGGCTAAAGAGCCAAAACTAAATAGGCGCCAAATAATTGCGGGGTCGGAAAAGCCCGCAGCAAAAGTCAGAAAGGTGCTAGAAATGAGGAACCATCCCCATTGCCAGGGTGCGACAAAGGTCCCCGGCAGCCGAATCACCCCTTGATCAGGAGTATATAATAGTGAGCCGCCAAAGTAGCAACGGGCATCTAGTGATGCTTTAAATAAGGCATCTCCCTCTAGTCCCCTCGTACCATTACATATACCTGTTAGTAGTAAGAAGTACTGAACTAGCCCCAAAGTACAGCAAATCAAGGTAAGAGATACCTGAAGGCGCGATAAGAACAGAAAATCTTGTTTTTTCTGAATTAAATAGTAAGCGCAGCTAATTAAAGGTACATAACCTAAAAATACCTTCAACCCTAAGATTCCCATACCTATGGGGAGATCATGGGGAGCTTCCTCCCCGAGTTGGACTGGAGGAGGGTTAAATTGCTGCCCTCCGTTGACCAGTACCAGTGTAAGTAGGGAGGTGGAGAGGACGATGAATAAAGGAGTTTTCATCCCTGGGGGAATAATCAGGGGTAGTCCCTGCTGACGAACTTGTCGCCACAGTCCAATTAGGGCTGGGAAGTAAAAAGCATCTTTAGCTAATTGGAGGATAGGACTATTGCCTAGGTAGTAGGTAATGGTGCCGCCCATGGGCACGTAGATAATAAAGGCAAACAAAGCTTGGCGGGGGTATTTATAGGATAGGGACATGACAATAACCCCTAAGACCACGGGGACCGCAGTTTTCACCCCAGCGACAACGAAAAGGATTATGCCCAAAAGGACGGCGACAGCAGAAGCATTGGTGATTGTGCTGATTAGTTCTTTTCGTGCCTCCGCTGCCTTACGCTTTTGGATTGACCGTTCTTTAATGGTCAGGATAGGAGTTGCTAGGAATCTCTCAGATTTTGCCATCTCTATCCTAGATGTTGTTGCACCATTGATACTAATTCACTAGTCCAGTGACTGGCAAGTTCGGCATCGGCGGCTTCTACCATGACCCTAATCACTGGTTCTGTACCAGAGGCACGGACTAAAACCCTCCCACTATCACCCATTGCTACCTCGGCCATAGCAATTGTCTGTTGCAGGGGTTGACAATTTTTCCAACTCTGACGGCGATCGCTATCCAGGACTCGCACATTCCGCAAGAGTTGCGGATAGGTGTGAAAGCTTTGATCTACCATTTCTCCTAGGGAAACACCTGCTTCTTTAACTAAAGCCGCAAGGTGTAAGGCCGTTAGCAGCCCATCACCTGTGATTCCATAGTGACGGCAGAGGATGTGACCTGATTGTTCTCCACCCAACATTCCCCCTGTTCTCAGCATTTCTGCTTGGACGTACTGGTCCCCTACTGCTGTGCGGATTAAGTTTCCCCCTTGTTGTTTCCAAGCCCGCTCAAAGCCTAGGTTAGCCATGACAGTGGAAATAATTAGGTTCCCTGGTAGTAGGTGCTGTTGTTGGAGGTGGCGCCCCCACAGGTAAAGGATGTAATCACCGTTAATTTGCCTGCCCTGATTATCTACAGCCAAAACCCGATCAGCATCGCCATCAAAGGCAAAACCGATGTCGGCGTTGTGTTCTTTGACAGCTACTTGGAGCGTTTCTAAGTGGGTGGAACCACAGTTGACATTAATGCGATCGCCATCGGCTGCGTTATGCAAGCAGACTACCTCTGCCCCCATTTCTGTAAAAACCGCTGGTGCCAACCCAACTGCTGCTCCCCAGGCTACGTCTAGGACAATCTTCATGCCTTGGAGATTAGCAACGTTATGTACGGGTTTTTGCAGTGCTGCGCTGTAATCTTTGATTAATTCTGGACGCGAGTAATGCCGCCCACAATGATTTATAGCAATTTTCGGCGATACTTGACCACGCAATCCAGCTTCAATTTCTCCTTGTAATATTTGAGGTAACTTGCCCCCATCCTTGCCAAAAATTTTAATTCCATTGTCTTCTGGTGGGTTGTGGCTAGCAGAAATCATCACTCCACCGATGGCATGACTCTTACTGACAACATAGGCAACACAGGGGGTAGGACACAAACCCAGATACCACACCTCTATCCCTGCTGCTGTTAAACCAGCACTTAATGCCATTGCCAGCATATCACTGGAGTTCCTTGAGTCCTGTCCCAGAACTATAGGTCCACCAACTTGACTACTATGGCTACCCAGGACAACACCTACCCAAAAGCCAACTTGCAATGCTAGGGGTGCATTCAGCAGTTCTCCCACTCGACCGCGAATGCCATCTGTACCAAATAAAGGAGTCGTCGGTAATGATAATGATATTGAGTTAAAGAGGCTATTCTCCATTTCAGAATCCTGAGAAATCTGAGACTGGGTCCGGTTTATAGATGAAATCATAAGTTTAAACACTCCACACCATTAAAATGGAGAATATCACTTTACACTTGGTTCGACAATTCTGACACAATAAGTTGCTTCATAGTGACAGGGCTGACGGCAGCCATAGGGAATATATGGGAATCATATTTGATTTTTGAAAAAGGTCGGTACACCTCTACCAATTTGGGTTTTTAGATTGAAACCGATCTGCTTTCCCCCTTAGGTTCTCTAGGAATCCGGTTTGATTCGGAGAAATAATCTGTGTGGGATCTTAACTAGGACTTACGCATTGACAAAGAAACACGTCTATGCATACTAAGCCGAACAAATATTGGTGAGATTTTCTACAATGTACTCACGTATAACTAGGGTGAATAAGTTTCTTTGCAATTCATACCAATTAGAAATAATGTTCTCAGAGCGCATTTGCTCTAAACGAGCAAATGCTTGAAGTGAACAAAATATATGGTTTCTAATTGCATCACTATTTCTCACCATAAATTTGCCGATACCACATACTTGTTTGATAGCTCTATGAAAATTTTAGATTTTGGATTTTGGATTGGTAATGAGCTAGTTAGAACCAAGTGTTGGGGGCTCTTCAGACCGCTTCCTAATCCAAAATTGACGGTTCTATTTTTCTCAACTCCGAATAGAAAACCTAATTATTGGTGTCTTAAAAATTTTAAATTTTCTACTCTTGAATACCAACTATCTCCTGTTACTAATCTAGGTTTAACCCCCCAAATTATTACCTCAAGTAACATATCTTGAAAATAATCGTTTTTCGTTTTCCCCGCCTTTTTGTCATATATTCTATAGTTTATAGCGACAGAATTCCCTTTTATATCACTATAATATAGCGTGATTAAACTTATTCCTTTTATCGTTTTTTTGTACTTCCCTGACCAAAAATATCCAACCTGACAATTTTGGATTTTGGATTAACCCCATACCGTCAATGTTAGGGCAAGAGGTAAGAAATGAGAGGATTTTAGATTTTGGAAAAGTCCCACAAATAAATTTGGGGGCAGATAGAATTTT
>Ga0209208_10005351_pt1 | contig 17913 bp, 10 predicted proteins | sample S1TSphfallax_3_FD_187694 | JGI IMG/M metagenome (GOLD analysis project Ga0209208, IMG submission 187694) | Host-associated microbial communities from peat moss isolated from Minnesota, USA - S1T2_Fd - Sphagnum fallax MG (SPAdes) (version 2) | ecosystem: Host-associated > Plants > Peat moss >... | reverse complement strand
CAGGACAAAAAGTCATTTGGATGTGGGCCCCGTGAAGAGGTGCAGAGTATACTATAAGGGGGAAGGTGGTGGCTTCCCCCAAATCTGGGCCGTGGTGAGTTTTATGTGTCCGTGTTGCTCGTGGCTTGTCCTAACACCAAAGGTGCTCCAACTATGCACTAACCATCTTGTGTTGGTTTTGTACAGGTCCGTGTGAGTGGGTGAAGCTTATCAACTCTTCGTAGTCCCATCCCGGAGCTCCAACATGCCCCTCCAAAGTGCTGCAAGCCAGGGAACGTGCCCCAACTCCTTACTCTTCCAATGTTTTCTATTTGGGACTCACATTTGAGTCCCTCAAGGAGTTGGGAATGCGTCAAAACTTGGATAGGATGTTGCAAAAATGCATTAATTCAACTTTGATGTAACTACCATGACAAAATATGGAATAACAACTGCAAGGATAATGATGGAACATAATGAAACCATGGTTGGAGTGATATCCCAATGCAAGTACATTTATTCCATGTTAATTCCTTTTCAATTATACTTTTGAACTTTTGGTCCAATTTCAAGGATTTATTTTAGACAAAAAAAGATGATGAAAACTTGTCAAACTGCATTTTTTAAAGTGAAACAATAGAGAGCACAAGACTTTAAATTACCCCCATCAAGTTTTGTCCATTAAAGTTCCCAAACACCATGCCCCACCACCAAAGCTTCCATGGCCATGGTGGGCCCTTATCTCATGTTGTTTGCAAAGCCTTGTTAAGCATCTTCCCTAGCCTTTGTTGTTGATTATAATCATGATGTGGTTTGAAAAATAATCTAATGTTTTACGCAAATTTTTTGCACGTGCAAAGATTTGAAATTTGGCTAAAAATAGAGCCCTCAAGGTTTTAGGTTTCCAATGTTTAAATAACAAGATTTGAGGTGCAACAAAATCACAATGGAACTACAAAAAACCATTTTTGTCACTTTTAGCTTGGGGAGCACATAGTGCACTTGAGTGCAACATACTAATTGTGAAAGTATTTAAGGATTAGGTTTTTTGTGTGTGGGACTTGTGAAGTTGCATTAACTTGTGGAATTGACAACTTTAAGTTTGTTTTGCATTATTTTCTTGGTTACATTTAAGGTTTTGAGTGATTGCAACAATTGCATCATTACAAGGAGAACCTCCACGTGAATTCAATGGTAATCCAACCAAAAAGCTCTCATCCCTTACACTTTGTGACATCACTAATGACAAAGTTTTCTTGCTCCCATTACCATCATCAACTATATACAACATAAAGGAGGATGAAGAAATCATAAATGAACACAAAACACACATGATGCCATTGGCAAGGGTCATCAACCAAGGCCATTTGTTTTGGGAAATGTTGCCCATACATGCACAAGAGGATCCTTATATCATCCAATTACTTAGGCAACAAAAAACATATTAGATTATTTCTAACGCACCTATAGGATGGTGGCAAGGGCACATTTTTCACTTTTTTTTAACTTCCTTTTCTACCATTCTTTTTATGGTGGTGTGTTGTTACTTGTTGATTTGTGTGCACATATTCTCTTTTGCTTGTCTTCTTCATATGTTCTTGCAATTTTTTAACTCCACAATCAAACCATAAAAACATAACAACTAACATCAAATCACCCAAACAAACCAACTTTAATATGTTATAAGATTCATCTTTTCTAGTTCTCTTTAATGTTTTGTCAACTTCTTCCTCCATGTTTTGGGCCTTTCAATCAAAACAAGGCACACCAAACATAATCAACCATTGGAAGCAAATTTACTCTTAGGTAGTTTGCCATAGAAAACTATGGGTTGCAAATTATATGTTGCAATGTGGGTAATTGCAAGCTAAAGTGTCCATAAAATCATGTTCAAGGGTAGTTTTTTTTGCACCCCTTCAAATTCAAATGCCTAGATAATAAATTTGTGCACAAATATCTTAAAAAAAGACCCAATTTCAATACATTTAATAAATATAGTTATTAAAGAATATACATGTATATGCTTTAAAATAATTAAATACAATCTTTGGGGGACTTTTTTGTCTATAAAATTAGAAGTGAAATTGTTTTGCAAAATTATGCATATGGATTCACTAAATAAAAAAATCCTTAATGAACAACATTTATATTTTTCTCAAAATTCAATGACATGTTGATGAACCATAAATGGAAGTTCCCATGCTATTTCATAATATGAAATGTATTTTAATGGACTTTTGAAAGTCACAAAATGCATTAATTTTGTAAAATCCATTTTGACATGATAATAAAACCGTTTTTCTAAAAAATCATGAACAATGATTCGACATATAAACAAACAATGGCCCTAGGTCAATTTTTAAAATCAATGTGGTTTAGGCATGGATAACAATGTCACATTTGTTATAGTCAAAATACATTTTTAAAATGTACTTTTATGGAATCTTCAAATGCCATTTTTGGTCCACCTTAACTTACAATTACCCATGTGTTAGATATCACAAAATTGCATATTAGTTATAAATAATTGGAAATAGATGATTACATTGTATTTGTTTTCTTATTCACAATGAGAAAATTTCCAAGAGGTTTTTGTATTGCCCCAAGTGAGGGCAATTTTGGAATTTTTTTTTTATCTCTTACTCCTTTTGTCATTGTTTTTAATTATTTTACATTTACAAAAAATTTGTAAAATCATGCTTGCAATAATTGATTTGCCATGTGCTATGGTTGATTGAATTTTACTCATAGGTGGTTTGCCGCAAAAAACAATTATGTTGCAATATGTTGGATATCACATAATTGCAAATCATTTGTAAATAATTGGATGGAGATAAGTACATTGTACTTGTTTTCCCATTCACAATGAACAAATTTCAAAAGGTTTTTGTATTGCTTCAACTAATGCCAATTTTATAATTTCTTTCTAACCTCTTATTCCTTTTGTCAATGTTTGCAATCACTTTATTTCTGTAGAATACTTGTAAAATCTTGCATGCATTAGTTATTTTTCCATGTGTTATGGTTGAGTGATTTGGGTTTTATTGTTACATTTTCTATTGTGTTGTTTTCATATCTAGGTTTCTAGAGGTCCATCCCATAAGACTAGAATCTACAAGTGTAACATGCAAAAAAAAAAAACAAAACAAAAAAAACATGTGTGGCCTTGTATCTTGAGGATGAATATGACAAACTTGCAATGGAAGCACATTATGATTATCAATGGCCTGACAACCTTATTTACAATGGGCCTTCCTTCCTATGTAAGTTTTGCAAGGTTTGCATGAAAGATAATATCATTATTTCTTATCACAAAATGATGAACTAGTGCCTACTTACAAGGGGAAGAATATTCATAACTTAAGGTTTCAAAAAATAGTCATATATCCCTTGAAGTTCATAAGTTATGAATAATCATATCCCTTGAAGTGTAACCATTCATGGAACACATTTAATCCTTGGGGACATTGGACATCATTACTGCATCATTTAACCTTCATGAACTATTGAAATTGAACACAATGGACCAATGAATCAAACCAAAAGTTTCATTGGACCAACAATTATAATATAAGGCAAAAACAATTCCACCAAGCTAATCCACAAAACCAATAATTCAAGTATGCCAACAATTCTAACAAGCCGATCTAGTAGACCAACAATACCACCAAGCCAATCCATTAGACCAACAATACCACTAGGCCAACAATTCCATTAAACCAATCCATTAAACCAACAATACCACTGGGCCAAAAATTCCACTAAACCAATACACTAAACCAATAATTCCTCTAGGCCAACAATTCCACCAATCCAACACATTAAACCAATTTAGTAGGTTTCACTATAATCAATATGGTGGAATGGGAGAAGTCCTATTCCACCAAACTTCACTAGATTCCACCAGACATTACTTTATAGGATTAATTTTGGTATAAACAATGAATATTTGGTGTCCCAAGGGGACAAGAGTGGAGTTCAATGGAAAGAGTTGGCGCATGGTGGAATCTCAATGGGGTACTTCCTAGGCATTCAAGTTCATTAGCACTTCCACCAAAAATATCAACAATCCACCTTAATGGAGTTGGCCCAATTTGAATGGAACTTAAATGGAATGTTAGGTGGATTACAGACATGTTATGTAGTGGTGTACATACTTACCTACTAACTACCCCCAAATTCCTATTAAGACTCAAATGCCAATATGAAGATGAAAACAACGAAAGAAAAGGAGTGTGAATACGTTCCCTAGCTTGTAGCATTTCGTAGGTAGAAGGGCTTTGAGATGGGGACTAAGATGAATGACAAGCAGATCAATTATTCACATGTACTTGCACAAACCAAACAACAAGTTGTTTAATGCATAGTTGAAACACTTTTGGTGCACAAATGAGCCACACACACGTGGATTCACAAAGTTCACCATGGCTTGGACTTGGGGAAGCCACCACCTTCCCCCTTATAGTATTTTTTATGATTAGCCACGGGGGCTACATCTAAATGTCATTTTGTCCTAGGACTCCCAAGTTAGGAGTCCCAAAATTCTTGAAATTTGAACTCCTAGATTTTGGAGGGCCATAAATTCTTGTATATACTTTCGATTAAGGTGAGGTCTAAAGCAAAGTTGTAGCCTTCGTTGACAAATTTCCAATGATATGTGGCATGCCATTTATGCCTAGGTAAATTAAGGTGATTTTTGATTTTTAGCAACCGTGACTCAAATTGACAATTTGACTTTTAACTTTTCTTTTGGCCATAAGTTGTGTTTTAAGTACCCAAATGGGTCATGCAAAGCCCATTTTAGAGATTTAGGTCTCAAGAACTTTCCAATGGTATGAAAAACTTGTCAATCCAATGAATTTTGGCCTTTGAAATCGTTTTTTGAAGATTCAAGAGTCCATCAAAACTCCAACTCCCAAAGTGGGAGCCCACTTGGGAGTTTGTGGGTTCACTCATTCACATTTTACTACATTTCAATGAGCAAGAAATGTGACTCTCGAGTTTCATTTTTGGCTCACACCTTTCATAAGCCCTCATTATTAAAAAAAACATGTATTTCTGACTATTTTGCGACTAAATTTTAATTGCAAGTGACATTTTATAGTTAAAGTTTTTTTAATTGCCTAAGACTAGTCGCATGCGATAAATTAGTCGCAAATGAAAAAATGTATTGGATGAGAAAAAAAATCAATAAATATAAATTCATCATTTGACTCCATTGTATATGTATTGTCACATGCAAATAAAATGCACCTATTTTGGTCACAATTGAGAGCAAATGATGTGCTACCATGTGTCTCAATATTTTATTATTTAAATTATTATAATTATAAATATTTTGAAAAAATCTAAAACGCTCAATTCAAATGTTTGGATGATATTATATTATGACACATGCCACAATGTAAATATTCCACGTGGCATTAAAATATTAATATTAAGTTGATAGGTATATAAGTAGGTGCATATAAACCTAAGTTACATACTTATCTACCTACTTAAGTAAAAAAGATAAGTAGGTAGGTACATAGGTTGACCTAGGTGGATAAGTAAGTTGAGGAGGTAAATACTTTAAAATTGTGCATAATTTATTTTTTTGTTTTGGGTTGAACATTTATTTGATCATCCCATGTGCACAATTTTTTTAATGTGCAGTTGGATGATCACACCTTTTTTTTATTATATAGTGTTCAAAATAAAAATGGAGAACAAACATTATGGGATAAATTTTAAAGTTGTAACTTCTTCACAAACTAAGTTGTAACTCCAAAACTTTCTTCATGTTTTATTTTCTTAATTTTAAATTTCAAAACAATTCAAGTACATGGTTCCTTAAATAATTAAATAATCATTTAATAAATAATGATTACATATACATATATTTAAACTATAAACTATACATTATCAATATTCAGTATTCATTATCAATTACTTAAATAAGTAATAACTTCTTAATATGTAACAAACTAACTATCTAATTACTCACAAGTTATTAATACATAACTCATAGATAATCAAATTTGAATTTAAATTTTATCACTTTTTGAAATCTGATCAAATTATAGATAATATAATTAATGTAAAATTAATTTAATCACTATAGTTTTAAAATTAAATATTAAAAATATATATAAATAATGAACTAACAATTGTTATAAGAATGTAAAATTTTCCACGATTTAAAAATAAATATATTCAACTAATTACATTATGTATTATATAATTACGTTTATTGTTGTAAATAAAATAATTTGCTAGATGTAACATTAATTTTCATAATTACTGTAAAATTATACTATTTATCATAGATGATTAATCACATAATTTAAAAAATTAAAATAATATTATATAATAATTTGTGAATTAAAATCATTGAAATAATTATTTTAACTACATTATAATTTTTCCAAATTTTTAATTCAGGTTTAAAGTTATAAATTGTAGATTGCAAATAATTATCCACATACCAATTAATTCTTATATGAAACAATTACAATGATTTTAAACTAATGCAACATTAATTAGATTGATTAATTTCTTTAATATAAAAATTTAAATTATATAATATAAAAATATATGTTATAACATTAATTACTTAGTGTAACTTATAATTAATAAACATAATTATTTATAAAACAGATTTGTTATGTATAACACTAGTAGCAAAATCCCTAAGATTCAATCAATAATTTTCTGAATTAAAATATAAATTTAAGATTCCAAATTAGTAATTCAAAATTCAAATATCAATTTTTAGATCAAGTAATTTTTTTGAAGCTAAATAAAAAAAATTCAGAATTGAAATGTTAATTTTCAGAATCAAATAATAATATTCAAAAGTAAAATGTCCATGTTAAGACTGAATTAAGAATTTTCTGAATTGAAATATTAACTCGAGAATCCAAAACAATAATTTGGAATGCAACTTTCAAGTCAAATAATTTCTTAAAATTTTAATTTTAATATTCAGAATTCAAATATCAAATTTCAAGTTCAAATAAAAATATTTAAAATCAAAATGTCGAATTTTAAACACAATTAAATTTTTTGAGTTGAAATACTAATTTTTAGATTCGAAAATAATATTTTAGAATTCAAATATCAATTTTTAGATCAAATAAGTTTTTTTAATTTAAATTTCAAATTTCAGAATTGAAATGTCAGTTTTTAGATCCAAATAAGAATATTTAAGATTGAAATGTCCATTTTTAGACTCAATTAATAATTTTCAGAGTTGAAGTATAATTTTGAGATTCCTAAATAATAATTCAGGATTGAAATTTCAAGTTCAAATCAAATGATAATTTAAAATTTGAATGATCAAATAAAAATATTCAAAACTAAAATGTCCATTGTTATAATCAATTTGTAAACTTTTGAATTGAAATACTAATTTTTAGAGTCAAAAATAATAATTTAAAATTTAAATATCAATTTCTAGATCAAATAAGATTTTTGAATTTAAATAGAAAATTTCATATTGAAATAATGTTTTAAACAATTGAAAGCGCAATTTCAAATATCAAGTTTCATACTCAAATATTTTTTTAAAATTTAAAATAACAGTTTTCATAATTGAATTTTTATTTTTCAGATCAAATTTTATTTTTTTTAAAAATTTAGTTTAGAATTGAAATATCAATTTGGAGATTTGAATAGTTTTTATTGGAATTCAAAAAATAAAATAAGAGTTTTAGATTCAAATAATTTTCTGAATTCAAATAAGAATTTTCAGATTTGAATAACAAATTTCAAAGTTCAAATTTAATTTTGAGATTCATTCTATGAACAATATACATACATATGCATATTAATACATACATTAAAATACACCTCTATATCATTGTAGAATACCTTTAGGATGCAACTAATTTAGTGACTATTGCGATTAATGGGACATATCAACCTATTAATGGATGAAAATAAATGTAAAATCAATCCCATCAATAGAATGAAGTTTCCAATAGTTGTATCACAGTTGTGAGAATGATCAAAATAGTTGAAAATTGGTCTTATAGTTGCAAATATTCCTAAATTTAGTCACAAACAATTACAAGTCGCATGTAATCGTAAATGGAATGATTACATTTTGGCTAATTTTTATTAGTGTCATGCCTTGGTTGCAAGCCCAAGGCTAAGGTCGTGACAATTGGTTTATGATTTTAAATTTTGTATTTTAGGTACCCCATTTAACATTGCATTTTAGATATAAATATATTTTGACTACAAAATGAATTTATATCATGTATATTAAACATTCATGCCTTTTATCACATAAATATGAACAACTTTTATTAAAAACACATTTTCAAAATCCATAATTTTTAAGGTCAAACACACATTTGAACCAAATGTGTTCAAATGAGTTATAAAAATAATTTCATCAATTCAAGTCCCTTTGGCTTTCAAATTATCAATGTTAAAATCCTCTCCAATTTTCAAAAGGAATGGTGCACATTTAGTAGAAAAAAATGATGTTTGGAAAAAATAAGAACTATCCATTCTCAAGGTTTGAATGCTTTGAACATGCAAAATCATTTTTTATTTGTGTCAAATTTTAAGCATGTAAAATTTGTAATTAATGAAAAATATTCCCCAAAAAATGTAATTATCCAAATTGTTTTGCCTCACTTGTGATTTTTCAAACATACAAAAATGTAGTTTTAAGGAGTGTCTACTCATTGGGTGGCTCCTTTGACTATGCTTTTACCTTTGGATGAAACATTTAAAAAACTTTCATGACATGTTTGCAAACAACGCCTTGTGTTGCAAGGAGATTATCACATTATGGCCATTTTGAAGCTAGAGTGTGTACAATCCACATTTTTCCCAAGTCATTGGTGGATGCCACAAATGAATTGTCCTCCCCATATGGGTGTAACATGACATTCATATTTGGAATATCACGAGCTTGTAAGAGAGCACTGGCAACAATGCCTTGTTGCATATTATCTTTCACATATTCAAAAATTATGCATTGCACCTTGTACCAATAATGAGTCAAAATATCACCAATAAGATGGTAGATGAATTAATCCATCATGCATCTTGTAAAACCTTCCTAGGGAGAATACAAAATATGTTTCATGTTGTTGTGAAATGATTCCATAGTTGCATTCATGTCTTGCCCTACATGGGGGATGTTCTAATTTTTTATGCACCACATCCTTACTTCATGAAACTAATGTTTTTTTAGGTATGTGATGAAGCAGGGCGAATCAAGGTAATTGGTTGCCAACAACTCAAATTGTTGCCCATAGACATGTTCTACATCAAACAAACAATATAAAAAATACATGATGTTTCCAAAAGTAGATAAAAATCTTGATTGTTCCTCCACACTAACAATTTTCTTGATTGCATTTTCAACCCATGCTTTGCAAACATGCTGCATGCATAAAAATATATTGGCTTTAAGGACAATTGTTCTCCATAGTAGCAAGATTTAGTTTGTTGCATTTTACTAACAAACTAAGAAAAATAACAATGTTTTAATCTAGAGTTGCATAAAGCAATTTATTTTAATGTTAGGATTACATTGAATTAAGGTATTTTTTACCTTAAAACATAAATTTCAACTTGTGCATTGTCCACAATGTTAATGTTGGGCATCTAATTGTTTAATACACATTTTTATAATGCTTGGAAAATTCAAGTGTAGGTCATTCTTTCAACTTTTTCTAATGACAATGAAGGCAAATGGTATGCCATTCTATTATTCATTAAACACCATTAAAGTATACAAAGGCCATTGCAAAGAACATGGAACAAATATTAGGTGTTGCATTATTAAACAATGATATTGTCATTACATTTCATTCAATAAAAGAGGAAGGCATACCCAATTTTAATTGGTGCCAAAGGTTGCATTAAATGAGATTAAGCTTTGATGTTTTTTTCCATCGTTTTAAATTACCACAAAGTTTGAATTTTGAGTGTGAATAATGTGTCATCCTAGTTTGATAAATTTGGGTCCAATTGGGGCATGTTGGAAATAATAAAATATTGATTTAGGGTTTTCTAAAACCCACACATTAATGGGATCCTTGGGGTGTTTCCACCATAGCTCATCAATTCTTTTCTTTATTAAGTTTTTCTCATTGGATGCAAACACAAAATTGTGTGTGTCACAAGCTTGTTGTTCAATGCCTTTTCCCTAACATAAGCTTTATGATGGGTCATTACTTGAGTAGGAAAGATGCCTTGTTTATAAGTCCCATCAAGTATGCCTTTATACCATATGACAATTGAGATCTCAAGGCATGACATTATCCAAGTAGATATTTCTCTAGACATACTTGGCTTTATTTGTTTTTATCTTCTCCATTTAGGTATATCAATTGACAAAGATTTTGGTTCAGATATGATTGTTTGGCAATGAATGTTATTTGACAACCACATTTGATGGACATACCTAACATTACTTTCCCAATTCAAGATTTGGGTTGTGATTGTTGGTTCAATTTTGAAAACTTCTCAAAGTTTTTTGGTGGTCGTGTCATTCCCTTTCCTCTACCTGCTATTCTATTCTATAAAGAAGATAATCTTTTGCATGTCGTCAAACATAATGTTGGTTTTATCTTTTGGTCCAAAAGTTGCAAGAATATTTTCAAAACAAATACAATGGCTTTGAATGACCTATAGATGGTAGGAATAGAAAGAAATGTCATAATTAATTGAATGCGAATAACTTCAACAAGTTGCATTGGTGAATCAAATTAGTAATCAATAGAACATGAAACGGTGTAAGACATTAGAACCCATATGAAATTAAGGTCTAGGGTAGATAATGCGCAAAATGCCTCAATTTGGAAACAACAATTGAAGATTGCAATACAAGAAAAAACTAAAAAACCATGTTAGATTATGAAAAGGTGTGAGGTATAATAGACATTGAAAGAAGTTCAAGGTGGAAAAATTAGAAAATGGATGATAGAATTTGGCAACTAACATATTAGAAAACGTTTGTCAGAGTTGCTGATTATTGCACAATGGTGTGAATATGTTCTATACCCAACTATGATTGAGGCCATTTCAACTTGGGACCTAAAAAACATACTTTTTCGTAGATGTAACATTTCAAAACTTGGTTGTGAAGGTGACAATGAACAACAACAAACAAATACAAAACCAAAAGCATTGCTTTAAATAAGGATAACCTTATAAATAAAATGGCACATATAAACAAACATTACAAAATTTGTTATAGGGTTTATCAATGTGTTTGGGGGATTACAAATGTTGTGTTATTGTGTCTTTATAAATTTGCAAGGGAATTCAAGATTATTTTATTCCCTTTGGACAAAATTTTCGAGTTGATCCCATGGAATGACTACAATTTTAGTATGGTTATAGAGGCCATGCTTGGTTATGACATGAGGAATCCACTTGATATCATGCTTTTGAAATGGTCTAAAAATAGGAGATTGCACAATTTCCTTCAAAGTTCAAATTAAATCCCTTTCCTTCGAAGCAACAAATGGTAAGTTCTGCAAAATCTTTGGGATATCTACAACATCCACAACAACTTTGTAATCTTGGTGTGTCATTGCAAGAATCAAACTTTAGAGTCTAACAAATCATCTACCACTTTGGTTATGTACTTTAAATTTTAAAAAAGACCATGGAAAATTGAAATTTGGGCTAAATTGAAATTTGACAATAGTGTGTATAAGGAGAATTGGGAAAGAACTCTATGACATACATTGCATTGTGAGTTACAATTGGATTTTTTTTCAACTTTAAATCTTTAGTTTTGATCAATAATAAGAGAAAGTGAATGGAAGCTTCAATGTTGAGTATGCATCAATCAAAATTTGTGTTGGATGTCCAAAACCATGAGAAACAAAGCTTTTGCAAAAACATAAAAGTGACACAACAAGGGATTAATGTAACCTTGAATAGCTTTCTTGCAAGCATGGAATTAAAAAATCTATTTATCTTAGGCATTGTCAAGCAAATAAGATCTTGTTTGCAAATGGCATTTGAAGCAAACAACATTTTAAAAAAAATCACATATTCAAGTTTGCTAGAAAATTGCAAGCCATCACTACTTGTTGTTTTGGTTTGCATTAAATGTATGGTTGTGAGTTGGCCCTAAACCTTATCACAAATTGTTTAATTTTTTGATGCAAGAAGTGTTTGAAGCCTTGTGATTCTGTTGCAACCCAAATCTCAATATTTGTGATTAGAAAACCAAAGACTTTAGCCAAATTTCAAACCTTTGTGTGAGTGAAGAATTCATGTATAACATTGGATTGTTTTGTAGACCACATGGTGACCACAATTGATAATGAAAGTTAATGAAAATGTTTGACATCATTCTATAGACGATGTGAGATCGGGGCCTGCCATGGCCAAGTGGAAGCTCCAATGGTGTTTGGGAACAATGGTGAACAAAGCTCGATGGAGGGTATTTAGTGTGTTGCATAGAGAGCAAGAGATGGGGATTCGAGAGGAAAAATGGATGTGGTCTTAAATGCTAGGTCTAAATGATCTTAATGACCAAAAACCAATATTAGAAAAATAACATTCACCAACTTCTTGGGTCTAAAATCACTTCCAAGGAACTTTCGAACAACTTTTTGGTTCACTACTGGGCAAGCACAGGCTTTGGTGAATCAATCAATTAAAATTTCGTTAGTTTTAGAACTATAGGCAATAGGATGAATAACAATGTGGTGGTCACTAGACTTGAAGCTAACCTGCGGGCAAGTGGGTTGAGTAGCCAGCCCTTAGGTTTAGCTTCGATTTGGGAGCCACCAAGATTCAATCCAACAACTGTCAGTGGTCGCTAGGTTGAGTAGTGAACTCAGGGGCTGTCGAGTTTAACTTCAAGCTGGTGGCTTGAAATCCACCTTGATGGCTGCTAGGTAGAGAAGCTGACGTGATGGTCGTCAGGTTTAGGTTGAAGTTGGTGGCCGCTGGACGGACTCCAACTGGGTCGTCACTAGGTTGAATATTGAACCTGGTGGCCGTTGGGTTTACAATTGAACTTAGGGGGTAGTGCCAACCCTTTTTTTTTGCTGTCTACATATAGCTGAAAAGAGAAATTGACAATTTAAAGTGACAAAATCAAGTTTTTTTTCATATTTCCAGCAGCAGAAATTATACCAAAATTAAAGAAAAAATGCAAGATTTTTATACATGGTTGGCCAAAAATATTGAAAGAAGTTTCAACATTTTTACTATCATATTTTTGAAGTGAAAGTTTTTGGTGAAATCTTCCTTAGAATGATCTGGACTTTGGTGACATCACAAAATTGACAAAAAACACACACACACACACACACACTTTGCTCCACACCCATGACGAAGACCAAAACTCCTGTGTCCTTGCTTTTCGGTCCTTTCATTGACATATTGATCAAAGCGGTGTCTCATGTGATTGATCATGCCATGTTTGATTGATTGTCCTAGATACAGCCATTACTCCTTGGTTTTTGTCTCTTGGAGACAAGTACCTCCTTTGTGAAAGCCTCAGTAGACAGGAGTAAAACCTGCCTGACACTTGAACAGTTTATGGCCATTTCTACATGGTATTTCAACTCCACATGATGTATGTACTATGTACTCTTCAATCCCTTGAGATGCATATCTGAACCCATTGGTTTGAATAGTTGAATGACGAGTCTGATTACTTACTACCTGTATGGATCAGTCTTAGCCTTTTTTCCTTTTTTGCTGGCAATTTGTAGCCAAAAAGTGAAATTAAGAACTAGAAGTGCAAATATAAGAGTTTTCTTAGGATTTCAATAGCCTGAATTCGACAAAAAATAAGGAAAAATTTCAGATTTCTACACATTGTTCACGCAGTTAACCAAAAGTAATAAAAAGATTAAAAAATTACTTTCATATTTAGCTTGTAACCAAATTTGGCTAAATCTTCCTATGGATGATCACCACCTTGGCTAAATCACAAAAAGTAACCCAAAAAAAACCATTTATCAGTCTCCTGCATGCATCCCCTCTTTGCCTCTCTCTGCACTTCAATGAAGCCTGGCATAGTGACGGCACATGGGCTTCAGTGCTTTCAAAGCCCTTCTGAAAGAATGGTACTGTTGTCCCTGCCAAATGACCAATCGTTTGTTTTCAAGTGTTCTAGTTTACTGTAATGCACATTAGTTTGCCAAAATACAAGCATTTTGTAGGCATAAATATGGCTGCTTCAGCATGATACAGGTGTTATCATAAGCTAAGTAAGCTGGCTTCATTAGTTTGACCCCAGGAGGCAGTAGTGACTGCTGACAGAAGATGATGAATTGCAATAATAGGTATGCTTTTTACAGCTAAAAATTGAAGTCTTTCTTGACAATGAGTGAGATCCCATAGTTAACAAAGAGATGATGAAGATGATGATGGATGCAGATGAATAATACACCCAATAGTTGGGTCTTCAAAATCAAAATGCTACGATTTTAAATAAATGTGGCAATTGAAGGGCATGTTGCTCATTATACTTATTCATTGAACACCACTGATGAAGGCTGTTTCTGTTTCCCACATATCTTTGTGTGCCAAAGTTCTTTTCTTTAGAGTAGATCAGTGTTGTTTTTAAGGAATTTTTGTTTGTAGCTATCATCCATAAGAAGATGCAGAGAAAGTGACAATCATCTCCAGGTAGATTTAGCCAAATCTGGCTATAAACTGGATATGAAGTATAAATCTTTAATCATCCTTCTAGGTCAAATTGCAATTTCTGTGTCCTACATGCCACAATAAATGTCACAATTTGTACATTGTAATGGTTGAAACCACACAGTTTACCTCTCACAAGTGTCATGAGCTGCAACATTTTGTGTGATAATGCCATTTCTCTTTTAATGTATATATTTTTGGGTACACAGTGAAAATCAAGTCTAAAAATCTGTTGATTTTTACGAACTTCTTTCTCACTTCTGGTGATTGAAAACCTTCAAAATCAATTACTTTTGAAATTATAATTTGTAATTCACTTTTTGGCAAAATTTTGCAAATAGAAAAAAGGCTGGATTGGATTGCTTTCAGACCTGTCCCTCATAAAAAAAACTGTCTTGAATTAATATTGTGTTGGACCGGAATTCCTTCAGTGGGAGAGAGACTTTATCAAGATTAGTAGACAGACAGCCCTCCATGCAATAGAAGACAAACCAAGATGCAAAAGTGTCATTTTCCTGTTTTCCATGAAAAGTTCAACAGAGAAAATTCTGTTATGCAATTTTGTACACTATCTACAGCTAGTGTTCCTACAGGTTTTGTTTCATGTTCTTTCCCTTGCCTTTTTCCAATCTCTGCCAGAGCTGAAGCTAACACATGGTATTGCTGGTAAGCATTCATCCATGTAGCAACTGATCAGGTATCTTAAGCTCAATCATTTGGTAATATCTTTCACACACTTGGGGTGATTCACTGACATGAGCATAGTTAAATATATGGCATCAGTTTGACCTGGAGGCTCGGTTTCCTACTGTGGGGCGTCACCCATTTGTCATGGTTATTGGAGGTAGATCCTTGAACTGAACCACTTGCAAGCAATGTTGGGTGGCGACCATTGGAAAGTGGGCTTACCCAAATTTGGCTCCAGGTTAAATAGAAATATAGAAAAGTTTAGAAATCCTACCACATGTTGGACCAATTGTCTAAATATGGTGAAATGCGCCCATTTTCCCTCATAATGTGGAGACATTTGCCCATTTTTTCAAGAAAAAACCCTTTGTACAAATGCCTTTCTTTTGTTGCTAGGATGCAAAGCTTCACAAAAAAAATCACAGCTTCCTTTGAAGAACAGATTCTAGTAGGAAATAAAAACCGTGTCAGCTTATCCCTTCTGGTAATTCCATTCTTCAAAATTACTTGGATGGTCAGTTCTGGGGATACTTTGCCCAAACTCACACACAACTTGTGATCAATGTCAAGTTTCCTTTGAGGTGTGGTATCTGAGATGGCAGATAAATTCATGTAATTGTGTGTCATGTGCTACTAGATTGGTGGAGAAGACTATCAAAACCTGGAACTGTTGAGGTCATTTGCTTTGGGAGGCCCACTCAAGTGCTACCCTTTGTGATTTGCTTAGTTCCAGGGTTTCAACCAAACACACAGGCAGCTCTCACATTCAAACAAAAGATTGAATTGATTGAGTCAATTCATGTTTTTCCCTATACACTGTACAGTATCTTTCTATGTTAAATCCTGGGTATTGTTTGAAGGAGAATCTACTGAATGAAAGTACTCTATCATATGCCATGCATAGTACTATCATAAGTGTTATGCACTATACAATTCATACTCCCATCTTTTCATACTACCTCAGATAAATAATTCACAACAATGACAACAGTGACATTTAGCCCTAACTCTTTGTGACTTCATAAATTAGCCACCACAGGTTGCTATACTGTCCAGTGTCCCACAATTAAAATCTTCAACAAGAACAAGAGTACCCAACCACCAAGACAGGAAAATAAAATTATATATGAAACAAGAACCTGACATATCCTTGGATCTTGACCAGTGAAGCTGAGAGTAATAATATCAGGAAATTGATTATTTTCTAATGACCCCCAAAAGCAGAGTAGTTTGTGAAGCAAGAGTGGTAGTGTCTGGATATGGAGACTTTAAAGTAAGGAAGACCCAACATTTAGACAAAGGCATAAAGTACACATGATCAGTGTCTCTGCCTCTTATGAAACCGTGTGAAAGAGAGGGAAAAGACATTGTCAACTGGCTAAACAGTAAAGCAACCTTTGTAAGGCACAACTATTCACCAAAATGAAAACCTTCAACTTCAAAAGCAATAAGATCCCCCTAACTTCTTCACCTATATGCATTTGAAAAAGGCAACGCAAAATTCTGCGAACCCAACAATTCATCAGCCAGTGGCAGGATAAATTATGTGTTGATTTTTGTGTAATTTTTGTGCTTCAAACTGGATAGGTAGTATGGTAGGTATTTAGGCTACCTATATGAGAGTCTAACAGCTTGTCTCTATGTTGGATCAGTCTGTCAGTTGGAACGTACTTTGAAGTTGGGTTATTTCCTGACACTCATTTGTCTGGAGTGATTTATTCACTTGGTCTGTTGTGATCACCGTTTCTGTCATTGTGATCTTTATCATTCATGATTCCTCTACAACCAGTTCATGTCAAGGACTTGGCCAAATTGTGGTTTGAGTCTTTTCCATTTTCTCTTGAATATTTGATAAGATGTTCCTCTTGTGACAGCCAAATGAATTTGGTTTTCCAGTTTTGTTATAATCAAGTAAGGATTAGCATATGAGTTGAATTAAAATCAAGCTAAATGACATTTTCTGCTTTTTTCTAGCTGCCACAACCAACAAACCCACCCACTACAACTGCAGAATTCTTCTTCCTGTTTGTCACACAGTTTTGGACAGACAGTGTTCCTGACAAACTTATTTGGGTTTTTTTTGGTCATTGATAATGTTAGATCCGTGCATACCTAGTAGGACTTTCAGTCACTTCAGTTTATGTTTATGGGTGCTTGCCCTAGACAACTTTTAAAGATTTCCAGTGTTTGGCAATTTATAAACCCACAGTTTTCTTGCTTTTTTTTTGGGAGGGTGTGCAGAGTAGAGAAAATGAACCCTTATAAATACACTCACAATCCTTGCTGGTTGCCATGAAGGCCACTAACTGGTTAGTCACTGCCCAAATGCTCCCCATCTCCTTAGTTTCATATAATTCCGCTCAGTCCTTAATGGTACTTTTGAATGGTCCTCCACTCAGTAACTTTGTGGACAGGGGCCTGGGAGAGTGGGAGTGGCTGGGGCCTGGGAGTACCAAAATCCGCTCATGGTCCTCCAAAATGGGCCCTGTCCGTTGTCACACAACACAGCGACGTTTTTATCACTGAAACCCGTTTTACACAACACGGGCCCGTTTTGATATCGGGGTGCGGTTTCACACAACACGGCCGAGTTCTGATCTCTAGGTCTTT
>Ga0209208_10005350_pt1 | contig 17914 bp, 16 predicted proteins | sample S1TSphfallax_3_FD_187694 | JGI IMG/M metagenome (GOLD analysis project Ga0209208, IMG submission 187694) | Host-associated microbial communities from peat moss isolated from Minnesota, USA - S1T2_Fd - Sphagnum fallax MG (SPAdes) (version 2) | ecosystem: Host-associated > Plants > Peat moss >... | reverse complement strand
TTAATGTATATTTTGATTGTCTAAGGCTGGCCCATCATCAATTGCATGCTTATGACTGAACACTTATTTATATTTTCATCATACCGGCTTCATTTTGCGTCATTTAAAAGGTTATGGGAGCATTATTTCAAGCTTCAGCAATCATCTTTGAAGTGCAAAGGAAAAGGAGTAATAAAAAAATAACAAGAAGAAAAAAAAGTTTTTCACCTTACAAAACACTTTTTTTCCCCTTCTCTTTGGATCTTCTATTTTCAAACCTCGAAAGTTTAAAAAAAAATTTAAAAAAACTATTAAAAATGTTATAAGAATGTCACCAAAAGTTTTACAAATCATCTTTGAACTTTAATAGCAACATATAAGGAATTTTTTGGTGTTCAAGAATTGGTCTTTATAATGTTCAGTGGTTTGTTATTTTTGAGTTCTTATTCTTTTTACTTTGGGGGGCCATAACTTTTAATTTTTAATTTTTTTATAATCATTGTTAGTTTGTCAAATGTGCCAAGAGGAGGGGTCCAAGAAGAAGGGTTCAAGTTTTGTTTGGACACCGGCTGGTCTACCCTACTTGCAATTGCACCATGTAAAAATATTATTACATATTTATTTATCAATACATGTTTTTTCATAATATTAAAAAATTCTTGAATGTGTATAATTTTATATGTACTCATATAAACTTATATATATAATTATATATGTACTCATATAAACTTATATATATAATTATATAACTAACAAAGTGTTTGCAGTAACCCCCAAATCAGGCCACCAAATGGAATCATCCAAATTGATCTTTTTGTTTAAAATTAATTACACATGTTTTATGCACATCTTATTAACCACATTTCATAATAGTTTGTTAACATCATCATGGATATAATTCATTCATCATTTTTCATTTATTTAATGAATTTCATCCATCATTTTTCATTCTTTATCCATTATGTAGTTAAGAAAATGTTCATGAAAATTCAATGAAATATTTCATATGGAAGTTTGCTTGAACTAAATTCCAAAATCTATTTATGAAGAAAGGTTGTTTGTTTGTTTTGTTTATTGTCACATTAAAATTTCCCAAAATATGGTGTCCTTGTTGTGGTCTTGGTATGGTTCGAAAACCCTTGACAAGTAGGGGTGCATCAAGTTGGCTTCATAATGTTTTGACACATGGTGAAAAAATTAGTGAATATTAAACATTTAAATCAAAACTAGAAATTATAAGATATTTGAATGGAATCTTGATCTTGTTGGGAAGCCCTCAGTGAATAGGTAGGATTTGAAGAAGGTGATTCAAAATTTTCAAAACCTAACTTGTAGGAGATATTACATTTTGAGTAGTTTTTGTTGCTGAAAATTTAATTAGATTAAAAAAATGTTTTTCAAAGGAAAAGTTAGTTGGGTAATTTGGTTACACTTGGGTCAATGACATAGGCTACATTACAAATAAAGGTAGTTTCTTTTATTATTTTTAGTTCTTCAACATTAATTTCAGATATGATCTTGTATTATAACCTTGCTTTTTTCATTTAATGTTTATGTTTTTATATATTATCATAATAAATTTTCATTTCAACCTTTTTCTTGCACACTTCATGTACATATATAATGTTTTATGTTTAAACTTAGATTTTAAGCTTGCTCTTTCCATAGTTTATTTTTCTCTTATATATTTTGGAATTCCCGTTGTTGTCATACCATTTGTACCCACGATACAATATGTGATTTAGAAGTAATATTATTTACAAATACATTGTCTTCAATTGACAAATAAATCATTCATGAACGAAGGGGATTGCGCAAAACTTTTCTTTTGTTGAAAATATGGACAAAGTATTATGGATTTGATTATGATAAACGTGGGAGGTGCTAGGGGAGGTTTTGTTTGGTGCAATCTCATGGCTAATCAGAACTACATGTCAAAAAATTTGAAGTCATGGTTTGTGCACCATTTTATGACTTCACCATCATAAAATGATGGTGAAATGCACAATGTAAATGCTCTTTGCATTATCTAAAGTTGACATTAGGAGATTTTACCTTCACAAACTCTAACAAGAGATTTGTAAAATTTACGCACCATTATATTCTGTGCGATAGATAAACGAATTGAAATCAAATGTTGAACAATATCCATGATAATGACCAAGATTACTTATATATGATAGATATATTAACTAGTAGACAGTTTGAACATGAACACCATAAAAATCCTACTAGGAGTTTGTGCTCTCAAATAAAAAGAAAAACCTAGAAACTCAAATAATGACCCATAAGGTAAACATATCCCCCATATTGATTGCATCCAAAAAGGGGTCGTATGCACTGGAACTTACTTAAATCGAATGACTCCTCCATCAACCCTAAGTTGCTATAGTGCCCAATTATTTTTGTGAATGTACTTCAAGCTTAGTGATGATAAAGTTGTCCTTTTGACAGTCACGACTCTATGTAGACTTTTGGAGCCCACGATCCTACAATTCACAGAAACTGACACACTCAACCCAGTTACTGAACATACCAATTGTATGGGAGCACCAAGCTTCCCGGTTATGGGACACAAAAGACGGTGAGTTATGAGGTTCAGCCAACAAATGACCAGGAATGTGGCAAGAAGGTACTAGGGAGGTATGAAAACGTTAGAAGGCAGCAAGATATGTGATATATTTGGGAAACTCTGTGGAACTCTTCTGGAATGGCGTCCTGTCACATTAGTGGCTTTTGACAATGTATTGGACAATGTATTGGGCTGTCACCAAATTTCCGAATCAATTAATTTAAAAATTTGCCAAACTTTTGTATTAAGTTCCAGTAGGGTAACAAACAATATACTCAAATCTTTTACTTTCATTTGTTTTTGGGTTTGTAGCCAGATTTGCTTTAATCATCTCGCGGATGATCACCACTTCTGCTACATTACAAAATGAAAAAAAAGAGAAGCAAAAAAAAACACCGGTGGCAACCATGTCATGTTATGGCTTGATTGTTTTGCACCCTTCATAATAAGTAGTAGGAGTAGCACCGCACAAGATCACATCATGGCAGTTAGTACTGATGACCCTGCACAAGATCATGTTGGCAGTCTGTATTAGTCTTGACTCCACCTCTTGCAATTTCCAAAGTTTCAAAGGAATAAGGCAGTTTGCTAGTGGATGCTGGCAGGAGCCAGAAAGAAATAACTTTAGCAAGAAATTATAGCAATGTGAATGGTTTGTGAGCAAAAGCTGGTAGCCAAACATGTACTAGGACAGATCCTTGACTCATTGGCAAACCCTAACTAATGGGATGGGACTCCACTCTCATGAAGCATACTGCATGTATGGGTTACACTGATAGGTGCTTCAGGATAGCAGTCATCAACCAATATTTGTCAGTTCTGATAAATCCGGGCTGAAGTTCTGATGTCACTTCTTTCAACCTTTTGCAGCAGCGACACCCACAAAGTTTGTATGTAGAAATGTTTTATATGTCCTGCAACCATTCTTAGTACATAAGAAACAACACAAATGATGAATATTGCCTATTGTTATATTGGTGTGTACCTTGCTCACGTTGATACATGTTTGCCTAGAAATAATTCATTCATTTTGAGGATTTCATTTCAACAAATGATATATTACCAAATATTCCATCAGCTTCTTTATTTTCCTTAGAACTTGGAAGGAAAGTTTCCCAAAAACCCATGTGAAGACTTTTGTTCGTTCTACGTACCTACTTGTCTACTCAGCACTTTATGACGTGTCGCCGTCTCTTTGGTACCGACGGCTTACCCACGACGCCTGTAGTGAACCGCGTTAAACTACCACTGCAGTCTCTTTCGGTATCGCAGACTATAACAATTGTGAAGTTTTCTGTCTGTACAACAATCTTTTCCCTCTATCTTTCTCTGTTTGATTTTGAGTGCACATGTCGCTGGAAATTTTCTCTCTAGCCTAGTATTCTGCTCCCTCATCTTTTCCTCTTGCTCCAACTGCCTCCTTTCTGTCTTGAGTTGTTTCTGTGCTATGTGAGAAATTCCTCCACGGCTTTTGGGGAGGGGTTGTGGTCTGTAACGCAGGTGCTTGAGCCTCAGCTCTGGGATTTGTATATTGTTCAGTTGTTGCTCAGCTCTGTTTGTTTGTTTGTCGAAGTGATTAGTGGCTTTGGCTTGAAGCCATTGTGTGTGTGTGTGCGTGCGCGTGCGCGTGAGTGTTGGGTTTTTAACTACTCATCTCTGTTTGAGATTTTGTGATTGAATTTCGCATCTTTGATCTCAGTGACAAGGAGTTAATTAATCAATCATTTTGTGTGGACAAAATCCGGGAGAATGGAAAACTATAACGAGGTATGTTTTGGGAATTATTGGTTCAGAAAAAGAAGTTTTCCTGTGTAGTTTATTATAGCACATTTGAAAGAGCGCAGCAGCAAGTTCTTGCAGAGTCTAGAGAGTGAGAATGAATCGTAGAGGCTGAATTTGAGACTCGAATTTATTTGTGTCCTGTTTTTCGCTTATGCACAAAACGGGCCGTGGTTTGCATCCACCACGATGCAAACCATGCCACCATCTGGGTGGCAGCTGGTAACCGTAGGGACGACAGCCAAGCCTGAGGAGCCTGAAAAGGTCAGCTCATGAGGATCCCTAGTCCAGAAGCATGTCACTATGCCAAGGATCTCTGGTAGAGTGATATCTATTTCAGAGTATTAGAGAAGATGATAAAAGGTGCTTCTATAATTATGCTGGCTGAATGTTTGTCACTCATTGCAGACGTGTTTTGTGTGTCCAGGTTTTCAATTTTGGACCCGAGGAGCCTCCATGGATCCCACCACCTGGATTCCGGTGGGAGCTGATAGAGGACAAAACGCCGGCTGAAAAGAAAGAGATGCAGGTATCAGTTCTCTCAATCAGATGTAAAACATCTCTTTTTTTCAAGACAACACTGTTTGGCCATTTCAAAATATAGAGTTTGCATTTGCTGGATGGCAGGTGATTGCTGTCTTGAATATGTACCAAAACCCTGTTTTAACATTTGTTTCTAAATTGATTTTGCTAGAGTGGGCAATTGTTTGTCTTCAGGAGGTCAGGGAATTTTCCCTTCGCGATATCATTGTGAAGAGTGTCTTCAGGCTCAGTAGAAGTCTCAAGTCTTACATGATCTTAAAGTATGACGCTTTGAACTACCTAGTAAAGGTTTAAGCTCAATGGTGTGTTTTAGAGGAACTGCCACCAAGCTGCAATCTGTTCAAATATGGGGGAGAGTAAGGTGGAAGGGTGAGGCCAAGCATAGTTTGGCTACTTCTGTTAAAATATTGGTAGGGCGACCAAATGATTGAGTTGGTGGCAATTGCAAAAGTTGTATGGAAGAAAGCCAGGCCTGCCACCTTTTTCAGAGCTAGGTTAACTGTAAATACAGATTTTACAGATCAAATAATGTCCAGAATGTTAGCCAAGAGTCCAAGCATGTTGCAGGAAGGTTCTCCCAATGCTACAAGCAAATATGATGGCTCTGTCATCTGGTTATGTATTGGGCCATATCATTCCTGTCAACTAATTTAAGCAAGGACCTTCATCCAGCTGGGAAGTGCTCATGCTGTCATGTTTCCATGATTATCTCACAGAGGAGACATCAAGAACAAGATTTACTCAAGATTTCCAACTGCGATGCTATCTGATGAGGCACCCAGCTTTCACAACCTCAGCGAGTGTACAAAGTTGTTGATTAGTGATGGATCATCCAGAAGTCTGTGCCTTTTTCTCATACTTTCTAGAGTATTGACTGTCGCAAGTCCCTAGATTTCAGTAAATATACCTGCAAGAGGCTAAGTTGATTTTTATGATGTTTGATGAGCATTTAGGCTGAAGATGCCATACAAAGACCTGTGAGCACAGCTGCACCAAAATGGGCTAGTGATGGGAATGAGCCTGAGTCAAGTGACACTATCACAAGAGGGCCTACTGCTGATTCAAATGAGATCAAGTCTTCTCCATCTCAATCTAGGATGGCAGTACATAATGACGCTTCTATTGATGATGAGGTCAGTGAGGTACCATTCTCCCACAGATGTAGAGAATACCATTCTTCAATGGTCATGATAATTCTGCTGTTCATTTTTTCACAGTTTACACATCAATTCATACATACTGCTGTTAATGGTCCCTGAACAGATGTGCGACTGGCACTTTTGTTCATACTGGTGTGTGTTTTTTGTTTTTGTTTGTTCTGTCTCCCCTTGTTTGGTTCTTTCTGTGGCTTCCTGAGGAAGTGTTAACCTTGCTGTTTCGTCTTCATTGTGAGAATGGAGATTTCTCTATTCTTATGAAAGATATTTACACATCAATTCAAGGTTATGACCACATTAATGATTCTCTGTGTCTCAATTGGTTGTCACCCTGCCAGTTACATGGTGAACTTGACATTGTGATTAACCACATTCTGGTAAATGTTTTCCTTGGGAAGAGTGAATTTGTAGGGATGTGAGTTGTGTGCATAACAGAAATAGAGGTGTTATTTCACGAACTGATTGATGCAGAAATGCACAGGAGGCTGTTGCTGCATTTGAGATAATAATTTTATATTCCAATGATGTACAGTGCTGTCTTTTCCTCTAGGGTTTGTACTACTGATTGGTAATCTGCTTGAACACAGAGTTATTCTGTCAAGCTGTGAGGGAGAGATGTGAAGACTTATAGCCGTTTGCACACAAAAATTCCACTTTCTGTGGCCAAAGACTCAAGCATTGTGGTCTGATTCAGAGCTGGCCACTCCAGGATGGATATGCTTGAAATAAGGTAGTTTAAAGTCCCTTGGGGTGAGGTAAGGTCCTGTCAGTGATTGTGATGAAAGTTGGATGTTACTGTGAAGCACATCTCCTTCTAATCCTCTGCTCCTGACATGACTTCCCACAAATTGACTACAAGGATCCTCACAAGCTTGTGACAGATTGAATGACTATTTGTACAATTGACAGCATGACGAAGTTGCTTCCGGAAATGTGACAATCTTAGAAGGCAGATTTGCGTATAGTCGTTTTCCTGAAAGTTTGAGCATGTATTGCCTCTGCCCATATGGAACAGAGTACACATTGGTGTAGGATGTGGACATAAAATTTGGGCTTGAACTTGACCCAATGTGTGAGTTAGATTTGGAGTACTATGTGTGCATATGGTGGATGTGCATGTTCCATAGAAGTGCATGCATCTAGATCAGAAGTTCTAGATCCAATAAGGGAAGTTTTAGTTTGAAGTTGGAACCTGCCATAAAGGGCAGAGTCATTACAGGATGAGCTGCTTGTTGTATACTTCTCTACGTCCATTTTCAGGAGTTGACAAGGTCAGTAGTCCCTGCAAATTCATGATGATGGTGATGGTCTGGAGCTTTGTGAGTGACAAGTCACAAGTTATGTGTGCACTCACTCTTATTCTGTTTCTTTTTGTTTGGCTGGACCTGACATAATGATCACCTAAAGTGTGGAACTCTCTCTGCAATCTTCTGGTTATGTTGTTCAAAAAATGCCTAGAGGGGTGTTATTGAACTCACCAGTTGAAGACAAGAGGACTGCTTGTGGCACCTCATGTGGCATGGCATGTTTCTGTAAACTAGTGTACAAAGTATCAAATAGTGTCAAATTTTTGTGGCAGTATTCTATTGGGGAAGTTATATAGATCATGAAACTTTTCAGCTGGTCATTCCCAGGTTGTGGAATCAGTCTTACACTTTGCTTTTGTGTCAAAGAATTTGTACATGCACAGAACTCTTATGTTCGATCACTCTGTAACCATGGACTTGAGAACTAGAGTGTATCTATTCTCACACCATTTCTTCTCCTGGATTTCCTTCTCCCAATGTGGGAGGTGGTTTGCTGCAGGCCTGGTGGTTGTCCAGGCATAGTACTGTAAGCTAGCTTGCCACCAAAATTCTAACAATGGTATTTAATCTGAAGTCATCTAAATGTGTCATTGGCCTTTTATAGATTGTTTTATTATGGTTTTTCAGCTGGATGGTTATATTATACCAGGCTTGAAGACTTGGTTTTCTCTGGTATGCTAGCTGAGGTAACCTTTGCCCTGAGGTGGTGGATCAATTCATCATTGTGTTGAAGCCTGATCTACAGTTTGTTGTGCTTGGTTGTAGCCACAAATGGTCTTTCAGGTGAAGATGTGTTGTACAAAGTGCGAAGAGAAAGTCAAAGAAGAAGTTTTTGAAGTTCTTGGTAAGTGTGATTCCCAACCCACCCCTGCATCCAAACATTAAGCCATATTTGCAAGTGCACACTAATTTAATTGTTTCTGCAGGTGTTGTGGACACAAAATGTTGACCCATATTCTGCTGCAAATATGCGAACTCATTTTAGTTCTTCTGCAGGTGTTATAGATATCAAGGTTAATAGGCACACCTCAAAAGTTGCTGTATTTGGGGAAGCTGACCTATCTCGAGTGCTGAAGAAATTGAAGAAGGTTGACAAGCAAGCAAAGCATATTTCAGTGGATAAACAAGAATTGCAGCAGGCGAGTTTGGATCTCATTGAAGCAGTGCAATTGGGCAATGCCGCAAAGGTTAGTGAAGTGCTAGCTCAGCCGGGTGTGGATGTGAACTGCTGTGAAGATACATGGCATCGTCGTACGCCTGTGCTTCAGGCATTTCAATCAAAGCACATGAGTGTTGTACAGGTCTTGTTAGCAGATCACAGAGTCAATGTGAATGCAGCTGATATCCTGGGTCAGAGGGCTCTGCATACACAGTGGGAGGAATGTGTGAACGAGATGCGGCTGTCCAAAAGGCAGGATATAGATTGGAATGCCCCTGACAAGATTGGTCAAACCCCACTACTTTTCCATGCAAGGGTTGGCAATGATACAATAATCAGGAGCCTGATTCGAATCAAATCAGTGAAAATGTTTGCAAGAACCATTGATGGGTTCATGGCATTGCATCAAGTGGTAGAACGCCAATCACCTTTTCCAGTCTGGTTTCAGGAACATGATCAGATTTCTAGCAGGTGCAACATTGTTGATTGCTTGTTGGAAGAGATACAGCAGAGATACAGCTATACCTCGTTGGTAAGGTTTGTGAATACCACAGACATTCTGAATCGATCTGTGCTGCATTACATAGCAAAAGAAGGATGTGTTGATATTTTGAGGCAGTTGTTAGTCAAGTGCTCTTTAAATATGAAAGTCAATAGTGTTGACTTTCATGGTTTTACACCACTCCATTTGGCTATTCAACATGGACATACAGGTGTGGTAGAACTACTTCTTCAACTGCACAACATTGATGCCAATGTTGGTGCAGTAAAAGCATCCCACCTAGACCAGCCAATGATCATACAGGGAATCAATCACAGGGAGGAAGCCCTTGATGAAGCGCACTTACGCATCCTTGAGCCAAACGTCAGTGCCAATGTCAACCCAGACATTCCAGATGGGGGCATTGAAGTCAATGTCAGCGCTACTGGCAGGCCCCAGCGATTTGAGCAGCATCATTTTTATATGTGTAGGCCAAATTTGCTTTCAAAAACACCTACAGAATTACCTAGTGGCAACCTCACACCGCTACATTTGGCTGCCATGGAAGGGCAGACGGACATAGTGTGTCTACTTCTGAAGTGGAAATGGATCAATGTTGCTGCCTTGGACACAAAAGGATTTTCACCACTTGACTATTCCATTCAGAAAGGTCACTTGGAAGTGGTGAAGCTGTTACTTGACAAGGGAGAGCAGAGGATTGGGTTCAACTACACCATCCAGATTGGTAAATTTGAAAACTTACTTCATTTGGCCACAAAGCACGAAATAGCAATTCATCTATTGAACACATTGGGTTTGAGATTGGAGACTTCCACTGACACTACCAGAAACTTCTCCTGCAATCAGAGCAGGCTATTGACTTCAGCTGCACAGAATAATCACTTCAAAATCATCAGATACATTTTGAAGTGGCAGCCAGAGGTCAATGTAAATGAGAGAAGTGAATGGGCTGCTCATGTGGGCCTGGAGGCCACACCTCTTCATTTTGCTGCTCTCGGAGGGCATGGACAAGTCGTAAGAGAACTCTTGAAGCATCCAAACCTGGATGTCAACACTCAAGACAACAAGAAGATGACTGCATTGTTGTATGCCATAGAAGCAGGTAACGTGGATGTGGTGAAGGCTTTGTGTGAAGATAAACTTAATCGCTTAAGGGCCAATGAAGAAAACTCAGATGAAAGAACTCCATTGCAAATAGTTGCAGAAGCCAACAACAATCCCAGCATGAAAGCAATTGAGAAGGTGCTACTGGAGCGACCTGAGGTGAAAGATTTTGTGGACAGATTATACAGGGACAGGCAAGTGTTTGTGGATGCAGCAAATGCTCTTCTTGTTGGTGCAGCATTAATTGCAAGTGTTACTTTTGCAGGTTGGTTGCAACCCCCTCTAGGCTACACCACATACTATGACTTCTCACAACCTTTTCCTGCCCCACCTAGCACTTATGAATCTTATGCTGCAGTCAAGCATCGCTCAAGCGTCAAGGCATTTTGGGTGTTCAACAGCCTCTCTTTCTTTTTTGCCATTGCAACTGTCTTGGCCGGTGCAGATGCAGCAATGCCAAACCTCAAAGATGCCTTCATTGGAAGAGTTGTCAAATCAGTGAGGAGAGCCCTCATACGAGCTTCCATTCTGTTAGTGATCTCTGTTGTCTGTGTGCTTGGGGCTTTTGCCAGTGCTGGCATTGCAGTGCTACCTCCTCTCCTAAAATATGACACTAGTATGATCATCACTGTTTGTTTAGGTGGAACAGTTTGCATGCTCAATCTTGCAAAAATCTTATGGAAGCTTTCAACACCGGTTCACATGGCATTACTACCTTCATTGAGATCAAATCAAGAAGCCATGGTGCAATCAGTCCAAAATGGTGAGCCTTTAGAAGATCTAGGTGAATAGTCAGTTCTTTGTAGTCTGTCCAATAAAATGAAGTGGAAGGACTCTTTTAATCAATGGAAGAAGTAGGGTTCCTTCTTCAGTCACACCTCACCCAGCAAAAACTACATGCTTTTCAGTTAAATGGTGTAATAGGATTGTTAGAACAATTTATTCAGCCTATATCCATATTGCTTTCTAATCCCTAGTGTTTCAGTAGATTCATTTATGTTGATAGTGTTCCATGGCTATACTCAATATCACTTTGTAATTGTATGGGCAGTTCTGGGATTGACATTTTACCTCCACTGTTATGTGCTACAGAGATTTGAGAAATATTGCCAGCCTATCCTATACATTGAAATTGAGTATTTCTCAAAAGCAGTTGTGAGATTCAGTAACAAGATCCTAGCAATGCCATTTTCATTAGTTGCTCAAGTATTTGTTTTGTGTAGTATAATGAAGTGGCCAACACTGGTTGGGACTTGTCCAGTGACAAAGTTTACTTCTGGTGTTGCATTCAGCTTGCCACACTTGTTAAATACTACTATTATGGTGACAAGATTAGTGTTGTAAGGTTAAAAGATTTAATAATCTCTGTCAAAGCCTTAAAGACTTGGCAAAGACCTGGCTTTGTAGGACATTGTTGAAAACTCCACATGTGTTTTTAAGAGGACCTTCCAAAAACCTTGATAAAACAACCTTTTTTTAGTCATCTGGATTTTCATCAAAAAAATTAAACCTTATACTTGGTTAATCATGTACCTTAACCCCTGCCCCCACCTCATAATCACCCCTCTTTGGGTTTTTAAGATCCAGACCCAGTCAATTTTTTTAATCTCTAAAAAATAAAAGAACTGAACTTGGGCAATTCTTTGAATTTTTTAATTTTGAAATACCCGAACCCAACTATTATTAAAAAAAAACAAATATCCACCCCACATTGGTTTAGACCTTTTCAAGCTGGGCATATTTTTTATGATTCAAGTTAAAAGAAAAATTTATTGCTTTCACACCCACTTTTAAGCCACAATTTTAAGTTTTTGATTCCAAGTGTTTTGAAATTGGGTGTGAAAACATTCGAATATTTTCAACATAAAAAAATATTCTTGTGCTTGGGGGCTTTGAAATTGTAGATTTCAAAGCCAACAAACAAATAAAAAAGGAACCTAGTCATGCTAAAGAAATCTACCCTGAGATAATGAAATATTCGTAAATGGCCTTTTGGTATTCCATACTATCTTTGTAACAACTCATTTGTGCCCTAGTGTGTGCTTATGTTTCTAGGCCATATATCTTTTATCAGCATACCCATGCTGAATTAGTAACTTAATAGATTCCACACAAATTATTATATAAATATCAAATTTCAGAATTCAATGATGTCAAGGAGGTATAAGTCTCATTCGCCTTCAAAATAAGCTCGCCATCTAATGCAAACTAAAGAAATGAAATGTCACCCATTTTATGAGATATTTTAATTATGAGAATCATTGTTTCTTAATTCCCCTAGGCAAATGGTTGATCTTCATTTTTATAAATTGTTCAAAGGTAAAGATGGCTCGTAGTTATTATTTCAAAAAGTCATGGGATCAGTTTCATTTCAATTGCATATTGGACCTTATTGGCAAACAAGAATAAAAAGTTCCTGTAAAAACACATGCAAACAAGAATCAAGAAATATATCAAATGAATGATCTGTATCAAAATGGGAGAAAAAAAAATTTCATTCATATTGAAAATAGAAATAATTTTATACTAAAGGCTGAAAATAATATTTAATGTGCCGAAGTGCATTCTAAAAATTGTTTAATTATTTGTAGTTGAAACATCAAATCCATTCAAATACAACAGACTCATCCTTGGGTGATATCACTAAAAATCATATACCAAAATTCAACAAAAAGCGAACTCAATTTATTTTTATTTTTAATTAATTTTTTAATTTGTGATTTTTAGTATTGACTTGCACCTCATTAGTTTTTTTGTTCTCCACCTATATATACATTATGAAAAATTTATAAACATCTACATAAGTTACATAAGTAAAATATATATGTTCTTCAAATGTTTTTAACACAGATTTCTAAAATTCTTGACCCTTTATCATTAAATATCAAGTTACACCATTATAATTTTATTTTTAAATTTATCAACTATAACTAGGGTTTGAAACAAATTATTGATGAAAAAAAAAGAATTATTCAATGACACTTCAAGACTTCCTAATCCTAAGCCCAGATCCAACTAAAGGAGTGTTAAATAATGCATACCAATTTCAAGCTACAAGCCAACATAATGAACTGCAATTCCCCTACAATACCCCCCTAATGCAACTGCGAGGAATGCAATCTAGCCATCCCTGGCGACACAATGTTAACACAGTGATTGGACTTGAGCCATTGGGAAAAGCTCAAAACCTTCTACAAGGAAAAATGGGGAGAAATCTTGACCCAACTTTATTGAATGGAAAGGGCCCCCCAGAGGACCCTAAAGTGCCCATTGTCAAGTAAAATTTTGTACAGTATAAGTAGTAGAAATCTTGGGGATCAACTCACAATTATTCCAAGCAAAAGCTTGGAATCTTGAAAAACCCACAAACTAAAATTTTGAACTCTAGTGATGGAGTTTTCTGCCTCTAAACTATGGTGTCCACACATTGCTCTTGTAATGTCATGATGCATTTGTAGGGACATAGGCTTGGACTCGTGAATAACTTCATTAATTGTTTTGAATTAGACATAGTTGAAAATGAATTATGTGAACTTGACAAAATCTAAGGGAAGAAGATTTCAAACAATTTAATGGCTTGTTCATAAGAAGTGTGATAGTTCTAGAAAAATAATATGTGACATAATAGTATTGGCTTGTAATTGATGAACAAGAATGTTTTAAAAATGTGGATGAACAAGGTCAATAATCCATTTTTTTCAAGTATATAAAAGGTTGTGAGTGGAGATTCAATTCAAGCTCATATTCTCTTTTTATTTGTTTTTGAAGCATAATAACAAACCCAACTTGACAAGCTATTGGTAGCCTTCAAGTCAAGCTCATTGGTAAAGGTTGTAAGAGTTTCACCTACAGTACACCATGAACCCATGACCTTTTTGAGGTCCGAAGGTCCCAAAATGATCTATGCCAATGAACAATCACCCTTGGGGAGTTCCTTTTCGTACTTTCATGTTCTTATTTTGTGTTAGGCCTTGGGATAAGCTTTTAATGTAATAAAATTATGTCACAATAAACTTATGTGTCCCTTTGATTATGAATATATTCATAAGAGCAAACAAACATGGTTTTGGTTACTGAACTCTATAAAACAAGGTCTTTAAGCATGTGTGGTGAGCTCCCTATTGAGTGTAGCCCACATAAAGATTGAATTTTAAGTTTGTGGGTGATCCTAATGCAAAACCATGTACATTTTATTTCCTTGATTGTTTAAGAGTTTTGTTTGGTGTGTGAAGGTTGTGTGGGGCATTTAGTTTTGTAACCCACCTATGTGACAATGGGTATTTAATTCAAAATAAACCCTTATAAACCTAGATCCTTTCTAGGCTACATATCTTTTGATGCCACTACCTTTAAACATGATGAACATTTTGTAAAAAATTCCTAGAAAAGGAAATTCATAATAAACATAAAATTTAACAATGGTGTTGGGGTCACATAGTTATTTTGAAACTTAATAAAAAAAATAAAAAAAAATTTGAACCCTATGGGGAAATTTTTAGAATTCTCCAAAAAACATAGCTCTAACAATTCTTACAAAATGTCGTTTACACCAAATTTTGGATGAAACCAACGTCAAAGGATGTGAAAATGGCCTCAACATTTGTAAATTCACAAAGGATATTGTGGTCGTTAAAAGACCTTGGAAAGTAAAATGATTATTTAGGTTAATTAGTTATAATGATTAATTGGTCATTGATTGTTATTATTGGTTAGTTGTTGCAATTGGCCCATGTGTGACATTTGCACGCCCACAATATATATCATCCCATATTTATTGTTTATTGATGGGGGATAGGCAAACATTTAATATTAAATTTAAATGTGATAATTAATGATATCCTTCGAACTCCTTTAAGGAAGAAAACATGGATAGGGTGAAATGTGAACCTGTTAATTATTTAAATAATGTGCAAATATAGCTTTGTTGATTCCAAACTTTACCAAAGAATATAACATGGAGGAGATATGGTGTGGAGTAAGGAAGTGAGGAAAATAGAATAATTTGAATTAAACACTAATTTAGTTATGAATGGAAAGAAAAATGCTAACTACCATTTTAGGTAATGTTACTTGACATAAATGATTTTTTGTTTTGTTTTATGATGTTATCTAGATGTTAGGTTCTTTAACACCATAGGCTTTAACATTAGGTGTGATTGTAGTTTAAATATTGGGAGTAGAACCAAGAAAAATGTAAGCATGATGTCAAGTCAAAGTAAGTGTTGTGCTTCCAATGACGCATTGTAAAAAATCATGACCTATGATAATATATTTTAGAGCATCTCCACCCAAGAATAGTATTAAAAAAATTTATTGAATCTTGTAGTAGATATGACAAATCCTATCATTATTCAATAAAAATGGCCCAAAATGCCATGGTCATTTTAACATTTTAAAACACATTTTCTTATTATGCATTTGATTACTAACAATTTTTGGTCCAAATGAAAAGGTGTAAATGGTGTTTCATTATTTGAAGTGACTATTTTTATGTTTGTGTATGGGGACATTGAACATTAAATATCAATTGATTTTAATGTGTAGTTGTAGTTTACCACTATAGAGTGGAGATGCTTTTAGGAGAATCATGGTTTGCCACCTCCTATCTATCACTTACTTTTGCTAGTGCCCACTTGACTTTTAGGCCTATTAAACCATTATAATTTTACAATTGGAAATCAATTATGAAGTTTGAAATATCTTCATAATCTTTTTCCTAGTTTGTCTTTATCCACTCCAAATTTGTAGTGACATTGGGTGAACGTATGGTGAATTTTAAATGATTTGTGAAAAATTAACATTCACTTCAATGTGTTTTTTTTTCCTTGCAATTTTGTGATGTAGTAGAAGTGGCAATCATCCATAAACCAATTTAACCATTTTTTTCTATTAAAACATAAAAGGAAAATAAAATAAAAATCCTTGTGTATATTTGGCTACCTACTTGAACCATCATCCATGTATCAAAATCTAATTACTTTTGAAGATTTTCTTGAATTTTTTTTTCAAAATTTAGTTACTAAAAAAACATTTTGTGATAAAATAATTTCACAACAACATGAAATTTGACACAAAAAACTGCACACTAATGTTCTTTTGCTAGTGATATGTCACTAGTTTGTGATACTAATAAAGGCCTAGCAATATCCCTTTTTTTTATGTTTAATTAAAGAATGTTTCAAAACCCCCTACATGTGACAAGTAGTAGACAATTGATGGGAGATTGTTTTGTCACATTGCTTGTAGCAAGTGCGTGTCATTTTGTGCCATTTCCATTGTTGCCTCATGTAAAAGGTCATTCATATCCATTGTGACACCCACTAGTTTTAGATTAATCATATTAATGATGCCCATCAACATTATAATAACCAAACTTGCACAATTTGATGGGGTTTTTTGCTTACAAAATTACTCTTCCACGTTCCCCCCATCTTCAAAGCTATTTAATGGTGATAAGGGTTTAAGGTTTAACAAGCAATGATGGTTTTTTTCTTGGGAAGTTGGAATGGTGTTGCATTTTATTTTATTTTAATGTGCATTCTGCAACATTTGTTTGATGAATTGTTGGCAATGGTAAGGGTTTTACGTGAATGATTTTTATTTGGTGCTTCAATTTCAATGGAAAGAACATTATAAGTTATGGCAAAACACAATGGGTAGCATTAATGGTTAATGTTAACAAACCTCCAACATTGTGTGATGGGGTGCATAAAAGGAAATGGAAACTATAATGCACAAGATAAAAACACATGCTTGAAGGGCATTCCATGATCAAGCTCTCATATTTCATGAACCTTTCATTTTGTTTGTGGGCTTTTCTTACATTGTTGTTCATTGTTGTTTTCAATTGTAGGGGTGGGTTGATTTGTGCATGCATTATGTTTGATTTGCAATTGTTGTGCATTACTACATTTTTTAAAACCTCCATCACTTTAAGGTTTTTTCATTTTCTCTTATTCTTGATTACAGTTGTTGGTCAATTTGTGCATGTCTTACATCATGTTTGATTTATAATTATCACACATTATTGCATTTTCTAAAACTTCCATCACTTTAGGGTGTTTTTTTTTTTTTGGTCTTGCATGGTGTGTTTTATCATCATTCTCAATTATAAGGACTCGTCAATTTGTATGTGTTATATACATCACATTCCATTTGCAATTTTTACACATCATTGCATGTTTGGGACTTTCCATGCATCACTTTAGGATTTACGTTTCTTGTCTTTTTTTAGTCTTGCATCATGTTTTTCATCATTATTTTTTATTGTAAAAGCTAGTCAATTTGTGTGCACCTTGCATCACATTCGATTTGTAATTGTCACATGTTGCTACATTTTTCCAAACCTTCATTGTTTTGAGGTTTTTGTCTTCTTCTTTTTTTCCTTGCTTTGTTTATGATTTTTCTACCAACATGATGGCTCCAAACCAATTGCTTGAGAACTTTATGTTCAGGGTGAATGCAAGGTATGGTGGCTCACTTTTAGTGTCACAATGGTATTTTTTGCTAGGTACCCCTTGCTCAAAAACATATGGTGAGTAATATATTTTTAAATCTATCAATTGGCAATTGAATGTAAACTAACAACTTTATTATGAAAATATTTGTCTATTTGTTTATTGATAAAAAGTTCATATGCCAGTAGAAATGGACTTTTGAAGTTCAAAATTATTGCTCAGTTGATTAGAATGATAGAAAATTGAAAGGTTCATTTTATATTTTATTCAAAATTATCTATATGACTTAGCATATGAATTAGAATGAAATAATACACTTTTATGTGAAAAACTTCCTTAATAATCATAGCCAAAT
>Ga0209208_10005349_pt1 | contig 17919 bp, 10 predicted proteins | sample S1TSphfallax_3_FD_187694 | JGI IMG/M metagenome (GOLD analysis project Ga0209208, IMG submission 187694) | Host-associated microbial communities from peat moss isolated from Minnesota, USA - S1T2_Fd - Sphagnum fallax MG (SPAdes) (version 2) | ecosystem: Host-associated > Plants > Peat moss >... | reverse complement strand
CGTGTTGGTTTGTGATGCAGGTTCGTGTAATCTAAAAGCTTGATCTCTTCCTAGTCTAATCCCGGGGCTCCCAACTCGACCCTCTACCCCTTTCTAGAGTTGGAAGCCGGGAGCGTGCTACCAAGTTTTGATTCCGCAACTTGACTTTGGGAGACCTTCAACTTGGTCTCACCCCGTGACTTGGGAGCGCGTCAACAACAATTATTGTTATGCCAATACTTACTAATCCAACATAAATTCAACGAATTTTGGGAACAACAAGTTTTTATCGACGTTATTTTCATGATTTTGCAAGTAAAGCAACATTAATGTGCAAATTATTGAAGAAGGATGAAGAATTCAAATGGACGGATGCTTGTGCCTAATCATGGGAATGGATGAAAGCATCAATGACATGTTTGCTAGTTTTAATTGTACCTAATTGGGATTTCAAATTTCATGTGCATACCGATGTTTGAAATTTTGTTCTAGGAGTTATGTTAGGACATAATTTGGATAACACCATTGACAATGATTTTTGCTATAAAAACATTTAGGCATTATCTACTTGGCAACAACTTTGTGTTTTACGTTGATCATCAAACATTGTTGTATTTGGTTAGCAAACCAATGGTAACATGCCAAATTGCTAGATGACTTTTGCTTCTACAAGAATTTGATTAGATATTGGGATTTGCAATTACCATGGTTAACCACAAGATATAGGTTCAATCAACAAGCTTTTCTTGCATTTTTCACCATTTTTTTCATTGTTTTGTCATGATGACATGATAACACATGATGGCTATTAGGTGCATTATGATAACTATTCAATGGAGTTACAATTAGTTTAACACTAAGTTGATTTAGCTTAATTAATTTGGTTTAGTTATTGATTAATGATGAACCAATTCTAATGCAAACATGTTTTAGTTATTTTGTGGATGGGGTTCAAAACCACCAAAATAATGTTGAAAATGAAATATTATGTTATAAATTCTTTCTTTAAAAAAAAATCAGCTATAAAGGGTTGAAAACTGCTTCTTGAGGAGGGTTTTGCCACATTTATGTCTAGTGGCTACAGTTTGAAGAGTTCCTTGAAATAATGTTGCTAGTTAAGCCAAAATCTGCTTAAGGATGCTCACCAACCTGGCTCCATCGGGAAATTGAAAAAAGAAAACACCGACCCACAACCTCTCATGGGTGAATTGTAAGTTGTGTTTAGATGATATACTATTGGGTATTAACTTGCATCATGTCTATTTGTAACATGGCTGTCAGCCAAGACCATCTTTCCACCAAGTTTGCACCAAAACTGAAGAGAAGTGGGAGAGGGGCTTTTTTGCACAACTGTGAGCATTTTGCATGTGATTCTTTCTCAACTGTCCTTTTAGAAGCTGGTGTTTGAAGCTCTGTCCTCAAGACGATGTGTTCACATGTAGCACATGTCCCAACAAAGGTGAGACATGACTATTGTAAGTCTTGTCTAATCGGCTGAATTTGCAGGTGAAGGGCTCCTGTCAGGTTTCAAGCCTTCTTTTCAAGTCAAGGATTTGATCACAAAAAAATTGTTATAAATTGTTTTCATGCACATTAAGGTCTGGAGTGGCAGGTTATTCACCACATTTTCTTGATCACAATATATGACATAATCTTCCAATAATGATTATACACACATAACTGTGATCAAAATGTGTCTGCCAAACATTTCAAATATTTTTCTAACTAGTTGAATCTGTCACCCCAGACCTTAATCTTCTGGAATGGTCAATCCCCTGCCCAATATATTGGGAACTGGCTAGGCGTCATGCCAAACATTAATGGGCAGGCGATTTGACCATTCCGTGGTATGAAAATTTCAAGATTGAGAATTGACGCTGTATGATACCATTCATTCCTGATCCTTCTTGAACATGCAGCACAACAGTCACTCAAAATGCAAGCAAGTGTCACCATCCTGCATGATGTGCTAGGTTCAGCTTGGCCTTAATCCATTTGGTTGTTTTAAAGAGGTTCTTTTGAGAAAAAGATGTTTTTGTTCCCGTTGAAGACAGCAAGCAAAAGCATTCTTTTATAAGAGTGGCCTAACTTGGTGACTCAATCTGTTTTATTTTTACCAGTTTTGTGATGTAGGCAAGTCAGTGATCATCCAGAAGAAAGTTTAGCCAAATTTGGGTGTATACCAGATACAAAAGTAAAAGAGTGTAAGGATCCTTCTGTATATTCTTACAAAAGCCTAGCGACTTGAAGAAAAAAAAATTGAAAAATATCCTCAAAATCTGGCAGGATTGGGTTTTTTTAACCATGGAAAATTCTTTGTATAGGTAAATTGTCTCTTTCAGGTCAAAATTGGACAAAAAAAACTTAACCCAAAAAAATCACTGATGACGGCAGGTGCATATGGTAGGGCAATGAGAAAGGGCAAGACCCTAAACACCCCCATTGTTTAGAAGAATTTAACAACACTTTTGTTGGCCTTGCCTACCAAGGATATTGTGTTCAGATTCATTATAGAGTATAGTAGCTTAAGGGATTTTGGCCCCTAGGTAATAATAGGTCTATTTTTATATGAGGATTTTTGAAAGATGATATTTTGGCTTGTGTTGAAACTTGAGATTAGTTATTGAGTTATAATATCTTGCAGGATTTTGGTTTCTTTTAGAGGATTTTCTTTTTGAAGATTATATTTTTGCATGGTGAAATATTTGAGTTTCCATAATTCTTCTTTTGCCTTAAGATACTTTTTAATGTAAATGGCAAGGCCACAGTGTGACACACCCCTTGTTCATCTATGCAGATTCAACACTGCTTGTCTTCACCACCAGATAACCATATTCGCATGAGTTGCTAGAATAGCCTAGTAGTACCTTGGTGGGTTCGGCACATGTCTGCTGAATAATTAATTAATTAATTTTGAAGATTTTGCATATAAAATAAATAAATAACACACCAGCTGATGAAAATTTGCCAAGAAAAGAAATTGGGTTGCTTGTTTTTTCAAGGAACCTTTCTCAAGTGTGCCCTTTGGATTGAAGAATTGATTTGTATTGCAATTAACAGAGTACTGCACTTTTTTGCCAGGAGTTACGAGGATTAGATCCCTCCCTTTGAAGGACAAGAATAAGGCTTTTGGTTTAAAGGACAGATTGCATGCATGCATGCAGTCTGTCACCTGTGTTTGTTTGCATGTGGTTTTGGGTTCAGAGCTCTGCCAAATTCGAGAGAAGCCTTGGTTTTTCTATAATAGAACAAAAGGCATTAAGAGCCTAGTCAGTAGCAAACCAACAACTTCACCTTGCTGTCCTAGTTTGATTTCATCACATACATCTTACCCCTGCACTATATATGTACTCTTTCAGGTCACCAGGATACAAGAGTGTGCATGAAGATGCACAAAAAACTCATAGCACAAATCCATGCAGCTGAAGTGCTCATAAATCCAGGTGGAGCTCACATCCTCATACACTTGCACACAGGTTCCAACAGATACTATGGTTACAAGCAGTGATTTTTGGGGTGGTAAATTGACCCTATATTACAATCTCAGAAATAAAATAAACAAAGAATGTTCTGTCACCAATTCCCTGTTTCTAACCAAAAAAGAAATTGCCAAAATTTCAAGAAATTATTAAAAATAAGAAAACTTGACCAGGTTTGAACACAGGTTTTAATTTTTGGACAGTTTTTTTTTGGTCCGAGTCCTACAGTTCCAACAGTTGTTGTATCCAAGACATGTCACGAGGAATTGATGCTTAAATCTTTTTTGTGACGCTCACGAAATGATGCTACATTACAAAACTGAAAAGAAAAACCACTTACAAGCTGCCATCTGCCATTTTTCCTGTGAAGAAATGAGTTCTCCTCCACTGAGAGAACCTTGGCCATCTGCTGCTCCACACCCTCCCACGGAAGACCAGCAGCATGATCTCCAGAGGATATCAGATCCAGGAGGGAATCCCAGCACATGGGCAAGAGCAACCCCCACCCACCTAATCGCCAGAGAGAACCAACAGCGACCAGCCCACCTGTATCCATTGTAAACCTGTTCCATGACCTATAGTTTTGGGTGAACCCCAACTGAGTTGAGGTTGGGCTTGTAAAGGATAGATCCTGTAGTTAGGTAGGTAGGTAGGTAGCATAAAAGGTGGCTATTATGTAAGTTTACATGCATGCAAATTGCTACTTCATAAAGGCTAGTGGGTTGCAAGTAGGTAGGTAGCATAATAGGTGGTTACTAGGTAAGTAAATGCATGTAAATCCTTGTTATATAAAGGCTAGTGGGTTGTGAGTAGGTAGGTAGGTAGCATAATAGATATGACTACTAGGAAAGTAGATGTATGTAATTGGCTATTATATATAAGTAAGGGCTAGTGGGTAGTGAGTAAGTGGGTAGGTAGTAAAAACAGAAACTGAGCTAACTACCATGGTTAGCTAGCTAGGGAACTGGAACTTAATGGAAAAGTTGCTTTTCCTTGTCCACCCAGCATCTGTCACTCATGGTGTCCTGGTGGCTGTGGTTCACTCTGGGCACCCCACGTCATGTATGTGTGGGTGGGTAAGACAAGTATTGTAGGACCTTAATCATTTCAGCAACAAACTGCCGAATAATTAGTTAAATTTGAAAATTTAATTTCAACACTCGGTTTTTTAATTCTGAAAATTTTCACACACAATGGTTATAAAAAATAATAAAGAGAGTCTTATCAATGTTATGGAACAGTCTAGTGTGTTCATACTGCCAATATAGGAATTAAGATAAGGTGTGTGAAAGCAAGTAGGACAGAATGCCAAGCTGCAATTCTATGCCTTCATTTTTAAGCCGTTCTACACCATGCAAGCAGAAGAAGGCCTTTTGTCCACTGGCAGGCTGCCATTAGTACCACCGCAAACTGGCACATTGTAAGTACCTAGTTCTATCACCAGCACAATCCAGCTAAATAAATAAGTACCCCCAGTTTATTATCGGGGTATTAGTCCAGGCCAAAAATGGTGATGAACAGTTTTGGAAATAGAAGTAGAACATGCAGCTAATGGGAAGGCTCAGCATGCACTCAAAGTGCCTGGATTTGTTTTGTTTTCTTTGGGTGGTGGGTAAGGATTTATTTCATTTTTCCTTTGCTCCCAAAATGTTCCCTTCAAGTTCCCATCAGGTTCTCAATATGTTCCCAACAGCACCTCGCTTTAATCCCATATGTTTTGCCCAAAGTCCTCCAAAAAAAGAGCCAGGCTCAGTCCTCCCCTCTTGGCCAGTGTATTGTGGAGGGAGAGCTTCCATTTTATTTTACACCTTTGGTAGAATGTTTACATAGATCCCTTGTTTAAAGAGGAGGGTTATGGCATCTACCCAAAACAAAAAAAAAAGAAATTACCTGTGAAGCCTCAGGTTTAGAATCTTAATCAGGATCTTAAAAGTCTAGTAAAAATGTCCAAGATTTTTCTTAGTGTATTTGGAGGCATGGTGAGACATTTTGGATAACAAAATGCTTGCTTGCAAGGAGAGAAAACGATGCTTGATGGGTATCACAGGAAAAACAATTTAAATTAAAATCATGTCAAATTTTCTGTTCAGTAAATCACTCAGAGTGAGAGGGTTCCAAAAGTAAGCACCCCTCAAACCGCCCCCCTTGGGCAGGCGCTTGGCCACTGCATAATACACAATCAATCAACCAATTGAACAAACGATACCCCAACTGACCGCTGCATAATACACAATCAATCAACCGATTAAACAAACGACACCCTCCTCTGCCTCCACTGCCGTTAAATAGGTTTTCACTACTTCAACATGTACATCTAGTATAACTAGTGTGAACCCCGTGCCTAATGCACAGGTGAAAGGAGAACAACATTTGCCAAAGCATATGGGATAAAAGTGAGATGCTTATATGCAAAACATGTTGAGGAACACATTGTGAACTTGGGGAACACATTGGGAACCCATTAAGAACTTAGAGGGAACATTGTGAGAACACATTGGGAAATAGGGAAAAATGGAAATAAAATCCTTTTCATCCCCCAAACTTAAAAGGAATAAAAGCAAGGCACCTTGGGCCTTCTCATTGACTGAAAGGAAAATAAATCCTCTCCTCGCGCCCAAATAAAACTTGCATGAAAAGTTCATTGTCCACTCTCCACACCAAATACAGCTTGAAAAAAAAAACTTCCCCTCCAACCTCTCACCACCCCCACCCGAGCATAAAGTTACAGTGTCAGACTCTCACTCTCAATAGAAGGATGATGTGACGAACCGGACGGATGACAGACGGATACATGACCAAACGAATTAAGGGAAGCTTTTTAACATCCTGACGTTTTTTCGAGACATCGTTTCTGTCATTGAGGGGTTGCAGAATCGACCTCGCAGAGACTATTAACGAGTCGGAATGGACAGGTTGAGACAGACACACTGACAGACCAACCAAATGAATTAATATATAAGATTCCTCTCAAACCTTGTGCATTAAATGCTGAGATTCAGCATTTCGTATTGAGATTTAATAAAATTTCCTTACTTTACGGATACCAACTAAAAGAGGGGTTAGGGGGTGAAAGGAGGCCTAAAGACAGGGTGAAGACAGCGGATATGTCTACTTTGCACCAGATTTCTTTTATTTATTTGTCACAGAGCGAGAATTCGCCCCCCAAAAAAACACTGACTCCAAAGTTATATGTGGACATAGGTGCATAGTACTGCCTGCTTCTTCTTTTCTCATTGACAGCTGCTGCCACTCCGCTTCCTCTTTGTTTTTCTCCTCCTCTTCTTCTTCTTCTTCTTCGCGGAATCGATTGTTGTCGTTATTGCCTCCGTCTTCTCTCCATGACTGGCTGGCATTGTCGTTGTTTTAAAGGGGTTTTTGTCTCGCCAAGTTCTAGCGCTTTTGAGGGATTTTCTGGGAGTGTAAGAAAGATTGCAGCTGTTTTTTTCCTAGTGTTTTGATTCGTGTGTCCAAGTTTGTTGGGGGAGGGGGGAGAGAGGGAGTGTGAGGAGATGTGAGTGGGAAGTCTTGCGTGTCTTGAGGATATAGCCAGGTTTTGCAGCTTCAGAAACCATGAAGTTGTAGAAGAAGGGGTTTCGGGGAGTTGGGTGCTGCGAATTCTGGAAGGATTGCTGCTGTTTTAGAGAAGATTCAACAACAATTGAAGAAGAAAAGAGTGTGTGAGATTCATGAGGGTATAGAGGTTGCGGCGGCTAGGTGGCTGAGAGTTTAGGAAGGTTGCAAGGGAAGGAGGAGAGGGGATGATGAAGAGTTGGAGGATGAGGCATTTTGTGTGCAAGCACTTTGTTTTGGTTCATGGGCTGCTTCTGTTACTGCTCTTATTTCTTCAGCTGCATGTCGCCGAATGTGCTCCTGAAGTTCCTGTGCCCGGATCTAGCACGGATACAACTGGTGACCACTTCATTCCGGGGAAGGACTTGGAGCTCCTCTCGGTACCTTTGGTCGAATACAACGGGAGTAGTCTTAGGTTGCGAGGAAAATCACGAGAGCTGGGGTCTCCCGCAAAGGTGCCGATTCGACTTGGTCGAAGATCCTTACTGGTAAGCACACATCGCTCCCAGCATTCTGTCCCATGCTCCCATCTCTCTCTCTCTCTCTCTCTCTTTCTCCTCAAGGTTATTGCATTTTTCTTGATGAATTTAGGGTTAGGGTTAGGGTTTAAAGGCTTTGTGCATGGGGGGCATGGGGGGCCAGTGTCATGATGATCAATGAATGGGGTATGTTGCAGGTGAGCATTGGAGGTGCATCAGGCGACTCCCTGGCTTTCAATGTCAAGAGGACGCATGGAGTTGTTGTGTGAGACCTACACCTTTTCTTCTTCTCCATCCATTTGGTGTTTCCATCTTGCAGCTAGCTGTTGAACTTTTGCAAATGCCTCTCTTCCAGATTTGACGTATTTGGTTTGCGAGTTTCTGTTTTGTGTACTTCTGATTTTTGCACTTCCTTTTTCTTTTCCATTATTTTTTGTGTTGCAGCTGTCGAACTTGCAAAATATTCTCGTCCAGATTTGGAGCATTTTGTGCACTTCTGATGACTGATGCAAACAGTGATGAATCCTTGTTTTTTTGTTTTCTTTTTCCTTAGCATCAGTTGCATTCTTGTGAGTTTGCAAACTCCCTGAATTCTCAATAGCTCTTGATGGGTGCACATTGTCCTCTGGAAGGTTATTTAGGCATGGGTGCGGATGGGCGCAGAGGAGGTGGCTAATTATCACGATGGGGGCATTTGTGAGTATGACTGGAGTGGTGATGGTGCTCATGCTTTGTGCACATGGTACAAAGGAACCTGCAGCTGTTTTTTTGGAATCTGTTCCTAGTTTGCCACCACGGTTCTCTTATTCAAAGTTACAAAAGGCCACCAAGAACTTTGGTCGGAAATTGGGCGATGGTGCATTTGGGTCTGTGTATGAAGGTTCATTGCCAAATGGCTCACGTGTTGCTGTGAAAGTGCTTGAGAAGGCCTCTGTACAAGGGGAGAAGCAGTTCAGAGCTGAGGTAGCATCTATGGGTGCCATTCGTCACCTTAATCTTGTGCGTCTCCATGGTTTCTGCTCTGAAGGCTCACACCGCCTTTTGGTGTATGAGTTCATGGCGAATGGAAGTCTTGATAGCTGGCTCTTCAAAAGAAAGCAGGGTGAGAAGCAGCTGGATTGGGAACAACGTCTCAACATTGCCCTTGGCACTGCGAGAGCCCTGTCATATCTTCATGAAGAGTGCAGCGACCATATCATTCACTTGGATGTGAAGCCCGAGAACATCCTACTTGATCATCAGTTCTGTCCCAAGGTTTGTCACCATCCCTTGTTTGTGATCTGCTTTTTGCGATTTAGGGTTTAGGTTCTCACCCATTTGTCAAATGAGGTTTTCCATCTCTGTCTGTTTGATTGACCAGTTCTACTGTTCCTGTCTGTACCTCTGTACACCATTAGGAGCTGGTGGAAATCTGTTGGTGGGCAGGGGATGATGTCTGTATACATGAATGTTGCTGTTGATGGTTTCTGGGCAAATGAGAGATTTCTGGTTTTGTTCATTAGTGATGGATTTTGTGCAGCTGTCAGATTTTGGGCTGGCTAAGTTGATGGATAGGGAGCAGAGCAGGGTGGTGACAAGTATGCGAGGCACACCTGGTTATCTTGCCCCTGAGTGGTTGCTACCCCATGCAGCAGTCACTGCAAAAACTGATGTTTACAGTTTTGGCATGGTGTTGCTGGAACTAATCAGTGGTCGGGAGAACACAAATTTCTCGCTTGGCAAAGAACAGTGGTACTTCCCAGCATGGGCATACAAGCTCATGGGTGAAGGTCGTACCATGGAGCTTTTGGACAAGCGGTTGCATGTGGAGGAAGTGGAGTATTTCCACAAGAAGGATGCAGTGCGTGCTATCCACATTGCACTGCTCTGCATCCAAGACGATCCTGCATTACGACCCCCAATGAGCCGAGTAGTTCACATGCTGCAGGGCCATGTGGAGCCAGAGGCATTAAACGCAAACCGGAGTGCAATCCAACCCCCACGTCGCCTCGTTTCGGCTTTTGCTGCTAGCATGAGTGACATTGATGCCACCACCGCTCAACAGGTGGAAGCTTTTAGGCCTGCAATTAATTCTGATGTCCCTATTGAATCACCACAAGTCATGGAATCACCAAGAGTGATGGAATCACCCAAAGTCACAGAATCGCCAAGAGTGATGGAATCACCCCAAGTTTTGGAATCCCCAAGGATTTCCATCAAGGTTTTGCCTCCTGTAGCACTTGAAGAAACGGAGGAGCCTCCAGCAGCAGCAGCCATCAACAGGCCAGAGCCACTTCTTCCTCCGGCAGTGGGTATGTCCAAACATGCAAGTAGGCAGCAGAGGATACCTGGAGTTCACTCCATAGGCCTGAACCCAAAATACATTCCGCCATGGCCAGTGAAGGGGGATGTGGTTCTGTTACGTGGAAAGGGAGGTGAATTTGTTGGTGTGGTGCGAGATGTGCGAGTGCAGACAAAGAAAATGCAAATAGCATTGATTCATAGACTGAGTTCAGAGGGAAGGTTTAGTGTGCGTGAGGAAGAAACCATATGGCGTGACTGGAATGAGGCAGTTAAGACTCTCGACTTCTGGGTGATATTACGCTGGTCCACAGTCCCCGAGCGTGGTGCTGAAAAATTCCCTGTTGAATGGATGGTTAGGTGAAAGCCCAGGAAAAAAACAGGCCAGATTGAACCCAAGAAATTGAACCCAATGCTTCTGAAGCTATACCCTAACTTTGATCCTTACACATGTCCACATTTGTGTGAGTTTGGGTGCTGGCATTGGTGAGTTTAGTAACTGATCATTTCCTCATGGGTGTAACATTTGGGAAGAGAGATGTGGGCTATGTGGGATAATATCCTTCATGAATCTTATTAACCCTAAATATCTGATAAATTAGGCTAGTTGTGATTAAGAGCATTTTGGGCATTGTTTCAGGGAGGTCATTTGCCCCTTCCTATATTTTCAGCCTAATATTGGTTCATATGGGATTTGATATTTTGACCCTCTCTAACCACACTTTCTTGACCTCTAATAATTGATCAGAAAACAAGAAGTTGTAGTTTGGGCTTGTGGCATGTGAGAGTTGTGCAATGTAATGCAAAGGGTGAAACGGCCCACTAAAATTGCTTGCAAAGTATTTTACAAGATGGCCATAACTTTTGTAATTCAATTTCTTCACATTGAAATCTTTTTTGTGGATTAGACTAGAGACATTCAAGATCTTTCCAAGATAATTCAATGGACTTGTTTTCATTTAATTTCTATATTGTTATCCATTATTTTTTATGTATAAGCTAGAGTTGAACATTGAAAAACATTTGGAATTTTTCAGACAAGGTTTTTCTGTTTTCCCAAACCCTACTAGCACATGGCTAACAAATATGATTCTCTTAGCCTGAACATGAGCCCCACTAAAGGGAAACTTCAAATGACCCCTTTTCAACTGGCCATGGTGAACTAGCACCTATACTTGTCATACCTCGCCTTCTTGAGTGAGGCCTCTTGGTGGCCAAATTAAACCCAAGAAAAATGCTAGATCTGGACTCAAAGACCCTGATTTAGTCTAAGCATGGGATATTAATAAGATTTAGAAACAATTTAGATGAATTTTGGGGTTTTACTGTGGTACCACTGTGAGTGCTGGTTCACCTGAGGCTTTTTTCACAAGGAAATGGGATGTAATTATTTTTGCCACAAATTGCATCTTTCTTCCCATCTTCTTGTGTAATGGGCCAAATGTTCAAAATCTTCTTAAATTCTAGCTAATAATGCTGGTTGCATGAAGGTTTTGAAAAGAAGGTGGTTACAAATTCTGTTGTTGGGTCTAGTACCCAGGTGCTATTGGCATATCTAAGAATTTAGGGAGACTCAAGAATTAAGGAAATATGAATGATATTAACCTATTGAGCTATGAATTGCAATGAAGTAGGCTTAGTATTTTTTGGAGGTATTTGTAAGTTACTCTTTTTTCATAGATGAATATATTTACTTCTCAAATTTCTAACAAACCTTAGCTCCCCTCCCAGCGCTCTCTTCTCCCTAAGGTGGTTTCATGTGGAAATTTGCCAATACTAATACCTTACTCGAAGGTGAATTTGCCAATGTATTTGCCTATGTTAATTACCCACAAAATGTCATTTGATCATTTGTTAAAACCAAATGTTCTGATTTGGTTTGAATTGATCCATTAAGTGAAAATATATACAACTTATAACATTGGGTAATAACTGCAAAACCAATAAACCATCTCACATAAAACCCTAAAACCTTAAATTGCATAATATTATTTTGCGACCATCAGTTTAGCAGCTCACAATATTGTTGGGCACTCTTACATGGAAATGCTCTTGAATGTTCAAGATACTGCAGTACCATGGTGACTTTAACCTATGTCTGGGTGAATGATTAACTATTTTTTGAAATTTTCATTTCAACAAAAAAAAAATTCTTGAAGGTTCAATACTTTCCTTCCCAAATTTTTTTTATTGACACTTTCAACGTTTTTGAAAATAATATAAATTGGTATCTGAGCTGCCAAGGTACTATATGGTGTTATAGATTGTTTGATTGCAATAATTCAAACATATTATACATTTGGTTGGGGAGTCCTTTAAAAAGAAAAAAAACCCTGTAAATAAAAATCAAGCAAACATTTTTGCTGGATGAGAACCCATCCAGCAAAAGCACAATGCAAATGAGAACACAAGTACACACAACCCAAAGAAAAAACAAAAGCAAACAATCAACAAAAATCAGGTAAAGACACTAAGCAATGAGGACTCATGGTCACTAAATGACAATCAATGATAACAAAAAAGACCTAAGACAAAAAAGCTCTCATCTACCACAAGTTGACCTTAAAAAAGAATGATATCAATCAACTGAAGATCTACAAAAGGGCATGATAATCAAGTAATTGAAAGAACATTATGTCCTAGGGAAGGTTCCAGTATGAGTGTGTTCTCTTGAGGGAGGGGCACCCAAGGGCATGAGCCTGAGGGAGTTTCCCAAACCTCAGGAGAATGCATGAGTACTGGAACCTCCCCTTACATAAACAACTCTCGTTTTATTTCCTTGCTTCTTTCCTGTTTCGTAATATTTCCATGGGAACATGGAACATATAAAATTGGGGGAGCTCCCCCAGCATAATGCCCTAAGGTTCTTCTGCTGGGGGAGATCCCTCAAAAGACACATAGAAATCAAAAGGGAGTTGTTTACAGAACCTGAAAGATACTCTAAGGGGACAAATGCAACCAAGGTGGAAATAGGGGCGAGGAAAAGACTCAAAAAATCAGAAAGGATTGAGTATTAGGCAAGTAGTTGAAGCCTTGCACAGAACTTAAAATCTATAATAACAAGCAACACAAGGCTTTATGTTTAATGGTGCCAAATCAAATGGAAAAAAGTTTTGCAGGGTTGCACCATTTCTTTCAACTTGTTTCAACAAAACAGAAAGGACAAAATGACAAGAACAATGGGGGAAAAATGCCTTTATTGGTTCAGAATGGAAACTCTGAAGAAGAGCTTATTACAAAAGAAATGAAATTAAAGTTTGATTAAAAAATCAAATTTCATGGCCAATTATAATGTGTAGGGTTCTAGCACCCAGGTTCCCACACCCAAGTACCAGCACCCAGATGGCCAACATAGGGTCCAATAGGGTTTTCCATGTTGACAAATTGCCACGTGGTAGTCATGTCATTGCCATGTCATCTGTCATGTCATGCTCAGATGGTATTGTTCTAGCAGCCGCTCCATTTAACCATGCAAAGGTATGTATGCAAAGATTTTTTCAACTCTCAAAGGTTTAACTAGAAATGGGCAATAGCCCATGTGAAGGTGAAGGTTTTTCTTCCCTTGGTTTTGGGGTTTTCACACATGCCCCTTGGGTAGTAATTGTCAGATTTTGGCTATTATGCAATTGCAACATTCGGGCATTGAATTTTATTGAGGTTCAAAAAATTCCTCTACACAGTTGCATTATGTTTGAGGGGTTCCTGCAAGCCCATGTTTCTTACTACCTTGATTTAAGCCCTTGTGGTGGTGCAAGAACACATTACCAGCCTTTCATGGATTTTTTAATTTGCAAAATTCTTTTTAACCGTTCACACTAGGGTCCAAACATAGACACATTTGTTTGTTTCATAGGTCTTACATAGCTTTATTTCCAAAGATCCTTTTAAGCTTAACCACATTGAAAAAATCCCATCCTTGAGGTCATATTTTTTAGCATGTTTACTACCTCATTTTGATTAAGGGTTGATTGATGGGTGTAATATTCTATAGTATTCAAGACATTATTGTAAACTTGGTATAAATGCTTGCACGGAACCCATCATTTTGCTAGAGTTCCTAACTTCATTATCAAAACATGTGCATTATGGTATTGCTTGATTGAAACATTATACACTGCACCTTCTACCATTAATCCTGCATTTTTAATTTTGTACACCTTACCACATATTAGTACAAGCACATCATCATACCCCACTACAAACGCATTTGTTTGTAATGTGAATGCAAAACAAGCCCAATAATCTCACCTAAGCAATTTACAACGATGAATTTGAAGTCAATTTTTTTCAATAAAATGATCCCCTATAACACGATGTTGCATGCGGTCAAGATTTGTTTGCACCGTGCATTGATGGAATGTTGTGTTTTGGAGCACAACAAAATCCTTTCATTAAAACATCAACCTCTACCTAGGTAAGTTGGACACCATCCTTCACATGCCAAACAAAAGGAATTCCTTACATTTTGCACATCCTTTCTAGAAGATACCATCTACACATCATGACTTATCTAAACAACAAAAAAACTATTGCTTGAACACTAGTTGAGTCAAAGTACTTTGTTGGTGATGACTTCAAAACAATGGACAAGGTGTCCCTTTTCCATTTTTTGGAATGCAAATTAAAGTGCCACAAACAATGTTGGTTATGTTTTGAAGGGCAAGGCAACATGCATTAGATTGTTTAGTAGTCCTATCTATATGGAATTGTATTTTTCCCCATTTTGGTACACATAATTGAGTGGTCATGTTTTGTTACACCATGATTAAGAGCAAGTGGCACAGGGATGGGCTTAACCAAAATTGGAAGAAGGTTAGGTCCAAAGTCAATCCTTGTTGAACTCCTTCAATATGTGAATGATGAGCTTGCGAGAATGGGTGATGCACAATGTGACACTTGAAAGCAAGTAGGGTTGTAGCTAAAGTCGACACCTATTACACTTGGCAAGGTGGAAACAACTCGTCCCTTGAAAAACAACTATTATGGATGAAGTCGTAATAACAATTCTCTACCACTAGTTGAAGCTTGCACAAGAAAAAATATTCTCCTTTTCCACCTCCACACATTGTAACTGTTGTCTAATTTGATTACATTTGGCCATTTTAAATTTGTAAATAACTTGTTTCACTAATTAATAATTAATATTATTCATAGTTGTTATGTTCACTATGTTGTTCACTTATATGTATAATTTGGACTTTATTTTTTTTAATAATAATTTCAAATTGTTGACGTGAAAATTGAAGTAGTTTTTAACTTTATTTACACAATGTATTATAATGAGTTAATAATTTTTTAACATTTCTTCAACTATCAAGATGGTACATGATTTGAACTATTCACTTTTAATATAATCATTACTCACAAATTGCATCTTGCATTTATTATAATATATTAAAACACATGCAACTTGACATTTTGCAATTATACCTAAATGGTTTAGTGATTCTTTTTCACATTTCTTGAAATATCAAGATCTTTACATGAGTCCAATCATCCATTTTGAATTTATTGAAACCACTATTCAAACGTTGCATATTACACTTACTAATATATATTGAAACACACATAATAACTTCATGCCTCACATTTATACTTGAATGGGTTAATGAATTTTTTTACGTATCTTGAATTATTAACATTTGCACAGGAACTGAATCATTCATTTTGAATGTTGTTAAATCCATTATTAATGAGTTGCATTTTGCATTCACCACAATTTTTTGAAATGGATATATAAAAACTTGGCACATCTCACATTTATATTTGAACGGGTTAATGATCAAGTCAAAATGTTCATGCATGCAAGGTTTAAGATGCATGTAGATCTCTAAATTATATTTTTTTCCTATATTAATTTCTTGTACATTTATGTAAATTAAATGTATGTTTTTCCTTTAGTTTGTTTTAGGCACCATGGACAAGTTTATTATTATAAATATTCATGATGCCACACCAAAAAAGTCACAAAAATAATCTTTAATTTTTTCCCCATTTTTTGTGTATGAAAAAAAATCCATGTTAAAAACAATGATTAAAAATTAAATTATTATTATTATTCTGAAAAATAATCAAAATTTTATACTTATTATTTTTATTTTAAACATGGTTTATTAAAAACTTAAACTTTTTTTTGTTGTAAGTTATGTTTAAATATTTAGAGATGAATTTTAAATTTTTATTTAAGAATTTTAAAAAATTATAATTGGTGATAATAATAACGACGTCAATGATTTTTTTAATCTTTTTTTTTTTTTCAATTTTGTAATCTTCTTTAATATCATCCACAATAAAATTTAGCCATGTTTTAGCTAAAAGCCATCTATGAAAATAAAAATTTGTAAAAATATTTTTATATTTTGGATATAAGTCCTAAAAACCATTATAAAGTTATATTACTATGTGATTCATCTTGTTCAACAAATATGGTCTTGATAATTAAATGGTTATATTGACTACTTAATTAATGTTTCTTCTTATGGTCAATTTTTGCCACTTTAAAGGGGTCACAACACCAAGAAAAGATATTTTTGAAAATATTATTTTTTCAAATATTAAATGTATATTGTCAAATTTTACAATAAAATATTATAAGTAACCATAATATTGAAAGATTTAAACAAGTTTCCAACTACACTATTTGTTTATAACTAAATGTGCCAATCTCCTTATGGATGACTACCATTTTAACAACATTGCAAAAGTAAATAACTAATTTGTACTTAATCATATTAAAAAAAATAAAAACGTGTTATTCTACAAAAAATGGACATATTTTTTGTAATGAAAATTATATTGTAAAAGACTTAATGAATGTATTTTGAATTGACATTGAATTTACAAAGATTCTAGGTCAATATAAACAAAAAGAAATTTGTAAATTTATTTATGGCATGAAATTCAAAATTTTTTAAACCATTTAATTTTTTTTTGTAAATTATGGTTTTTAAAAAATACATTATTGAATTAGCTTCCAGATCATGTTTTCATTTATATCATTTGAATAAATTTTGAAAAAACAAATGTTGAATTTCATAAATAATTTCATGCTAAACATAATAAATTTAAACTTTATTTCTTTGTTAATAATATCTTTAAATGATTTGACGGTTAGGACCTTAGAGTGTTGCCATGAAGTCTTGGGTTCAATCCTTGATGGATGTGCACATTAACATATCTTGTACAAATGCAATTTACAAACATGTACATCATAGGGAATGGTGTCAAAACCTTTTTTGAGGACAAAATTTTAAAAAAAGATAAATTTTAAAATAATAATAATATTTCATGGCATGTAATTTTGTCACAACATGCCATGACAAAATTATAATTCATGATTCCATGATCCAAAAAAATAAAAAATAAAATTTATATGGTGATTAGTGTGTAACCAAAAAGGAGGAGACCCAGAAAGCAACCGGACCCCTCTGTCGTAGCCCAATCCAGATTGAACAGCACTTCAGGTTGATCCGGATTCACACACACAATACACTCACATCGGCGATCCACATTCAGGACCCCAGTGCTCTATCTGCCTCACTCTGATTTAGAAGTCTTACGACTCACGGTGCATAACTCCACACTGACATTCATAGTTACAGCATCCATTCACACAAATTATCAAAACCAAACTCCACCTTCCAGGCATTCACAGATCAGTCTTTACAAATCCTCCGACAGCACAAGCTCCCATAGCTCCTCTCGATTAGTCCTACAGCACCTGTACTCTACTCTCCCAATTACCCTTAGATCAGAAGCTTCATCCGGCTAATCGCTAATCGCAGCGGAAGTAAAAACTAGCAACCAGCAAAAGAAAAAGACCTCTCTCCGAGCTCTCCACACCAAAAAAATCTCGCACTCTCCACTGTTAGCTCTCCTTCTTTCCAATGCCTTCTCTCCCCCTTGATCCGGTTGTCCTCCTATTGATCTGACCGATCTCCCCCATCCATCCTCCTTCCCGCCTCCTCTTCATCTTCGTTTCAGCTTCCTCTGCAAGTCTCCAAAAACAACGGCCTCTTTTCCCTCCTTTCCTTCATGAATGCAACGTCGTTCAAATCCAGCAAAAAGCGCCGTCATCTCCCAACGTTCACACCCTACCCAGACAGACAACCCATCCTCCATGCAACCCATGC
>Ga0209208_10005348_pt1 | contig 17920 bp, 10 predicted proteins | sample S1TSphfallax_3_FD_187694 | JGI IMG/M metagenome (GOLD analysis project Ga0209208, IMG submission 187694) | Host-associated microbial communities from peat moss isolated from Minnesota, USA - S1T2_Fd - Sphagnum fallax MG (SPAdes) (version 2) | ecosystem: Host-associated > Plants > Peat moss >... | reverse complement strand
CTTTTCTTTGCAATGCTGTATGCAAAGACGTCATATATTTCATCATGTGTCCCCGTGCATTCGTTTACCATATGAACATTATACTACATGGACACCCAAAGGATCAAAGGGATGAGTGTGAACACATTAAAGGGACCCTAAACCTTTGCTTTTCTAGGCTTACTATTGTCACTAAGAAGCCTTGCTCACAAAATGTCAAAGTACTAGGCGGGTGCTAAGTCAATAAGCACCCCAACAATGCACTGGTTGGCCATTCTATCCATTGGATGGTCTCTGCAATTTTTTCATCCGTCTCCTCGCCAGGCATTAATCAACGTTGTAGCACAGTCTTACTTTTTTTTTGCTACTAATTTGACTGCTTTTTTCAACCTTAACCTCCATACTACCTTGCCACCTAGCTACCATAGTGACTCACATCTTGGCCCTACCTACCAACTATTAGCCAATCCCCCTACCTACCTACCTTCTAAACCTTTCTTCTTTTTTTTCTTTTTTTTATTTTTTCTAAACTTCTACCTCTTCAATAAAACCTCTATTTTTTCCTAGATATTTTTTTATTATTTTTCATTAAATAATCATGTTTTTCTGGCTAAAACTTTAAGCTCACAACACAACCTCTATCTTTACAAATTTTTATCTCTTGGCAAAAAAATTATATTTTCATGATTAACTTTTTTTTTGGACACTACCTTTGTTTCTTTATGGTTAAAAACAAACCATATTCAGCACAAACTTGTCCTTGTTCATTTTACAAAATCTACATTAGAACAACAACCCACAAGTAACATGGGCACTTTGAAAAACCTAAAGCAAACAAAGAAAAAAGGAAAAAAAGGTGGGTATGAGGGCATACCATCCATGAATCATTTTGGATTCATGGAAATCAATGATCAAGTTGATTTCTTATATCTAGGTTGTTTTGTTGCACTACATAAATGTAGTCACAGTAGACATTGCATTTTTCAACCATTTATGTTTATGTTGTGGTGATCATGATGGATCTTTTGAAACATGCATTAAATTTATGCACATTAACAACATTCCTTCCTTCATGGAGAATAATCTACATGCATACACCTCACATTTCACAAAAAAACCTATGACCTACAACTAGTGTATGGGACCTTTTTTGTAACTCCCTTTTCAACTTGTTCATGAAACTACAAGGAAACCCGAAAGACTATTTTATTGAAACATCAAGTCAAATAGCGAAACAAATCAAATCAAGTGGAAAACCAAATGAACACACCATAAGCCAAAGTGGTAAAGTAAACCCATGACTAAAATGACTATAAGAATATGCAAGAAAAGGCAAGTGCTACACTTTGTTTCACTTGCGCAGGTTCACACAATCTTTGTGAAAGAAGTCAAAATACAAGATTAAAATATCATGTGTGAGGAGAAAATTGACCAACTATGTAAAAATTCATGATTGATCAAAAGATGTGAAAAAAAGAGCATTCATTCAATGAAAAAAAAACGACATTAAACATCAAAACATCTCCATAATGTGGTAATGAAACATGAAAGGTCTTTTTGAAAAACAAAAAATAAAAATAGAAAGCTCTACCATTTTTTTGTCATAAATTATTCATTTGGTTAGACTTATTTTCAAGCTTGAACCCTATCTTGAATTCATCAATCCCTAAAGAGTTTGCTACTCGTTTTATTGTGGTAAAATGTAGTGTTGGGTGGTTATCATTGGGACGCCTAATTTTTAGACCAATTTTCAAATTAGTTTTCACAATGATAAATAACAAGTATCACATTTGGTAATAATTAGGTTGAAAACCAAACCAATGATTTTCACCCAAATGAGAACCTAATTGTTGAAAACTTTTTTTTTAATTTATTGTTCTAAATTGAACCAAATCTATGAAAAATCTTATTTTCAAGGCAAGTAGTTATAAATATTTTGTATTAATTATATTAAGCTAATATAGGTTTTGATTAAATTAGGTTAAGTTAAGTTAATGGGGAAGAGGTAGCAAATGTGGGGAGGCAACACCCTAACATACAAAAACCCCTTGTGGGTTTAGCATTCTATAATTTAGATTATAATTTTTTTGTTACGTTTTTCTTAGCTTTTTGTTCCCTTTCATTGATTTCTTGTCGGGGTGCAAGCAAGATATTTTGTACATATTTGTTACCTTGTTTTCTACTTGAAAACACCAAAAAAAGTCTTTTAAACTTTTAACCTTCCTCTAGGCATTTAAAAACAAACATTTTTTATTTATTTCTCATGGGCATCTCTAGCATCCTTCTAGCTTTTCAAAGCAATATGTGTCATATCATTTGGACTTGAAAAAATATCCCAAATGTATCCCCAAAAATTATTTCATTTTCTAGGGGTTGGGGATGATTTGAACTATGAAAACAAATTCCATTAACCAAAAATTATATATTAGAATGTTCACCACATCAATATTGAAGTGCTTGAAAAACAAAACCAAATACTTGCAAAAATGTTTCACCTACTTTCAAATACTTGAACTTTATTTTTCAAACTACCACAAATTTGAGGTCCAATTCAAGTACTTGCAAGTAGTTTAAAAAACATGATTATAACAATTTAGATTTTGAAGTTCATATAAACAAGAGTTAAGAAATAATGTACCCAAAAATATATTTTTATCCCCATAAAATCATCTAGTTGTTAGTCATTTTATTTAAGGACCCCAATATTTTGTTCTTTTCACTTCTTTTGTGTATATTTTACCATGTTTTCACATATTGTTCCTTTGCATTCTTGATGTTAGCATGTTATTCCATTACATTGTTGATGGTGCTACCATTCCATTGTGTTGTTGGTGTTACCCCATCACATTGCTAGTGTTAATGTTGTTTCATTGCAATATTGTTCATGTTGCTCCATCAAGTTGTTGGTGTTATTGTTGTTTTATCACATTGTTGGTGTTGTTGTTCTGTCACATTGTTGATGTTGTCATTTTGTTGCATTGATGGTAATGCAATTGCTTCATCACCTTGTTGGTGCTAATGTTGTTCCATCGTGTTGCTAAAGCTACTACTATTCCATCACATTGTTGGTGTTACCCCATTATGTTGTTGGTGTTGTTGTTCAATCACATTTCAAATAATGTTGTTCCTCCATCACATTATTGGTGTTACTTTGTCATGTTATTATTGTTCATTTGCATTGTTAACGACTTAGTCACATTGTTGTTACTATTGTTAATATTGTTTCGTTGTGTTGCAGGTGCTATTGATGTTCCTTCACATTGTTGGTTGTTGCATTGTGCTACCAAGTACGGGTCCACCATAACCATTCCCCCTATGCTACTATTGTTATTCAATTTGCATTGTTAGTTGTTGATATGATCACATTACATGTGTTATGGTGAGGTACTACCCCCCATTGCCATTGTCTTGCAAATGGTGTGTTGCTAGTCCATTATGTTGTTGTTCACTTCGTGCTACCAAGTATCCACCATCACCATTCACCCCATTTGTTGTTTTTCCCCTTGTGTTGCATGTGTTATGGTGAGGTACTACCCGTGCCCATCACCTTGTGCAAGTGGTGGAATTCCACTACAATTAGAAACAACCAAAAACAAAGGTGAATCTTTCCATTCATTTAATTTAAAATAATAATAAACTTGGTTTTTTTCCATTTTTTCTTTTCTCTCCATTTTTTGTTTTATATTTTTATATTTTAAATGGATTATTTTGTTGTTTAATAACAACTTTGTCATTTTTTTTGTGAGATTTTTCAAAGAGATTACTTTTAAAAAAACACGTCCATTTTTTACTTACATAATTTGCAAGAAAAAATGATTTTTTAAAATAATTTGTAAATATGTTTGTGAATGCTTGCATTTTAAGTTGTAGGTAGGTTTTGGTGTTTTTGTTTATTCTACATTTTTTTGGTTTTTCTTCTCCATTTGAATGTTATATATTTTTTATGAGAACTAAAAATGGCCTAATTTTTTGAAAATGGAAATATAATAAATGAAAATGCATGTGAATTGTTCATGAGTGATGTAATGGAGGAAGGATGCTTGCAAAAATGTGAAATAAACCCCACTTTTCAAACAAAAAATAGTCAAAATCTAGAAAGTCAATAAAGAACAATTAAATATATATATCAGAAAATTACATGTTTAAAAAATAATTTAGAAGTCACACGGTAGAAATTATTTATGTTGAGTTTTTTTTATGTGAATGATATCAAAAATGTTGATGTGAAATGCCTTAACTATGAGATGTATTTTTGTTACAATAGTATGGTTTTGGTGTGTAACGTTAAAATTGAAGCAAGGAAAGGCCTAATCTTATACAATATAACAAATGGAATAAAAACATTGAAAAACTATGTGAATGTAGACCATTCTATCATTGCAAAAATGTTTAAGGAAAAAATGAACAATTCTTTAAAAAGAGAAGTGGAGAAACAACCTACCAAAAAGAAACCAAATCCATCTAGCAATGCAATTGTCAATTTTTTGTTGTTAAAACTCCTTTCTAAAAAGATCATATGCAATAACAACTTTTTTAAAGGATATGGGTTTGTTGAGTAGATAAAAATCATTTGCCCATGCAATTTGTGGAAATTATGTGAATGAAATGTTTATGTTTACATTTGTGTCTAATATATATTTTTTGTTCCAAAACATAGTTTTCACAACGAATGTTTCTTGAGTTGGTGGAAAAAACTAAATAGTTATATGTTTTACTAATTTTGGTGGAATGTAGTTTTGCAATAATGAGCTTTGATCTTTGGATGTCAAAAGGTTCTCGTGACGTATTTGCCTTTGTGATTAATTTTTTGAAAGGGGATTGGTAGCCAAAACATGTTACACTTGGTCTTTTTGAGGTTGCAAATATTTCTAGGAAGACTTTGGCCAAAAACTTGATTGAAATATTAGGAAAGTATAACTTGAAAAAGAAAATTATTGTTTATGTGAAAGATGAAGGATCTAACTTAATCACAATTATTGTTGCATTAAAAGTAGTTGTAAGTTGTGACAATTTAAGTTTAGAGGAAAGTTATCAAGGCACTTGCTTTGGGCATGCATTTTCCAAGGCCTATCAATATGTTACAATGGACGAAATTTTTTGTAAAAACTTTGACATATGTTTTTATTAAGACAACATAAGGATATTTACAAAAATGTATAAGCTTGCTCAAAACATATGGGAAAGGCCATCAAAAGTGGAATAATGCATGTGTTGAAACTGGTTTGACCCCAAAGAAGTTGAAAATTTTAATGAAGTCAAGGTAACTTCTTAATTTATTGTATTGTTGTAATTTGAAACATATATATTATAGTTTATGTAATTAGTTTCGATTACTAGTAAGTTCTAACAAATTTTTTTCTCTTTTGCAAATTTGCCAACAAAATTATCCTTTTTCAAGAGCCATTGCAAGTTTGAAAAGTAATTGGTTTATGTTATGGTATGTAGACTTATGTTAAGATGATTGCAAGAGTGCCACTTCTTTTGACATGGTACATTTTTCAAGTCATTGTTAATGGCCTTTTCCCTATTGTGTCTACTTATGTTTTTAATCAATCCAAAGGTCATTGGTTGTTAAGTGATGTTTTAAATTCTACCATTTCCATTTATTTGAAATTGAATATAAAAAAACATGAGTTTTAGTTTTTTTTTAATAAATTTATGGAAGAGGATTCCATTGTTGCTTTTGAGTTAGGTTGTTTGGCCTTTAACATTAAAAAAGAGGTTTGTGGTGTTTTAGAATTTTTTTTCTAAAACAAAAGGAAGAAAAGAAGGTTCATAACATATTATCTTTGATGTTAAATCTTAGGTTCAAGAACGTATGTTTAGTGTTTTCATTTATTGGCCTTAAGCAAACCAAGGCCGTAATGGAAGAATATGATAGAAAAACCTTGTATCCCATGTTATAAAAATGACATCATCATTTGCACCTCTTGTTTAAAAATGTCATTGTTGACTAAGGTGTTGATGAAGATTGTTGTTTGAACATTTTGAGATGATAACAAGCACAAATGAACCAACAAAAGAATTTATCAACAAATAATTTTTAATTTTCAGAAGGTTTCAAGTGGATGCAAAAAATATAAAATGTCACTTTCAATGTTACGAGAAACATGAATCTATATTTCTTATAATGGATTCTAGGCATTGTTGGTTCACAAATTGAAATGGAATGGGTTTTCTTGGGTGAAAATACTTGTAAATCTTAATAAATGCCATTGCAATTAGATAACTTAAACAATATAAAAAATTGTGAACAAAAAATCGTCCCATGATCCTAAGATTTGTTGGAAACCTTTTTTGTAATTTAGTGGAACTAATTGAAATTGATGCACAAATATAAGCATTTGAAAGGTCAATTGAAAGGGGTGAAATTTTGGAAATATAATTTATTATAAAAATAAAATTGTGTAACATTTTCATCATTCTTTATGATTTTAAAAAACTTTCCAATTAATTTTAATTTTAATTTAATTTATAAAGGATATAAATTTGAAATGTGAATTATGAAAACAAGATATGAAAGTTGATTGTTATCACATTTGTGGAAACTACCCTATTGAGGACCAATTTGATAGAAAAATCAAAATATGATACCTTGATTGATTATCCTATGTCTAATTTTTTTTATAAAAACCAAGCTGATTTTTTCAATTGTTGAAAAATTTTAAAATTGCCAATTTTCATCATTAAAAAAAAAACCACCCAACATTGATAAAATAATCACTTGTCAACATTAACATGCATGTTCTTACTTCCTCCAACAAAGATTTAATTACTATTGTCACACTTTCTTGCAATTAATCTTCAAAATGGAACAAGGTTATTTGAACAATGGAATAATAAAAAATATTCAAAACATGAATTATGTCAAACAATAACTTACCTTTTAACTTTTCAAACCACCAAAACCAGCACGTTTTGACCTTTTAATTTTCCAAACAACACCACCAAAAAAGTTTAATCTTTCACAACAAGGAGATTTTAAAAATCCACAAAACAAAAAAAAACTTAGGAAAAATGTTTTTTTTTTCTTCCTATTTTTGTCAAAAAAAAATTACACCCACATACCTACCTTGCACACCCAACTATCCCATTCACCCACTTTACCCACCTACCCCACTCACATAGTTAGCCCATACACCCAACCCAAAATATCAACTTCAATAACCCAGCCCCCATGACTACATTAGTTCCATTTTGGGATGAACTAGTGCTCATTTCAACCAAGGTTTTTTTTCAATTTCTCCAAGTAAGGTGGATGGCAACAATGTGTTTCTATTGGCTATCCAAATTTTATTTAGCTCAAGAAGTTGCTACATGGAAAAGTCCTTGTTCATAAGATGGTGGCAAAAAATCAATGAATGTTTTAAGGTCAAGTGGCTATCATTTTTTATTACTTAAAATATAGGTGGCTACTATATGCAATGGAAGGTAATATAGGTGGCTAAAAAACCATAACCACATTCGTTTTTTGGCTAATAAATTGTGTGAAAAATAAGTGTGAAAATGAATGAAATGCATCATGTTGCATGGAGCTTCATAAGAAATGGCTTTCTTTGTGGCATTATTGTTGATGTTTTTGGGGTTCTTGTGTTTTATACTTGATTCATCAGCTTCATTGTCTACAATTAAACATTCATTAATGGCACCTTCCCTTCTTGTCCATCAATAACAAAACTTGGTATAGACAAAGAAATCATTTTGGGATTGATGCATGCTTCTAGAGCTTTCCTTTGCTCCTCAAAACAATGCTTATGAAGAAACAATCTACCCATCTTGACAAGTTGACAAGTTATGCAAACAATGGTTCAACTTTACTAATGTGTTCATTTGTACTTATAAGTTCCATAGTATATAGGCGAACTGCATCATTTTCGACCTCCACCTATATTCACAACAATCAACCAGTTGATGCCACAATTGGGCAAATATCATGTAAACAACATGTGATGAATATTATGAAAAAGCCCAACATACACTTCTTTGATCAACATTAAAGTATGTTACCTACATCAAACTATTGAAGAGTCTAATAATCACCTTGAGATTTTCCTTTGGAAAATTTTGTTGATATGAACATATTTTGAAATTAAAATGTGGGCATTATGTCAAATTATTCCATCTTTATCAAATGCCCCAAGGTCTAAAAGGCTCATTAGTTTTAAGTGTGTAAAATCACAACCATGATGGGAGTCAATCTAGTAAATGATAATTAATACATTTTTTTGCATATAGATTTATTCTAAACATGAGGTTGCATAATTTCACCACAACTACTTGCAAAGTTGTTGAAGCCCCTTCCAACCATTTTTTATGGTTTGGAATCATCACCCATGATTTTATAAACATATTCTTTTAAAAAGCTCCATTGCCAACATAATCAACCTCAATAGTAATCTAACTTGAAAATATGGGTAGAAAGATTTTATACTAGGCATAATGAGACCTTAATAGCAAGGTTAGAGGAAGCGAAGAAAAAAACCATGTATTTTTTTAGAATTCAAACAACTAGTTCTTTTCACCCATTTCCTATAAAATTTAACAATGTTTCTTGCAAGATCTCTCTTCATTATAACAATAGTAGTAATAGTGATATAATGCTTCATTTATTGTGGAAGATAACCAACACTAACTACACCAAGTTAGTTGAAAACTAATGCTAGTTTCACTACTAGAAATTTTTGGTTTTGCAACTGTCTTTTGCAACTAAAATTCAATTGCATGCGACACATGCAACTGCAAATTTGTGTAGTTGCATAAGACAAGTTGCACATGACATCCAATTGCATGCGACATTACGTATGCAACATGTATATACTATCTTAATATACATGTTCATACATACATACAAATCCAAATGTAGTGCAACTCTCCTTGCAACTACAATGTAACTAATCAAAATATGACACATGTTTAAAAATTAAATAACTAACTTATGGACATGTGTCACTATTTAAATTTTTTGTGTTCTCAAAATTAAAAATTCATTGGATTAATCTCAATCATTGACGTTTCTACCATTATGATGATGACACGTGGCACACCATGGAATGTTCATTGACCATTTGACACGTGTTCATGTAACACCAATTATATGGTGACACGTGGTAATCAAAACCCACCTATTTTTAAAATTTTAAATATTAATCAATGAAATCTAAATTGTCCAATATATGGCTAATAAGATATTGACACGTGGTGCATAGGTAGGTAGGTAATAATTAAACCCTACTAAATAGGTTTATTTAGGTATGCAAGTAGGTTAAAAAGTAGTTAAGCTTAGGTTATATAGGTAGGTTTAAAATAATCCGATTTTATTTTTAGGTTTAACCAATTCACAAGGGTCAAGTTTTTTTCATTCTCTCATCCCCAATGGCATTTGATATTTGTCTAATACATAGCTATTGCTCATAGTTATATACTAAGCCAGAATTTGAAACCAAAGGATATGGGTTAAAACATTCCATTGCAAACCTCATGAATCAACCTAGTTGCACATTACATGCAACTACTGTATTAGATTATACCAGCCAGGGCAGGGCTCTATTGCATTTGGTGTCCAAAGTAAACTTGAAGCCCTCCTCTTGGCGCATCTAAAAAACTAAGAATCATTGAAAAAAAATTAGAAATGAGAAAGTTATGGCCCCCCAAAGTAAAGGGGGTCAAAAACTCCAAAAAAAAAACTATTGAACACTACAAAGGCCAGTTCTTAAACATCTAGAAAATTCATTTTATGTTGTTTTTTTGCTATTAGAGTTCCAATGTGATTTGTAGGACTTCAGGTGGCGCTCCTATAGCACTTTAAATCGTTTAAAATGAACAAGAAATAAGAAAGTTATGAGGTTTGAAAGTAGGAGGGGTCCAAAGAAAAGAAAAAAACAAAAACGTTTTGTAACTTGAAAAGCTTATTTTTCTTCTTGTTAGTTTTTCATTACTCCTTTTCTTTTGCACTTCAAAAATGATTATAGGATATTTTAAATAATTATGATTATTTAATGAAAATATTATTTTAATATTATTATCTAGCTTAAATTAATAATTAACTTAGGATGTTTATATACTTGTAGGTTATTAATGTAGCCTATTTAAATTAATATTTTAACATAAATAATAAAATATAAATATATGATAGCTATTGAGTACATATACATTTAATTGATTATCACTATAATTAAAATAAACGTTTAATTAATAATTACGATTATTTATAATGAAATTTAATATTATCATATTAATTGATTTTGAAGAAAAAATTAAATCAAATTTACATTTTCTGAAAAAATATTCCAAAATAAAATAAAATAAAACATATTTAAACCATGGTTTAATTTAGTTTAATTTGATTTAGCATAATTTAATCTAACTTAATTTAACCATTGTTAATTTTAGCCTAATTTAGTTTAGCCATACATATTTAAACCTAACTGAATTGAACCATATTTATTTTATCCTAATTTAATTTAGCTTAATTTAGTTTAGCCATAAATATTATAGCATAACTTAATTTAACCATAATTAATTTGGCCTAATTTAATTTAACCATATTTATTTTAGCCTAATTTCATTTAGCCTAATTTAGTTTAGCCATAATTAATATAATTTGATTTAACCCAACTTGATTTAGCCATAATTCTTTTGGCCTAATTTAATTTAACCATATTTAATTTAGCCATAATCATTTAAGCCTAATAAATTTAACCATGGTTAATTTTATCTTAATTTATTTTAGCCATTATTTGTTTAATTTTGTTTAATTTAGCCATGGTTAATTTAACTTGATTTAATTAACCATGGTTAGTTAAACCTAGGTTAGTTTAGGCTAACCTAAGTTAGCATGGGGTTAACTTAGTACTAGAGGTACATAATATTATTGTATATAACCTATGTAGATATATTAAATATGTATAAGTTTAGGCCATTATTTTTATGACACATGTCCATGTTGTATAGATTTAGTTGCATGTTAGTTGCACACACAACCGTATGGACCCAAAATTATACAATACCAAATTTGTAGTTGCAAACATGACCGAGATAATTGCAAACGACAATTAGTTGCATGCCAGTTGCATAGTGACTAGTTGCAAATGACAAGATTTCTAGTAGTGTTTGTTTCTTTTTTCATGAATTCGTGGTTCCATTAAATTTGTAGGTGATTTAACAAATAACTAGTAGACTCAGTGCTAGAGCTACAATATCTTTGTGTTTCGAGCTAAAGCAGTAGAACTTTGTTGTAGTTATAACAGTAGAACTTACAACTAGGAAAAGGGGATTTTTTCCTTAGAATTGATAAGTGTTTGAAAGAATTGTTTTGGAAATTCCACATGTTGAAACACCACACACAACAATTTATTTGATAATTAGTCTATTGTTTGACACTAATACAAACCTCATAGAATTAAAATAATTCTTCAAAAAATCACCATTGAAGGTAGTTGCAAACTAAAATGTTCACAAAATCATGTAACGAACTAGTTTTTTTGCATTTCTATGGGTTCAAATGTATGGTGCATGTATTTTTTATAATAATTATATTTAAGGGACTCAATATAAGGATTCTAACTACATTTATTTGTGAAAGAAAAATCAGAATATAAACATTTCAAATAAAAGACTTCTAAATTTGACCCCCTTAAATGTAATTGTACACAAAGGGGTGCATATGGATTCACAATTTCCAAATTTTGCATTGATGGAGTCATTTATTAGTCTCTGCACCTAATAAATGTCATGAAAAATTCAAAATAAGGGTTTCCAAAACATTTTCAAGATGACATGGAAATATAAGGACTTTATAGAAAACAATTATGAAATAACTCTATGAAGTCCTTTTGGACATGATTTTTGTGGAATTTATATCTATTCTTTCACAAACCTTGAATTTTAGGATGTTTTAAAGGTGCCCATGTAATTACTTTAAAGATAAAATGATTATAAAATGATGTTACATTTTGGTCACAATCAAAATACACTACAAAAATGTATTATTAAGAACACCACATTTGCCCTTTTTGGTCCACCCTAGAGTGCTTTTACCCTTGAGCTACAAAGAACTTTTTAGAACCACTTTAAAATATTCAAGCCTTGAATAAAATAATATAACTACAATTTCATTTGCACATTCCAATGTCCATTTATGTCACCTTTTATAGATGTTCATACATAATGTTGCAAATGACTTACAACTAATTATTTGTTAAAGCAGACCAACTCAAATGTGGCATTATACATGGTATGACCAAAACACTAAAAGATTTAAGACATTAAATTCACAAAACAAAGGGAGAAACAAAGAGAACTTGTTGCTTGATGTCAAAGGCATTTCCATTTGATTACTTCATGGATATGCTTTGGTAGATTACCGCACTTATGTATTATGAAACTTTGGCATTATTATATAACAACCAACCAGACTTTTCAATGTAGATTATGGCAATAAAATATGTGATATTCTTAAACTAAATTTGAGTGTACAAAATTCTTCCAAAATTACCAATCATATATACTCATTCACATCTTCATCTTAAACTCCTAGGTCATGTACATACATAATAGTAAACCATAAAATACAAAAAATACAAATGCACAATTGTTCTAACCTTAAACAACAAAAGGGGGATTTGAACCCTGATTCAAGATCCGGATCTTGCCCAATGTAGTTCATGCATTACTGGCATTCAAACTTAATTAGATTACATGCATAGAATTAGAATTTAAATTTGTAGGGAAAAGTTAAAATTGGGCTTCACTTATTCACACCAACAATTAGGCGCATGTTTGATAATTAAGGTGGATTTGGATTTTGATGAAGCACATAAAACAAACATTATGGTCAAGGTTGCCCATTTGCAAAATATGGCCATCCAAGACCAATATTTTTCTTCCATAATTGGATACAAAACTAGTATGAAATTAGGAATACAAATGTAAGTGTCTAAATCTTATATGTTGGCTACTACCTATTGTAGGTAAAGTCCTTATGTTGCCTAATGCCTACTACATGTATACATGTTACCTTTAGCATGTAAAGTCACTAACAAACCCAAAGTAGATGGAAAATTGCATAGGACTTAAACCATCACCCCATAGCACAAAACTGGTTGTCATTCCAATCAACAATGGTAGTGTAGAATGGGAAAGTTTATAGAGTATAAAATGTTTGAGCATATATGTGGACAACAAGGTCCAAATGTGTAGTCAACTGATTTTGGAGCTTTGTTTTCATGAATGCAAGGTTTGAGAAGGTAAGTTCATCCTCCATGTCGCCCAACATTTGAACAATGCAAAACCTGGTCATCTTAAACCACTTAGAGAATCTTCACTTTAAAATCCATTAATTCCAATCCTCTCCCATAACCACGTGGTTGGGTTCACATCATTCTAAGGTAACATGGCATTTTGACAATGATTCAACATTGTCAACTTGAAAAATGTAGACTATTGATCAGGAATTGCAAGACTTGTGACAAGCCCAACAAACGTACTAGAACCACCTATTGGTTTTTGTACCCAAAATGGGCTTGCAAAATGGCCATGTGGCCTGGAAAAATAATTTCAACTTTCAAAGCATTCCAATATTGGGGGTAGATCACCCCAGTTATGTTGAACAATTCTTAGTATGAAAGCACTTTTACAACTCAATAATCAACCTTGCAACAACTTCAAAACATTGTTGCTTCATAGTTTTTACAAATTGAATGCAACCTCCTTATCAACCATACTTATCACCCCAAATTTTGCATTAATCACATGAAGCATATTTTTTTGCCTCTAAAGAAAAAAGTAACATAATCAATGTGGGATATAGGCTCTGTCCATTAGGTGAAACTTAAGGAATTAGAATTGTGTAGGACAAGATCAAGGAAAAAATACAAGTGTGGAGGTGGGAACCTTTTTCCAAGATTGCAATACATAGTGTTAAGGTTTGCTTCACAAAGCTTCATAGTAAAGATGGAATCACAAATAGATTAGCGGCCCTAGGCAAACTTGGTCAAACACTACATTGCTTCCAATAAGGCCATCACACATGCAACCCCTAAAGACGTCTCCACATCACAAAGTAGTTTGTAGTTTGTTTTAGCAATGTTGATGGTTGAACTATCTTCAACCATCTTGACAATTGGTGGCTTACACTCACTCAAGACACACTTGGAAGGCAAAATCATGGAAATCCAATGTGTCTTGATGTTCTTCATAAATTTTTTGCCTTTCAATTAGAAAAATTCAACAAGCTTTGTAGTTTCAAGATGGAGGTTAAGGCTATGGCAAAAATAGTTGTACATGGATGTGAATATAAATTCAATCTTGGAAACCAAACTCAAAGTGTTCAACATCCGAACAATAAAATTGGTGTGGTGCGTTATACAATGGACATCGTTCACAAATGGAGCATATTTTTGCATCAGCTGGGTCATCACCACACTTTTCACACTATGAAAGATGGTAATTTTGTCTATTCCAAAACAAATTAGGTTGTCGGCAATGTCAGTTACACTCAATCCTCCATAGTCCACTAAACTTTAAATAATGAGTGATGTGAAATTGTTAGTAGTTTTTCCATTTATAAGCTTATAAAAATGTATCCTTGCATATGTTGTTTTGTGTACATACCACTACTTGATAACAACTCCAAACTTTGTGACTATGCAATTTTTCATCCTAAAGTGCTTCACCAAATAATCAATTACAGGCATTAAAAGCTTCTCCCTCCCCTCAAAAATAGAACAAACCTTACATTTGACCATCTTCTTTGCCCCACATATGGGTTATGATTAACAAAACCTTGCAACCCAATGTTCTTAAAACACATGATTCACCTCCCACTTCAACTTTTGTTTTTTATTCTTTGGTTCATTGCATTCACCTAGAATTGAATTCAAGGACAACATTGATAGAAGCCTTGTGTTTCCCCTTCGACAAAGTTTTTGGAGGATTGTTATTGGGTGACATGTTGAGTGTTTCAACATTGATAGGCTTCAAATTGCAATAGGCAATGGGAAGGGGGTGTAGAAAAAAAACTAAAATTTGAAGCCTGGTGGGGGTTTTAGAGGTGCCATAACTAGCATGTGTAATTCAAAGGCACAAGCTATTAAAAGGCATAAGATGTAAACAAACAACAAACAAGTACACACAAGAAACACGATTGACTTGTAATCAAACATTCACACCTCTTTCACAAATGTAAAACATAGAAAACATGGACAATTGATTTATAAATTCAAAATGAAAAAACTTGAGAACTTGTAGGCTTGAACTTCTGTACTTCATACACAATCTTGATTGAAGTAGTCCTTTCACATCCCATTTTTTTTGTTGTGGTGCAAAAATTCGCTAGAAAAAAAACTTTGTTTCAAGTACATTTCCTATTTTTTTGTAAATTCATCCGGTCTGGAGCAAAATAATGAACTCCATTTTCTTTGCAAACTTTACAGGGTTTAAGGTGTGTTGTTATGTTCTTTTTTTATTTTGTTGTATTGTAGAAGATGACGACAAAAGCTAGCTCATTGTCGTGTTTTGCTGTTTGTACTTTATGTGTTCTAGAATATGACAATGAGTTAGGCTTGTTGTGTCTTTGTTGTTTTTTGTTGATGCGCTTAAAAGACGACAATGAACTTGGTTCATCATCATCTTCTTTCTTTGCAAATTCCATAGAAGACAACGATGAGCCTAGGCTTGTTGTCATCTTTTGTTGCTTTTTGTTGAGTTGTAAAAAACAACAATGAGCTTAGGCTCATTGTTGTTTTCTTTTTTTGCAAATTCCATAGAAGATGACAACGAGCCTAGGCTCATCATTGTCATCTTTGTTTTTCATTATGATGTCATTTTATTGAAACAACACAAACAACAACAAGTTGGCCATGTTTGTTGTCCTTTTCTTTTGGTTGCATTACCACAGAAGACGACGATAAGTTGGTTAGGCTCATCGTCATCTTCATGTGTTTTGATTGGTTATAAACAACAATGAGCTAGTTTGGCTTGTCATCGTGTTTTTTTTGTTATGTTGTAGAAAATACCAACAAGCTGATCAAGCTCATAGTCATCTTCTCTTGTGTTGATGTGTTGCACATGATGATGAACCAACTAGGTTCATTGTCTTCTTCATTTATTTTGATGGGTTGTACATGACAACAAGCGAGATTGGCTCATTGTTGTCTTTTCTTGTGTTGATGCATTACAAACAATGAAAACTAGTCAAGCTTATTGTTGTCTTTTTTCCTTGTTCAACATGTAAGCGACACATGTCAATATAAGAATTAATAAAAATTTGAATTATAAAATAAAATAAAATAATTATATAGTTAATTAAATGCTACAAAAAAATTATTTAAAATTGATTAATATAGTTCATAAAACTAATTAATTATAATATTATTGAAATATAATAATATAAATTTAAAACTATATATATTAATCTAAAATTATAATGAAAAATGAAATGTAATAATAATAATAATAATAATAATAATAATAATAATAATAATAATATTATTATTATTATTATTTAAATAAAAAATAAATCCAAAGTATTTGGCTTTAAGACCTTTAAATATATTGAACAACTTTTTATTAATAAAAACATCATATTTTGCAATTGTTCTTGTTGCAAGTTGTTGTTTGTGTATAAGAAGGTTACAACAAGTTAAAACAAGTAAATTGTCATTGCATTTTGATGATTTTTTAATAATTGTTTGTGCTTGGGGAAGCTTGAAGCTCCCTAGCAATGGTGATAGTTAGCCATGGATTGCCACCATTGTTGAGGAAATTTAAGCTCCTTTTTTTTGGGATTGATTTTTGTCAAAATATTTGTGTGTTTTTTCAATGATGTGTATTTAAATGAGGATGCAATTGATGAACTAAAGAAGGAACAAAAAAAATTATCCATTGGTTTTTTTAAGATGGCACATCCACAAAAGAAACCTAGATGCCAAGGAAAGGCATCAACTAGCATAATCAACAACAAATGAATGTCATAACAATTGAGGAAGAAATTGAAGTGTAACAAATAATTATCATTTATATTCCTAATCTTGAAGGTAAACATGTTGCGATGGATTATGTGTTTCACATGTAAGGTTTAAAAAATGTTAATGTAACACAAACATTGTGAATATAAAATCCCATCCCATCTTCATTCTCAATTTGAAAGTGGGGACGGGTTATTTTTTTTGCCAATTTTTTTCTAGGCATTACCCATATGCTTAAATAAATAATTCTTTTACATAATACCAAACAATAGCAAATTATGGGTGTAAGGTGCAAGGTTTGTTTGTAGTACCCTCATCATGTTCAAGGTTTACTAGTTGGTTTGATTACAATACCCTCATAATTTATGAGTATTTCATCTTTTTGACCAATATGCACATTCATTTGATAAGATGTTTTTTTTTAGGGGTTGAAGTGGTTTCACATGAAAAAGATCATGGAGAAGTGTGACCAAAAAGGGTGAAAGCACAATCAATTAAACATAAAAAGTAATTATAATTAATGTAAATATCTTTTGCACATAAATGTAAGAAAGTAGAATCAAAATGTTTTCAATCATCATCAAACCAGCACATGCTTGATAGTGGGTTTCTAATTTGTTGTATAGAAAGTTTGGGAAAATTTTGTATAATAAAAATAAGTTTAAAATATTTTTGAAACATATTAGCCAAAATGTGTTAAAAAATACTTTTACATTAGAAAGCTTGATATATTATTATTTTTAAAGTTAAAGTTGAAAGCACATAAATATAGTTGAAAGTAGCAATATCCAAGGAAGCAGAAAAATCCAATATTTCTCCTACTTGAAGCTTACTTTCTATGAAACAATGTTCGAAAAGAAAAGAAAATTATACTTGCAATTGTGAAAAATCTATTTAAATGGACATTAAACATGTAATTTTTTTATATCATTGGCATAAAGTCAAAAAACATGCCCACATTGATCACTAGAATAAAT
>Ga0209208_10005347_pt1 | contig 17920 bp, 16 predicted proteins | sample S1TSphfallax_3_FD_187694 | JGI IMG/M metagenome (GOLD analysis project Ga0209208, IMG submission 187694) | Host-associated microbial communities from peat moss isolated from Minnesota, USA - S1T2_Fd - Sphagnum fallax MG (SPAdes) (version 2) | ecosystem: Host-associated > Plants > Peat moss >... | reverse complement strand
GAACCGCTAGCTCCCATCGAGCAGAGCACGATACCCAGGATTAACGGCGAAAAAATTACGAGCGCAATACTCGCTCCGAAGATGTCAAAGCACCTTTTGCAAAAATCATAAATACCACCATTCGGCGCGGCGGGAGGGTATGCCTCGGGGATCTCGGCGCGACTCGTTCCGCGACGATCGACGACCACGACATGAAGGCTGCTCATCCTCGCCGGTTCAGCATGATGAGTTTTATTGGCAGATTCGGCAGCGTTCGCGACGGATACATTCTCGTAGTTGACAACCCGTTTCTTCGAGAGGCCAGCGTAGCCTTTTTGCATCATTTCGATCCCTGAGGGTCCCACGATTAATGGAAAAAAGCCTAAACCAATGTTTCAGGCCGTCGCTGCCAAATAATATCGATTAGCAAACGTCTTCGCCATACGTTATACCCGTGTTGACCCAAAGAAAAAACAATCACTTGAAGCGAAACGGTACAACATAACTTTGGTTGACGGCCACGCCTCAATGATCTTTAGTCAAACGTAGCGAGGCGTAAATATTTGTAACGATTTTTCGGATATCTTCACATTTTATGGGGCGAAGGCGGACCCGCTGTCTCAGAATTGCCTCACTAACGGCTTAGGATGCAGGTGCGCGGACACCACGGGGATACTCGATGGGGCTACGTGACAACCGGATCAAACATTTTAAGCCAAACCAGGGGTAAGAATTTGGCCAAGACGGCACTAATAACTGGCATCACTGGGCAAGACGGCGCCTACCTTGCGGAGTTCCTGTTGGACAAGGGTTACGAAGTCCATGGAATCAAGCGCCGAGCTTCCTCGCTGAATACGGATCGCATCGACCACCTCTACCAGGATCCGCACGAACAAAACGTCCGTTTGAAGCTCCACTACGGGGATTTAACCGATTCAACGAACCTCATTCGGATCATCCAAGAGGTTCGGCCTGATGAGATTTACAACTTGGGTGCTCAAAGCCACGTTGCCGTGTCCTTCGAGACGCCGGAATACACGGCCAACTCGGACGCGGTTGGTACGCTGCGCATGTTGGAAGCGATCCGGATTCTCGGTCTCGAGAAGAAGACACGCTTCTACCAGGCTTCGACATCGGAAATGTTCGGCAAAGTACGGGAGGTCCCCCAGCGGGAGACGACGCCCTTCTATCCGCGCTCCCCATACGGAGTCGCCAAGGTTTACGCCTACTGGATCACGGTCAATTACCGCGAAGCCTACGGGATGTTTGCCTGCAACGGGATCCTTTTCAACCACGAATCGCCGCTTCGTGGCGAGACCTTCGTTTCCCGCAAAATCACCCGCGCTCTTACCCGGATCAAGCTCGGCCTACAAGACTGTCTGTTTCTGGGCAATCTGGATTCGAAGCGGGATTGGGGACATGCCCGAGACTACATCCGTGCGCAGTGGCTCATGCTGCAGCAAGCCATGCCGGAGGATTTCGTGATCGCCACGGGCACACAGCATTCCGTGCGAGATTTCGTCCGTGCCGCTGCTGAGATTCTCGACCTGCATATCGAATGGCAGGGAAGTGGAGTGGAAGAGACCGGCTTGGACCCTGTCAGTGGCAAGACCCTCGTCCGGATCGATCCGCGCTATTTCCGGCCTACCGAGGTCGACACCTTGCTCGGCGATGCCAGCAAAGCCCGCGAAAAGCTCGGTTGGACCCCCGAGGTCGATTTTCCCGCCCTGGTTGCCGAGATGGTCGCGGCGGATCTGGAGATCGCCAAACGCGATTCGCTCGTGGCGAAAGAGGGCTTCCGCGTCTATCAGCACCACGAGTAGGCGCATGCTTGCGACCGCAGATTCTAAAATCTACGTGGCCGGCCATCGCGGGCTGGTTGGGGCGGCCATCACTCGGTCCCTAGTACAGCGAGGCGCGCAGAACCTGTTGCTGCGAACGCACCATGAACTGGATTTGACGCAACAAGCGGCGGTGCGCGATTTCTTCGACCGAGAGAGGCCGGCTGCCGTGATTCTCGCCGCCGCCCGCGTCGGCGGAATCCACGCCAACAACACCCAACCGGCGCAGTTCATCCATGACAACCTACTCATCCAGGACAACGTCATCGATGCTGCGCATCGCTTCGGCGTCGCGAAATTGGTGTTTTTGGGCTCGAGCTGCATCTATCCCAAGCTCGCGCCGCAGCCGATCAAAGAGGATTACTTGCTGACCGGCCCGTTGGAGCCGACCAACGAGTGGTATGCGATCGCCAAAATCGCGGGCCTCAAGATGTGCCAGGCCTACCGGCGCGAGTTCGGGTTCAACGCGATCTCCCTGATGCCTACCAATTTGTACGGCCCGGGGGACAATTTCGATTTGCAGAATTCGCACGTCTTGCCGGCCCTTATAAGGCGTTTTCATGAGGCCAAGCTGCGCGGCGACCCCGAACTGGTGGTCTGGGGAACCGGAACTCCCCGCCGCGAATTCCTGCACGTCGACGACCTCGCGGACGCGGTCCTGCATTTGCTGGAGACTTACGATGGCGAGCCGATCGTGAATATCGGCTGGGGTGAGGATGTCACGATTCGCGAGCTTGCGACGCTCGTCGCCGAGGTCGTCGGTTTCGAGGGCCGCGTGACCTTCGATCCGAGCAAGCCCGACGGTACCCCCCGTAAATTACTGGACACGAGCCGGCTCACGTCACTCGGTTGGCGGCCGAAAATCCGCTTGCGCGAGGGACTGGAGCAAACCTATGCCTGGTTCAAAGCCCATGCGGAGGAGGCGCGTTTATAGTAAAATCAAAGGTTTAAACATAATGGAAAGCCTTTGACCAAACCAGCAATCCTCGTCACCGGCGGCGCCGGTTACATCGGCAGCCACGTCGTACAACAATTGGGCGATGCGGGAGAGCGTGTCGTCGTACTCGATAACCTCGGCCGAGGCTTCCGTCAGGCCGTGACGGCCGGCGAGCTCGTCGTCGGCGACGTCGGCGACTACGCGCTGGTGTCGCGGCTCCTCGCCGAGCACGGCGTCGAGACTGTCATGCATTTCGCGGCGCACACCATCGTGCCGGAATCGGTCGCCGACCCGCTCAAGTACTACCGGAACAACACTTGCGCGACGCGCTCCCTGCTGCAGGCTTGTGTGGAGAACGGCGTCAAGAACGTCGTGTTCTCCTCGACCGCGGCGGTTTACGGACTGCCGGCCGAAGGCTATGCCGACGAGACCTCGCCGACGCAACCGATCAATGCCTACGGCACCTCGAAACTGATGAGCGAATGGATGTTGCGCGACGTCGCGGCGGCGAGCCCTTTGCGCTACGTCGCCCTGCGCTATTTCAACGTCGCGGGTTCCGACCCGACGGGGCGAATCGGCCAGGCGACCCAAGGAGCGACGCTGCTCACCAAGGTGGCCTGCGAGGCCGTGGTCGGCAAGCGCAGCCACGTCTCGATCTTCGGCAGCGATTATCCGACGCCGGACGGCACCGGCGTGCGCGACTACCTGCACGTCGTGGACCTTGCGAGTGCGCACTTGAACGCGCTGGCCTACTTGCGTGCGGGCGGCCCCTGCGTGACGCTGAACGTCGGCTACGGTCATGGCTATTCGGTCCGGGAGGTGCTGCGCATGGTCGAGTCCTGCGCCGGTCGGCCACTCGTGATCCGCGAAGAGGCGCGACGCGCCGGCGACCCGCCGTATTTGGTCGCGCGTGCGAACCGGATTCGCGCCGAATTGGGTTGGCATCCACGCTACGACGACCTCGAGGCCATCGTTTCGAGTTCGCTGGCCTGGGAGCGCAAGCTGCAGAGCGAGCCTTGGGCCTGAGGCGTGTTTACTTGGCGTCCCGGAACCGCTAGGATCTTGGGAAAATTTTCCATTTAAATCAGGGTATTATCCATGAAGATCACGATCTTCGGCTCGGGCTACGTGGGCCTGGTGACCGGCGCCTGCCTCGCAGATGCGGGTAATCACGTCGTCTGCGTCGACGTCGATGCAGGCAAGATCGACAGGCTCAACGCGGGTGAAGTGCCGATCCACGAGCCGGGCTTGGACGAAGTCATCAAGCGCAATGCCGATGCCGGACGACTGCGCTTCACGACCGATGCGGCTTTCGGGGTGGAGCATGGTCTCTTTCAGCTGATCGCGGTGGGTACGCCGCCTGACGAGGATGGTTCGGCCGATTTGCGCTATGTCTTGGCGGTCGCGCGCACGATCGGCACGCACATGAACGAGTACAAACTCGTGATCACCAAGTCGACCGTACCCGTGGGCACGGCCGACAAAGTGCGCGATACGGTCGCGCAGGCGCTGGCGGCGCGCGGCGCGACGGTCGAGTACGACACCGTTTCGAACCCGGAATTCTTGAAGGAAGGGGCGGCGATCGGCGACTTCATGAAGCCGGATCGCGTGGTCGTCGGCACCGACAGCGTGCGGGCGGCCGAGTGGATGCGGGCGCTCTATGATCCGTTCACGCGTAATCGCGACCGCATGATCGTCATGGACATACGCTCGTCAGAACTCACGAAATACGCGGCCAATGCAATGCTCGCGACCAAGATCAGCTTCATGAACGAGCTCGCGAATCTCGCCGACCATTTCGATGCCGACATCGAAATGGTGCGCGTCGGCATCGGCTCCGATCCGCGGATCGGGTATTCCTTCATCTACCCTGGCGCCGGCTATGGCGGCTCCTGCTTCCCCAAGGACGTGCAAGCGCTCGCCCGCTCGGCCGCCGAGGTCGGTTACGACGCCGCCGTCTTGAACGCCGTCGAAGCGGTCAACGAGCGCCAGAAACGCGTGCTGTTCGCGAAGATCCAGCAGCATTTCGGCGAATTACGGGGCAAGACGCTTGCCGTCTGGGGCCTGGCCTTCAAGCCCAACACCGACGACATGCGCGCTGCGTCCAGCCGGGTCCTCATCGAGGCGCTCTGGGCCGCGGGCGCCGCGGTACGTGCTTACGATCCGGTGGCGATGGCGGAGACGCGGCGCATTTACGGCGAGCGGCCCGATTTGACATTGTGCAGCAGCAGCGCCGAGGCGCTCACGGGAGCCGACGCACTCGCGATCGTGACGGAATGGAAGGAATTTCGCAGTCCCGATTTCGACGGGATCAAAGCCAGCCTCAAGCATCCGGTGATTTTCGACGGGCGTAATCTGTACGATCCCGCTCAGATGGCTCGCGCGGGCTTCAGTTATTATGCGATCGGGCGCGGTCAGCGTAACAAGTGAACATTCGGTGTCGACACTCATTCCGGTAATCCTGTCGGGCGGCGCGGGCACGCGTTTGTGGCCCTTGTCGCGCGAGATGTATCCGAAGCAGCTGCTCGCCCTGACGAGCAAGCAAACCATGCTGCAAGACACGGCGTTGCGGCTCGCCGGCATCGCGGGCGCCGCGGCGCCGATCGTCGTTTGCAACGAGGCACACCGCTTCACGGTTGCCGAGCAACTGCGGGCCTTGGGCGTCGGCGCCTCGGCGATCTTGTTGGAACCTGCAGGGCGCAATACGGCGCCCGCGGTCGCGCTCGCGGCGCTGCAAGCGCAGGCGATCGCCGCCGATGCCATGCTCGTGGTGGCGCCCGCCGACCACGTGATCCGCGATCCACGCGGCTTCCAGCAAGCCGCCGGGGTCGCCGTTGCCGCGGCCGAGACCGGCAAGCTCGTGACCTTCGGCATCGTCGCCTACGCGCCCGAGACTGGTTACGGCTATATCCGCCGGGGCGAGGGTGAGGGTCCGATCTACCCGGTCGCTCAATTCACCGAAAAGCCGCCGCTCGACCTCGCCCGTCAATTCGTCGAGTCGGGCGACTATTACTGGAACAGCGGCATGTTCGTGTTCAAGGCAGCCCGCTATCTCGAGGAGTTGCGGGCCTTCGCGCCCGACATTCTCGAGGCGGTCGAGGCCGCTCATGCGGCCGCCACGACCGATTTGGATTTCGTTCGGATCGACAAGACCGCGTTTCAGAAATGCCGCAGCGAGTCGATCGATTACGCGGTCATGGAAAAGACCCATGACGCGGTGGTCCTGCCGCTCGATGCGGGCTGGAGCGACGTGGGCTCCTGGTCCTCGCTGTTCGACGCCTTGCCGGCTGACGAGGACGGCAACGTGCTGCAGGGCGATGTGCTGGTGCACGACACGCATGATTGCTACGTGCATTCGACGAGCCGGCTCGTCGCGACCGTCGGCATGGATGATCACATCATCGTCGAGACCAAGGACGCCGTGCTGGTCGCTCCGAAGGAGCGGGTGCAGGACGTCAAGGATCTGGTTGCGAAGCTGAAGAAGTCCGGCCGCTCGGAGTCGTCCTTGCACCGTGAGGTGTTCCGGCCCTGGGGCAGCTACGACAGCATCGATTTCGGCGACCGCTTTCAAGTCAAACGCCTCTCGGTCAAGCCGGGTGGGGTTCTGTCGCTGCAGATGCATCATCACCGCGCCGAGCACTGGATCGTCGTCGAAGGCACGGCGCGGATCACCTGCGACGGCAAGACCTTTCTCCTATCCGAGAACCAGTCTACTTATATTCCCGTGGGCTCGACGCACCGCATCGAGAATCCGGGCAAGGTGTTCCTGCACATCGTCGAAGTCCAGTCCGGCTCCTATCTCGGCGAAGACGACATCGTGCGCTTCGAGGACAATTACGGCCGGCAGGGGACCGATACGTGAGCGCAAAGATCCATGGGTTCAAGGCCTACGACTTGCGCGGCCGCATTCCGGACGAGTTGAACGAGGATGTTGCCTACCGCGTCGGTCGCGGCACGGCCCAGTTCCTGGGGGCCAAACGCATCGTCGTCGGGCGCGACATCCGCCTCTCGAGCGCGGCGCTGACCGATGCCTTGTGTCGCGGTTTGACCGACAGCGGCGTCGATGTCGACGACATCGGTATTTGCGGGACCGAGGGGGTCTATTTCGCCTGCTTCGACGGCGGCTACGACGGCGGCATCATGGTCACCGCGAGCCATAATCCGTCCGATTACAACGGCATGAAGTTCGTGCGCGAATCCTCCAAGCCGATCAGTGGCGACAATGGGCTCCAGGAAATCAGAGGCTTCGCGGAGCGCGCCGCGTTCCCCGCACCCGAGCGTACCGGCGTGCGGCGCGAGGTCGATACGAACGACGCCTACATTGCCCACTTACTCTCTTACGTCGATTTGAGCCGCCTCAAGCCCCTCAAGATCGTGGTCAACGCCGGTAACGGCGGGGCCGGCCTCGTCGTCGACCGCCTCGAGCCGCATCTGCCGTTTCGCTTCGTCAAGGTGCATCACGCGCCCGACGGGCATTTCCCGAACGGGATACCGAATCCGATGCTGGAGGAGAATCGGGCCTCGACGATCGCGGCGATCCGCGAGAGCGGCGCCGACTTCGGCATCGCCTGGGACGGGGACTTCGACCGTTGTTTCCTGTTCGACGAGCAGGGCGGCTTCATCGAGGGCTATTACATCGTCGGACTGCTCGCCTCGGTGCTGCTGCGGGGCGAGACCGGCGGCAAGGTAGTGCACGACCCGCGCCTGACCTGGAATACGATCGAAGTCGTCGCGGACCATGGGGGCAGTGCCGTGCTGTCGAAGTCCGGTCACGCTTTCATCAAGCAGCGTATGCGCGAAGTCGACGGCGTCTACGGCGGCGAGATGAGCGCCCACCATTACTTCCGACGCTTCGCCTATTGCGACAGCGGCATGATTCCCTGGCTGATCGTCGCGCAGTTGCTGTCCGAGACGGGGGCGTCCTTGTCGACGCTCGTCGGCGAGCGCATGCGCCGCTTTCCGGTCAGTGGTGAATTGAATTATCGCGTGCCCGACGCCAAGGCGGCGATCGCGACGATCGTGGCGCGCTACGAGTCCACCGCGCTCGCCACCGACCGGACCGACGGTATTTCCTTCGAATTCCCGGACTGGCGGTTCAACCTGCGCAGCTCCAACACCGAGCCGCTGCTGCGCCTCAACGTCGAGGTGCGCGCGTCCGCGTCCCTGCTGCACGAGAAGACGGGCGAATTGCTCGCGCTCCTCAAAGCCCAAGGCGCGATCGCTGCCGACCATTGAGAAGCCTTCATGGCCACGCCCAAACTCAGCATCGTCATCCCCGTCTACAACGAGGAACTCACCCTGCCTGCGCTGTTCGCGCGCCTCTACCCGGCGCTCGATGCGCTGAAGATCACCTACGAGTGCGTGTTCGTCAACGACGGCAGCCGTGATCGCTCGGTCGCGCTGCTGCGCCAGCAATTCAACCGCCGTCCCCTGCATACGCGGGTCGTGCTGTTCCACGCGAACTTCGGGCAACACTCGGCGATCATGGCCGGGTTCCACTACGCGCGCGGCGACTATGTCGTAACCCTGGACGCCGACCTGCAGAATCCCCCCGAGGAGATCGGCAAGCTCGTCGAAAAGCTCGTCGAGGGCTATGACTACGTCGGCACGATCCGCCAACAACGCCAGGACACGCTCTGGCGCCGCTCGTTCTCGAAGGCCATCAACAAGCTGCGCGAGTGGATCACGCCGGTGCGCATCACCGACCAGGGCTGCATGATGCGCGGCTACGCGCGCTCGGTCGTGGTCGCGCTCAACCATACGCGCGAGGTCAATACCTTCATTCCCGCGCTTGCGTCCCTATATGCCATGCGGTCCGTGGAAGTGCCGATCTCGCACGAAGAGCGTCACGCCGGCCAGTCCAAGTACTCCATGTACAGCCTGATTCGCCTGAACTTCGATCTGATCACGGGTTTCTCGGTCGTGCCACTGCAGCTCTTTTCGATGGTCGGCATGGCGGTCGCCTCCTTGTCGGCCCTGCTGGTGGTCTATTTGTTCGTGCGCAGACTCATCGTCGGGCCGGAGGCCGAGGGGCTGTTCACGCTGTTCGGCGTCGTATTTTTCTTGATCGGTCTCGCCTTGTTCGGCATCGGTCTGCTCGGCGAGTACGTGGGGCGCATCTATGCCCAGGTGCGCGAGCGGCCGCGCTACATCGTCGAGGCGGTGCTCGAAGCGGACCCGATCGACGGCGGCGCGACCGCAAGCGCAACGGCGACCCTGCCGCCACGCACGCCCGAGGTCGCCGCCCAGTGACCCGCGCGGTCGTCCTTGCCTACAGCGAAGTCGGTGTTCGCTGTCTCGGCGTGCTATTGGCGCAGGGCGTCGAGATCCCGCTGGTCCTGACGCATGCGGACGATCCTAACGAACGCCAATGGTTCGGCAGCGTCCGCGAGCTCGCGGAACGCCACGGGCTGCGCGTCGCGACGCCCGATGATCCGAACACCACTGAATGGCTGGCCGAGGCCAGCCGGATCGCCCCCGATTTCGTGTTCTCGTTCTATTACCGTCATATGTTGCGCACCGAGTGGCTGGGGCTTGCCCCGCGCGGCGCCTTGAACATGCATGGCTCGCTGTTGCCGAAGTACCGCGGCCGCGCACCCGTGCACTGGGCGATCTTGAACGGTGAGACGAGCACGGGCGCGAGCCTGCACTACATGCTCGAGAAGCCCGATGCCGGCGCGCTCGTCGACCAGGAGGCCGTGCCCATCCTCGAGAACGACACGGCCCTCGAGGTCTCGCTCAAGGTCGCTGCGGCGGCCGGCGCCGTGCTCGATCGGGCCTTGCCGCGCCTGATTGCGGGCACGGCCGAGGCGCGCGCCCTCGATCTCGCTAGCGGGTCCTACTTCGGCCGCCGTCGCCCGGAGGATGGGCGCATCGACTGGCGCCGTGGGGCCCAAGTCGTTCACGACCTCGTGCGTGCCGTCGCACCGCCGTTTCCGGGTGCCTTCACCGACGTCGACGGGACGCGGCTCGCGGTCCTCTCGACGCGGCTCGATGCCGGGCCGACGCGCCATCCGGGGTCCGCACCCTGTCTCTATACCGAGAACGGCGTCTGGTTTGTCGATTGTGTCGATGGCCGCCGGCTGCGCATCCTGCAGTTGGAGTGCGATAATCTCCCGCTGGCGGCGCACGATCCACCGCCCGCCCTGTCGCAGCTGCCGATCGCGCTGTCTTCAGGCTCCTGAGGTTTTGAGGAATTCATCTTGAAAAATATCTTGATTCTCGGTGTCAACGGCTTCATCGGCCATCACTTGAGCAAGTACATCCTGGCGCATACCGACTGGCACATCTACGGCATGGATCTGCAGTCCGAGCGCGTCGAGACGATGCTCGGCAATCCCCGGTTCCACTTCGTCGAAGGCGACATCACGATCAATCTCGAATGGGTCGAGTATCACGTGCGCAAGTGCGACGTGATCCTGCCCCTGGTCGCGATCGCGACACCCGCGACCTACGTGCGTGCGCCCTTGCGGGTGTTCGAGCTCGATTTCGAGGCGAACCTGCCGATCATCCGCCACTGCGTGAAATACAAGAAGCGCGTCGTGTTCCCGTCGACCTCCGAGGTCTATGGCGCCTGCCACGACAAGGAATTCGACCCCGAGACCTCGGAACTCGTGCTGGGACCGATCCACAAGCAACGCTGGATCTACTCCTGCGTGAAACAACTGCTCGATCGCATCATCTGGGCCTATGGTGAGCAAGGCCTGCAGTTCACGCTCTTTCGTCCCTTCAACTGGATCGGTTCCGGCCTCGACAGCATGGACGATCCGAAGGAAGGCAGCTCGCGCGTGCTGACGCAGTTTCTCGGCCACATCGTGCGCGGCGAACCGATCAAACTCGTCGACGGCGGCAGCCAGACGCGCGCTTTCACGTTCATCGACGATGCCGTCGAGTGCCTGACCAAGATCATCGATAATCCGGGCGGCATCGCCGACGGCAAGATCTACAACATCGGCAATCCGGGGAACCTCTATTCGATCCGGCAGCTCGCGCAAATGATGATCGAGATTGCGCTCTCCCGGCCAGAATATGCGCCGACCGCCAAGAACACGAGGCTAATCGAGGTCACTTCGCTCGATTACTACGGCAAGGGTTATGCGGACATCCCGGCGCGACTGCCCTCGATCAAGAACACGACCGCCGAACTCGGCTGGACGCCCAAGACCGACATGCGCACCGCCTTGTCGGCGATCTTCGAGTCCTACTCACAGATCCTGCCGTCGGCCTCGGCATTGCTGTCGAGCGATGCTTGAAGGCGCCCACATCGGCCTCAAGGTCGATGTCGATACCTTGCGCGGCACGCTCGAAGGTGTGCCACGGCTCGTCGCGCTCCTGAAGAAACACGGGCTGGACGCGAGCTTTTATTTTTCGGTCGGGCCGGACAACACGGGGCGCGCGCTGCGGCGGGTGTTCCGCCCCGGCTTCTTCTCGAAAGTCGCTCGCACTTCGGTCGTCAAGCACTACGGTCTGAAGACCCTGATGTACGGCGTGCTGCTGCCCGGCCCCGACATCGGCCGACGCGCCGGCCATGTGATGCGCGGTGTGCACGATGCCGGCTTCGAGGTCGGACTCCATACCTTCGATCATGTGCGCTGGCAGGACGGCGTTGCTGCGGCCTCTGCCGCATGGACCCGGGTCGAGTTCGAGCGCGGACTCGCAGCCTTCGAGCGGGTTCTCGGCTTCCGGACGCAGTCGCATGCCGCGGCCGGCTGGCAGATCAACGAGCATGCCCTACGGCTCGAAGCCGAGCACGGCTTGGCGTACGCGAGCGATACGCGCGTGCTCGCGGGCGAGGAGCGCACCGCGGGTCCCTTCGAGGTGCTGCTCGCGGGCGGTGGCGGCGGCTGCCTGCAATTGCCGACGACCTTGCCGACCTTCGATGAGTTGCTCGGCGTCGACGGCATCGACGAGGCAGGTGTCGGCGCAGCCGTTTACGAGCGTTCAAGGATCGTTCCGGAGAGCGGACTGCACGTGTTCACGCTGCACGCCGAACTCGAGGGACTGCTGCTGCTCGATGCCTTCGAGGACTTGTTGGTGAAATGGCGCGCCGCCGGGGCGCGCGTGACGCGCATGGCGGATTTGGCGCGGCTCGCCCGCGACCGCACGTTGCCGCGGCGTGCGGTCCGGCTCGGGGAAATCCCGGGGCGCTCCGGCACGCTCGCCGTGCCGGGCGCGGACCCGGCTGCCGTCGCGTGAGCGGGGAGCGCGCGGTTGCGCGGCGCGAACTCGGGATCTTCACCGGCCTCGCGGCCTTCGTCGCCTGCGTCTGGCTCGCCGTATTGCCGGTCCGGCCGCTGTTTAATCCCGACGAGGGCCGCTACGCCGAGATTCCGCGTGAGATGCTCGCCGGCGGCGATTGGGTGATCCCGCATCTGAACGGGCTGGACTACATCGAAAAGCCGCCCCTGCAGTACTGGGCGACGGCGCTGAGTTTGCGCATTCTAGGCCCGACCGCATTCGCGGCGCGGCTCTACATGGCCTTGCTCGCACTCGCGGGCTTGGGTTTAGTCGGCTGGCTCGCGGCGCGGCACTGGGGGGTCGCCGCGGGCTGGCGCGCCGGTTTCGTGCTCGCGAGCTTGAGCCTGTATCCCGTGCTCGGGCAATTGCTCACTCTGGATTTGTCCCTGACGTTTTATATGACTTTGGCGCTCGCCGGCTTTCTGCTCGCCCAGCGCGCCGTATCCCGCTGGCCAATGCTCCTCGCTTGGGCGGCGACCGCGGCCGGTGTGCTCACCAAGGGCCTGGTCGCCGCGGCGATTCCGGCCACTGTGCTGCTGCTCTATACGGCGCTGTCACGCGATACCGGGCCGTGGCGGCGCCTGCAATGGCGGCTCGGGCTGCCGCTGTTCCTGTTGCTGAGCGTGCCCTGGTTCTTGTTGGCGTCGCGCCGTCTGCCGGACTTTCTGCAGTTCTTCTTCGTTCACGAGCATTTCGCCCGTTATCTCACGCCGATCGCCGACCGCGAGGAGTCCTGGTGGTTTTTCGCGCCCGTGTTCCTCGCCGGCACGCTGCCCTGGACCTGGGTCGCGCTGCGGGTAATTGCCACGGGGTGGCGCCGCCAAGCGCCACCCGGCGAGTTCGATGTCCGCCGCTTCCTGTGGCTCTGGGTCGTGTTCGTGCTGCTGTTCTTCTCTTGCTCCGACTCCAAGCTGATCCCCTATATCTTGCCCGCGATGCCGGCGCTCACGCTCTTGATCGCCGCGGAGCCTGCGTCCAGGTTCCGTCGTGAGGTTCTGATCACCGCCGGTACCGCGCTGCTTTTCACGCTGGCGCTCGCCGTTGCCGGCCTCTCCTTGAAAACTTGGCTGCCGCACTCGTCGCGCAGTCCTTATTTCCTTGCGCTCGCACGACCGGTGCTCGAGGTGGCGGCCGTGGCGGGCGTGTCGGCCTTGTTCGTCTTCGCCCGCCGCGACCGCGACCCCACGACCTGTACTGTGTTCCTCGGTGCGGGCTGGTGTCTCGGCGTGCTCTTGTTGCTGCGGGCGGCGAGCGTGCTGGCGCCGATCTACTCGGGGGCGAGCCTCGCCGCCGCCTTCCCGGCGGGACAAGCCGCGCTACCCATTTACAGCCTGAGTACCTATGATCAAACGCTGCCGTTTTATTTGGCCCGAACGGTGAGCTTGGCGGCGTATCACGGTGAGCTCGACTTCGGCTTGCGCCACGACCCCGCGGCGGGCTTGCCGACGGTCGCCGCGTTTCGCGACCGATGGTCCGGGTTAGGCGATGCGCTCGCAGTCATGGAGCCCGAGATGTTCGACGCGATGCGGGCCTATGGCACGCCGATGCGGGAGCTGGCCCGAGACGACCATCATGTGCTGGTGAGCCGCCGATGAGTGGCGCCGCCGCGATCAGTTGGCTCACTTGGGTGCTGATTCTCACGGGCGTGAGCTTGAACGCCGTGGCGCAATTACTGTTGAAGGCCGCGACGCGGCCGCTCGGGCAATTCACGCACTTCGATGCGGCGACCTTGCTCGCCTGCATCGGCTTGCTCGGCCGCAGCCCGCCGTTCTGGGCCGGCATGATCTGTTACGCGGTGAGCCTCTGTGTCTGGCTCGCCGCATTGTCCAAGGCGCCGGTGAGCATCGCCTATCCGATGCTCTCGCTCGGCTATGTCGTCGTCGCCTGGGCCTCGGTGGTCTGGCTGGGCGAGACCTTGTCGCCGGCGAAAGTTTTGGGGATCGCGCTGATCTGCATCGGTGTCGTACTCGTTTCCAGGAGTTCCGCATGAAACCGTTTCTGCCCTTCACCCGTCCCGCGATCGACGAGGACAGCATCGCCGCGGTCGGCGCGGTCCTGCGTTCGGGACAGCTGGCAAGCGGCCCCAAGGTGCTCGCCTTCGAGGCCGCACTCGAGGACTACGTCGGCGGCGGCCGCAAAGTGCGCGTGCTGACCTCGGCGACCGAGGGCCTCGAGATCGCGCTCGCGGTCGCCGGCGTGCGCTGCGGCGACGAGGTCATCGTGCCGGCGATGAGTTTTTCGGCGAGCGCGAACGTGATCGCCCGGCTCGGAGCGGTTCCGAAATTCGTCGACATCGAGCTGCAGAGCCGCAACATCGACGTGCGCGGCCTCGAGGCCGCGCTGACCGAGCGCACTCGGGCGATCATGCCCGTGCATTTCTCCGGCCTGCCCGTGGACCAGACGCGTCTCTACGCGTTCGCGACCAAGCATGGGCTGCGCGTCGTCGAAGATGCGGCCCATGCGATCGGGTCGCGCTACCGCGATCAAAAAATCGGCAGCTTCGGCGATCTGGCCGTGTTCAGTTTCCACCCGAACAAGAACATGACATCGATCGAGGGCGGCGCGATTGCCGCAACCGATCCGCGCGAAATCGAATTGATCGAACAGCATCGCTTCCACGGCATCAAGCGCAACGCCGACGGGGAAATCGACGTGCTGTTCCCGGGCGGCAAGAGCAACCTCGCCGACGTCGCCGCCCAGGTGGGGCTCGATCAGTTGCGCCGCCTCGACGGTTTCAACGAGCGACGCCGCCATCTCATTGGCCTCTATTTCGCGGCGCTCGCGGATTTTCCCGGCATCGTGCTGCCGGAACGCGGCGATAGCGGGCATAGCTGGCACATGTTCCAGCTATTGATAGATTTCGTGGCGCGCGGCACGACCCGTCCGGCGTTTCAGAAGGCCATGGCGGCACGCGGCATCGGCATCGGCGTGCACTACCCCTGCATTCCGGCGCTGAGCTACTACCGGTCGAAAGGCTACGAGGCGGAGCGAGACTTTCCGGTCGCCGCGCGCGTCGGGCGGGAGACGGTCACCTTGCCGCTCTTCCCCGCGATGAGCGACGAAGACGTCTCGCGGGTCGTCACGGAGTTGCGCGCCGAGTTGGGCTAGAATGTCAGCCCCGCACCTCTGCCCACCCAAAAGGATGCTTCCCATGCAGCGTTTGATCCCTCTCGTCGCGATTGTCATCGCATTGGCAAGCCCTTCGTATGCTGCGCTGGCGCCCGGCGCCGCTGCCCCGGATTTCACGACCGAGGCGACGCTGGCCGGCAAACCGTTCACGTTTTCGCTCGCCGATGCGCTCAAGAAAGGCCCCGTCGTGCTGTACTTCTATCCCGCGGCGTTCACGCCAGGCTGCACGGTCGAGGCGCATGAATTTGCCGAGGCGACCGAGAAGTTCAAGGCCCTGGGCGCCACCGTGATCGGTGTGTCGCACGATCCGATCGACACGCTCAATAAGTTCTCGGTCACCGAGTGCCGCAACAAGTTCGCCGTGGCATCCGATGCCGACCAGGCGATCACCAAGTCCTACGATGCCGTGCTCGGCGCCAAGCCGGAATATGCGAACCGCACGTCCTACGTGATCGCGCCCAACGGCAAGATCATCTATGAATACACCGCCATGGATCCCTCGAAGCACGTCGAGAACACCATGAATGCAGTGCAGACCTGGGAAGCGAGCCACAAATAAGCGGTTCTCAGCCGGGTCGCACCGCGACCCCACGGCCGGCCGCGGCCCATCGTCGGGGCTTCCTGCTGGTCAGTGCCTCGGCCTTGGCGTGGAGCGCGGGCGGTTTATTCTCGCGTCTGGTGACGCTGGACAGTTGGACCATGGCGGCCTGGCGAGGCTTGTTCGGTGCCGCCGGCATCGTGATCGTCATGCTGGTTTTGCGCGAGCGAGATGTCTGGGGCTCCTTGACCCGCATGGGCTGGCGGGGCTGGCTGTTCGTCGTCCAATCGGCGCTCGGCATGAGTTTGTACCTGGCGGCCCTGCGCCATACGACGGTCGCGAGCGTTGCCGTGATCTATGCCACGACGCCCTTGCTGGCGGCGACCTTGAGCTGGTTTTTCTTCCGAGAGCGGCCTGCGCGTAGTGCCTTAGGTGGCACCGGTCTTGCCCTGCTGGGCGTGGCCATCATGATGGGTTTCAGCGGCAATGGTGGGGTCGAGGGCGATTTGCTCGCCTTTGGCATGACGTTTTCGATGGCGATGGCCACCGTCGTTGCGCGCAATTTTCAAGAGATCCCGATCCTCGCGACCAGCGCGCTGTCCTCCCTGTTGTGCGGCCTGCTGTGTTGGCCGCTCGGTACACCGCTCGCCGTCGGCCCTCATGATCTCGGCATCCTCGCCGCGTTCGGCATCGTGAACTTCGCGATCGGCCTGCCGCTGTTCACATTCGGCGCGCGCTTGCTGCCGGCAATCGAGACGGCCTTGATCGGCGCGCTCGATGCGCCGCTCGCGCCCCTGTGGGTATGGCTCGTGTTCGACGAGACGCCCAGCGCGGCGACGCTGTGGGGCGGCTCGCTGGTGTTCTTCGCGGTGGCGATGCATTTGGTGGCGGCGCGGGTGGCAGCGCGGTAGACGAAGCCGCGTTAAGGATTATCATCATCGGCATGTCCATTCCCGCGCGCGTGCATTTCTGCTGGATCGGTCCGCAGCTGAGCTGGGCCTACGCCTTTGCCCTGCTTTCAGCGGCGGCGCAGGCCGACATGGACGAGGTGCTTCTTCATCATACCGATGAACTGGCGGAAGGCGCGGTGCTCACGGCCTTGCGGAGCACGCCTGGGATACGCCTCGAGCGTATCGACGCGCGCACCTTGCTGGCTGAGGCGGGGGCGAGGCTTGGCCTTTCCGGCGTGCTCGCCGACATCGATGCGAACCTGACGAGTCCGGCGCAGCGCTCCGACGTGCTGCGCGCGGCGATCCTGTATCTGCAGGGCGGCATTTATCTCGATCTCGACACGATCACCGTGGCCTCGCTGCGCCCGCTGCTGGACGCGCCGCAATTCATCGGCACGGAATACATCGTGTGGCCGCATTGGGTGCGCAGTTCACGCTCCGCGAAGGTCTGGGCAAAGCATTTGGCGCTGGATGTGCTGCGCTCCGGCTTGCGCCTGTGTCCTGGTGGCTGGCGCGGCTTCCGGCAGGTGGAACACTGGTATTTCAAGGGCATCAACGGGGCGGTGATGGGCGGCCCGGCGGGCGCGCCGCTGTTCGCCGCCAATTTGATCGCGATGGCGGCGATGCCGCCGGCGCGTCGCAGCCAGCCGTACGCATTGGGACCGGACTTGCTGCAGAGTCTCGTTGGCCAATTTTCCGGCGGTGAACTGGTCATCCATGAACCCGGGGTTTTCTATCCGCTACCGCCGGAGATTTCGACCCATTGGTTTCGAAGCGGGCTCAGCAATTTGGATCTGGCGTTGCGGCCGCAAACGCGGGTCGTGCATTGGTACGCCTCGGTACGCAGCAAGCCCTACGTTGCGGTTATTGATCCCAAGCATGTGCGGATGTACCGACATACCCAGTTGTATAGCGCCTTGGTCAGTCGCGTCTTGCCACAACTAGCATGTAGCTGAAGCCCAAGCCGTGCGCGGATGGCCACGTCAGAAATGCCGCGAGAGATACAGGGTCAGCGACCGGATCCTATAAAAGGTCTCGGGCCGGGAACCCTGGACATCCGAGGCGAGCACGTGATCGCGCGCCAGGTTGTCTCCGTAGCGTCCGTCCAGGTCGATATCCCAGTGCGGCCACAGATCGCGCCATTGCAGGCCGAGTCCGGCATACAGAGATGTCGCCGGGGTGATCGTATTGTAGCGCGCGGCTCCGGCGAACAGCCCCAGCGCGAAGGGATTATCGAAGCGATAGCGCCAATCGAGGGCGCGAAAACCGATCAGGAATTTCCCGTCGACTCCCCCATCGTACTCGACCC
>Ga0209208_10005346_pt1 | contig 17923 bp, 7 predicted proteins | sample S1TSphfallax_3_FD_187694 | JGI IMG/M metagenome (GOLD analysis project Ga0209208, IMG submission 187694) | Host-associated microbial communities from peat moss isolated from Minnesota, USA - S1T2_Fd - Sphagnum fallax MG (SPAdes) (version 2) | ecosystem: Host-associated > Plants > Peat moss >... | reverse complement strand
CATATATAATGTAGAGGTGTAATATAATGAATGGCTAAAATATGATTCATAGACACTAAACCATTTGATTACTCGAATTTATACCTAGATTAAAATCATTTTTTTGAATTATTATTTAAAAATATTTTTAATAGGTAGGTAGGTAGTAGCTTAACTTGCCTAACCTGATTAATGTAACCTATGTAACCTACCAATGTAACTACCTTAGTCTAGCATACTTACCTTAGCCCTTTAAGAATGCACAAAAGTTGCAAGTATTAGGATTTGAACCCTTCACCTTCACAATTATAAACTAAGTTCTTACCAATGGACAACAACATCAAAAGGTGTCCAACTTTGGTCAAGTTTTTAATTTCACATGTTTATTTCATATCATTACAAGACTATAAAGTAGGTAACAAATGGTAGGATGATAGGTAGGGGGTGGGTAGGTAGGTAGGTAAGTAGGTGGGTGGGTGGGTAATGATGATTAATTATAAATTAATCCATACATTGTTTTACATTATGTTAGTGATATATTATTTATAATATAATATAATATATATATTTATATTAAATATATATTAACACATATGAATAAGATTATATTTTCATCCTTTTATTTCTTAAAAATGTTTTTACATTGTATTAATTGATGTAATAAAAGGTTATGATAAATAATCTTATACATTATAAATTAATTATATTAAATAATGACTATTATAAAATTTATATAACATTGAAATTATCATCTTAATAGTACCAAAAATAACATTAGTAAATTATTTTGACCACAAATGAATGTGTAGTTGAAGTTTCATTGAAGGTGAAATGAAATTAGGGCATGGTAAATTTGGTTCGCTTTTACAACCCTATAGTGATTTAGACTAGTGGATTTGGACTCATTGTGTACTAATGTAATCGATCCATGCCTACTTGGGATATTCCTTATCAATATCTCGCATTGGCTTCCTTTCCTTTTCTTCCTTCACCATGACCACCACTTGCATTAAAAAGAAATTGCAAAATAAAAACAGGTTTTACTAAAAAACATAGTCATAACACCTATTGGAAATTAACATGGCAACTAAAGAACAATTCAACAATTTGGACTTCTACATAACTAGATCATGAACTACTAAATCCAAGGAAACAATGGTTTGGAAGCAACATTTACTTTACATATGTTCTTTGGTATTCATAATTTAAGTACAAAGGATCAAGTACAAGTGTTAATTCCATAGAAATTAACATATGCATATAATACTTGTTCAACATAATTACAACATCCAATACATGTAGTTTTTTAGCCCCTTACTTCTTTGACAGAAACAACTTCTAAGTATTGGGTGCAAATTAACCACTTAACAAAATCTAAAGGATGTCGTTTGTGGTGAATTATAAGTAGCCAATATTAGGTGGAATTAAGTTTGCACTTGAATTAAAAACCACCAACATCAACATTGCAAGGTGTTAGTCCTAAAGCACTTGAACACTAAACATGACACATGAGGGTCCAACCACTCTATTAGGAGCTGCATGTGCCCCCTTAGACCACCCTTAGACCATTGCTTTATTCTTAGAATCTTCTTGGAATCTTTTTAATATGTCTTTCAAAGAAATATAATAATTTTTAATTTTTTTATGTTAAGGTGTATATTAAAAATATCCAAAAATATGTCATTAAATTTTTTTCAAATTGTGCTTTTAATGTCAATTGTTTCAAGTTGTTTTTATATAATTTTAAAGCAATGGTTACAAGAGGTTAAAAGTCCTTATACGTATATTTCACTCATTAGATTGATTCCAAATTTTTATGACATGTACATAATGTATTCACAATAATATTTTATAGAAAATATTCTATTTATTATTTATATTTTTTCTTACAATCCAAAATTCAAAAAATTAAATAATGGTTACAATTGCTTTTGGTACATGTTGGTATGATTGCACCCATGATCAACCATAAAATATTTCAAACATTGCCATGAATAGGTCCAATTGTTTTATAAGCACTATAACCTATTTTGAGAAGCTTAGCATATTAGTTTGGGTTCTATAATATAAGGAATGACTCTTGCAATTAAGTACTTTGAAGACAATAATCACTAAATTGAAAGGTCAAAGTGCTTTGTTAGTAGTACCTTACTTTATAGAAGCACCACAATGCATTTTGAAAATATCTAGGTTCAACCACAAAGTGTTTGGACCAAGTGTGATATGATTATGTGCATAAGATTGACCATTATGCAAAGTTGCAAAATGGTTTGTGAGCATTAAAACTTGCTTTACATAAGCAACATAACACTTTTCAAAATACTTGGGATACAATCCAAGGTATTATCAAAGTGCTTTATAATTCACTTGAATTGAAAGGGTTAGAGTTAATTTTTAACCACAACTTTACTTGATAAAAACAATTTAACACTTTTCAAAGGGCCTACAACCAAGTGAACATGGTGTAAATTATGTTCATTCCAGGGCCCACTCTTGCTAATACAAAGGGATATTCTTCATATCTAACAAAAAAAACCAAAAAATTTAATGGTTTTCAAGCAATTAATCAATATTTTGCGTTAATATTTTCAGTTGTTGTCCTCGCAAAATCTATGCTTTTGAAAAAAATATAGCACATCTAATTGAAAGCAAGGAAATATGTACACAAACACATAATGAATAAACACTTGATGACCATGCTCTCTACACCTAGATTAGGTCTTGTTAATTAATATTGTTGCAAATCATTGAAAAACTAGACATGAGGGAAAACTTGCTACTACTTGTATTTTTCAACACCTTACCTTGGACTTCATGAATGCAAACTTACACACCTCCAACTACCTAAATGCAAACATACACACCTCCAACTACCTAAATGCAAACATACACACCATGATGAATGACACTCAAGTGCATTCACAATAAAAGGAGCCAATAGGCCTTAGGTGTAGGTCCTTTCTAAGGACTCTGCTTTTTCAAGTTTGAAACATAGCCTCCATGTTTTGGATAAGGCCCATTATTGGATGATAGTGCCAACTTAAAAAGTTTAATTCACATGTGTTTCCATGAATTTTCAAACAATATGTAATTAAATCTATTTTTAAATGATAAATTTCCAAGTAAATTAAATGTGTAGATTTCAACAAAAGTAAACATGTCAATAGTTTTTAAATAATATGTGTTTCAAACCTTCAATGATACATTTGTACATTGGATTTATCAAACATACATTTCTTTAACATCATTCCAAATGGAGCAAACCATATTCACAAAAATAAAATAAAGTGTTATATAACACATTTAATAGTCATGAAAATGCAACCTTGCCTTTGCTTATACCAAAATGTATGTTTTTTGTTTGAGGAAGTTTTTCAAATTATATAATTTTAATGATCAAAAGCACATTTAGACACTACAAAAAGACTATCATGGATAATTAAAATAAAACATATATTCAAATTTTAATGATACCATGTTCTGATAATCAACAAAGGTGTATGCACTGTAAGGTGGCCCATTTTTTATGGATGTTCCACTCCCTAAAAGTCCATATGATAGTGTTAAAATGGTAGTTTATTTTTATATCATTAATTTAGTGGGGAGTTACATGGTGGTTAATGAACTAAAAAGCCCATATGAAAATTAGCCATTCTAAACAATTCATTAATGTACATGTTAAAAAATAAAAATTGAAATCCACCTTAAAATGTTTATGATATGGACTTATGAAAATATGGCTCATTTTAGGCCATTGAAAAGTCCATAACTTTTGCTTGGTTAATTTTTTTCTAGTAATGTTTCTGCACATATGTTCTTTTTGTTTTAATATGTCATATATTGAGTCCCTATAATATACCCCACGTAAAATTCATACACAAAAATGCATGTATATAGAAGCACAAAACAACAAACCAATCCATATTTTTCAATTTCAAAAGTTCATTATTATATATTTGGTATATATATGTTGTAATTTTTTTTTATAGATGTCTTCTTATTCAAGTTGATAATCTAAATCTAGCCACAAATTTGGAAAATTATTGTTTTTATGCCATGTTAATAACATGTAAATGCACACCACTCTATAAAAAAATGGATTGCGACGCAAAAAATGAGCCACCTACTTTGCAACCACCTTCAATATATGGTCATTCGTAATGTTTCAAAATTAATGGTGTGATTTTACATAAAATAAAAGATGTTCAAAACTTTAACACCCTATACACATCAAATTTTCCACTCCTTACAATATACACATATGACCAATGAAACATATCGAGATTGCACAAAATCCATTGTGATGAAAATTCATAAGTATAAAAACATTTTGGAAGTGATTTCATTAAATTTCAATGCTTACAACTCATGTAATCATTTTTCAAAGTCATGGAGGTGCAAGCTTTTATGTGTGTACATGCAATCCTTAGCTCCTTTTATTGTGAATGCCACTCATAGATTTCATGTGCAAAATGTCAAGTGCTAGTTGAATTTAATGTTCACAAATTAGAGTTTAAACAACAATTTTGACTTGTGGGTTTTGGAGCTTACATGATATGAAACATAAATCCCCAATTTGGTAAAAATAAATAGGTCCAAATTATTGTAGAGAAACCCTATCACACAAATGGGTCAAAAATTGGAAACCTAATTTACCAACAATGTCAACCATGTTCATTTCATAATTGAAAATTCAAGATGCATGGCAATTGACAAGTAATTCCATCTTCTATGCATATTAAAATTTCAAAAACTTCATTAAGAAAAAAAACTCTAATTGACAACACACAATGCTTAGATTTTGAAGTTCTAAACACTTACAAAAAATTGTTTATAGTTGTACAAGTTACAAGTTAAGCACTATATGCTAGGGCTAATGTTGATATGTCCCTTCCAAGTCAACCTCCCATTGATTTGTGATAGCTTGTGCTTCTTGCAATCTATCCAAGAAATATAATAAAGGGACTATAGAAAACCCTAACTCAAGTATATACAAGTAACAAATGGACAAAATTAGATCTTGGATTTTACACCATTCTCTTTACTATGGGGTAAAACATGGCTGCTGCTTTGACCATCATTAGAATTAAGGATTAGGGTACAATATGGTGTTTCCTACCCCCCACTTTGATGATTTTTTTACAAGTTTGCCCCCTTTTTTGATCCAAAATGTTTGATGGTGGAACACCTTGAAGATGCCCACAAGTCTTGATGATCTATTAGTTGCTTAACAATTTTAGCATGGACATAACCATGAACTTTTAAATGACATGTTCTATCAACCATAACACTCAAACTTGCATCATCTTTTGTAGGGCTTTTTGGTGGTGTAAAAAAAATGTCTTCCTCACTTTCAACTCCATCCCATGCCAACTTTTCATGCCCATTTTTTGTTTTGCTCAAGGTTTCCCACATAGCATTGCTAATATGCTTCAAATCATCTCACTTCTGTACATTGTCCCTTTAATAAGTTGTCCAAAAAATTAAAATCAAACCTTGCAAATAGACCAAACTTGTAATCAGAGCTTGTAAACAAACAAAAATTATAAACAAACCAAGTGTAATCAAACTTTACAAATAGACCAAATGCAAATCAAACCTTGAAATTATACCTTGTAGAAATTATAAACCAATACTTAAGAACCCTGAAATAATTCGAAAGCCCACCTCATGAAACATTGCGTTGGAAATATGAAAAATCCTAAATGAGTTGTTGGTTCTGACCATGTTCAACCACAATTGAACCCCTAAGAACCCAATAATATGGTGAATTTTGACCTTCAAAAGTTCAATGAAACCTAGCTACAACAAGTGATTCAACCAAAGAAACCATGTGCGAAAAGCTTAGATAGTGCAAAACTTTACAAACATGAAGAAACCCTCTTTGAAACCTTTTTGATATTTTTCTGAGTGCAAAAGTAAAACTATGTTCAAAAGACCAATTGACTACCTTAAACCTTGAAAGCAAAAAAAACCTAACATGTTTGCATAGAAAAGACATAAAACTAAACAAAGATTGCAAATTTCAAATAAACTTATGCAAAAGTTTACTTACTAGGTTGAAAAAATCCAAATGTAGATGCGTGTAGGACTTCTTGTGTCCATGACTATTTGAATGAAGTGGTTACTTATAGAATAATTCACAAATTCTAACTCTAACTAGGAGACTAAACAAGTTCGATGGAATGTATGAGCTCCAACAAGTTTGATCAACATAGTGTTAGGAGCTCTAGCTTTAGTTCCAATGATTTGGAAGAGCTAGCCGAGGAGTTCTACATGCAAATGCTCGAACAATCTAAAAGAGCTAGCTGTAAAGCTCAAAAGAAAAAAAAGGTGATGGACTTGTGATGTGGGTGGGCACCTTGTAATCAGATCTAGATTGCAAAACCCTACTTAAGGTAGTAGCGTAAAATAGGTGGGTATGGGTGAAGACTAAGTTTTCAAATATTCTAGTTTTATTTCTTTTGATGGAGAGTATCAATTTCATGGACAGTCCCAATAAATTGAAGCCATGTATTGATGTTTGACCAACCTTGTCCTTGGGAAACCACTAAAATCTTAGCGCCCTTGGCTCCTATGATTGTGTTTTTACCCAAAAAGACTGTATATTTTTTTGCAATTTTTTTCATCTTTATACCTATAATATAGTAATGAATGTTGCATCTATTGGCATAAAAAAACCCATTTTGGATAAATAACTGTTCCATAAGGAACAAACAAATATCTTTTAAAAATGGGTAATAAAGCTACATAAGAAAGGACATTTTTTTTCATCATTTTAAGTGATTTTTTTGTTCTAAGAGGCTTGCACCTAAGGATTATAGAGGCTTATAACAAGACATGACAATTTAGGGTCCTTGTACATGGTGATGGAACAGGTAGTGAGGAGGGAAGGTTTTGTCTAATGCATTAACTGGATTGGTCCTTCATCTTGGCCATTCTTGAATTGTAATATCTTTGGGGGGAGGGGGAGGGGGTATCAGAATCTCTTGACCATTCGATCAACTCAATCTTCACCATCAATCGTAAAATTCATCTAATTGACTTACCAAACTATGATCCCATTTGTCAATTTTTGTCATCCTTTTCACAACTTTAGGGCCTAGCGCCCATGTGACTTTTATTGTTGTTTGTTGCATTATCAATGTTTCTACTACAAGAAGAAAGCTTGGAAACTTTAGTTCATAGTCTCCTTGAAGATTGAAATTATGTACACTAAGGACCAACAAAATGAACTTGTAAGTTTTTTTGTTTTTTCGGTAACAAATGGGATTTTTACACAAAATTTGCATCTTATTTGTACAACATGTATGTTTGTCCATTTCTTTAAGTGTTGGAGTTAATTGAATAACAAGTTCTTATGTTGTGCATTTGTTGTGTAGGTGTGGAATATGTTAGGAGCAAATTGTCTTGTAACTTCCTTCAACACCTTAAATTACTCCTATTGACATGGTGACGTGAAAGCATGGTAAAGTATATAGAAAAAGTTGATGAGAAAATGTCAAGTTTAAAAAGAGGCAGTTTTTCACGGAAATAAAAGAAAGTAGATTCAATTTCACTTAAATTTTATTTTGGAACTATTGAGCTGTCAATTGGGTTTATTATAAATCAACTACAAAATTTCAAAAACTTTGGAACAATAAAAGTAGGGAATAAATACGTTTGAAATTGAAGGTCAAAGTGGTGGTCAAACCTACTTTTACATTAGAAAATTTAATGAAATATACATGTATGAAGTTATGCACAAAGATCATTATATATTCAAGGGCATCACCAAAAAACAAATCTATTTTCTCTTTGGTAGAATACACATGACACATACTTGAATCAAATCTTACACTATAGAAAATCAGTTTTAAAAGCTACTTACATTTAGAAAAGTCTACTTGCAACATACTTTTATAATGCAAAATTTAAAATTTAATGCATAATAATGAAGAAGTATGTTGTTATTTATCATTCAACTAAAAAGATTGAATGTATAACAATTTTATGATGCATTTTGGTCCTACTTTTTATTCAATTGACAAGTAAACTGGTAAGTACTTTTGGCTATACACTTAACTGTGCTTTCACTCAATGAAGGAGAAGAAGTTATAGCAATGCGAGGCCATTTGTGAGAATATTGTAGCAACATGGAAGGATCTAAAGTATGGGAAGGGGAAAGATCACTATTATGCTTGCCATGTTGTTGTAATGACAGTTGTCTCCACACAAAGCAATTCCAACATTCTTGTAGCCAAAAATTGTGTGGGGTCGAACTATAAATACATTCAACAAGCTAGGGAATGTAAGCAACTATTATAGAGTGAAGTGGAAGGCATGAAATGGGTGAAGATTGATAGAAAGTAGTGGAGTGATGCTTTGAGTGATAATGTTAAACAAACTGTGATATGGTGGTGGATAGAAGAAACTAGGGTGAGCTCGAATGTGAATAATGTGGTTTCATTAGTAAAAAAATTGTCTTTTGCAACTTGTCTTATGCAACTACACATGTGACATTTTTTAGTTGCATAAGACACTCATAGTTGCATAAGATGAGTTGCAAAGGACAATTTTTCTTCTAGTGTTTGGCATTGGATTGTTCCAAATACTTGGGAAAAGAATGCTATTCATTTCTTGCAAGAAAGCCGGGTACTTTTGGCTCCAACCCCTATTTTGTTTTGCATCTTGTTTTGTATGTTTGAAGTTTTTAGTTTTTGATTTTCTATAACTTGAGCTCATTTATTCATTATCTTGTTTTTGTACTTTTGACATAAAACTAAGTGTTGAAGGTAAAAGGTTGAACTTTGTGAAGAGTCCCTACTTGAATGGTAGTTTTGAAATTTCAAAAAACTCATGTTGGCAACTTTGATAACAAATTATAAGTGTTCAAGGATAAGTAGCTCCCAATTTTGTGAAGGTCTTTAATAGTAAGTCCAAAATTGATCATGTCATAGTTAGCATGTTGATCCTTTACATTAATCTTGTGGCTTTGTATGCAATCCTTCTAGGACTTGCATTTGAAGGATTCCTTGCAAGAGTTATTACACTAGACCAATAATGTTATTGAAGGTTATTAGTTCATTTACCATGTTTTACTTCACTTGCTCTTAACCAATGATTCCTCATAAATTGATAGGACCTTGGATTTTTGGATGAGGACTCTATAATGCTTCCTAGGACCCTAGTTTTGATACAAGATTATAATTTGCAATAACAAGAACTCAAAAATACTTTTGGTTTTGTTTTTTTATGCATATTACTTACATTTTTAGGAACTCAAGATTACATTTAGGAATTCAAGATTTCTCCATTTTGTTTAAAACATAACATAATTTTCTTAGGACACTTTATAGAAGTCACCACATTAAACCATGAATATTGTACTGAAAGTTCAATTTTAACATGTTTACTTGATTTGCAACTGAGGAACTCAAGAATACTTTTGGTCCTATTTTTTATGCATATTATTTGCATTTCCAGGAACTCAAGAATACATTTAGGAATTCATGATTTCTGCATTTATCCACAACATAACATAATTTGAAAGACATTTTGCAAGAGTCATCCACTAGAAGAAATTTGAAAATCAACGACTGAATTTGTAACTCACTTATAATTGTAATGGACACATGCAACAAAAAATAGGCTAGTTGCCTTGGATAAGTGCCATAAGACAAATTAGTCACAAAAGACATCACATGGCCATGAAATTGAAAATGTAGTTGCAAACTTTATGACTAGGCTAGAATTTCTCATCCATTGCCATGGATGATCCTTAGTATGATGTGAAAACCCAATTTGCAATTGCATTTGCAACTACATTTGGGATAGTCACATGCTACCAAATGTGCCATTGGTGGGTGGTTAGGATTTAACCATGTGGTAATTTCAAGAGCCAATGGCCATAAAACATGTGGCAATTTTCCAATTGTTCAAAAAAGATATATTATAATTATAGCAATTGAATATTATAAGTACAACAAATTAAATATTACAATTACACTAATTAATGATTATAATTACATTAATTAATTATCCTAATTAATTAATTATAATCTATCCTAGGCTAAATTATAATAAGCAACCTATTCTAGGCTAGGCTAGGGTAGAAAGGTGAAAGCATGGTAAAATATATTGAAAAAGTTTTTGAAAAAGTATCAAGTCAAACAAGAGGCAGCTTTTCATGAAAACACAAGAAAGTAGATTCAAATTTTACTTAAATTTCATTTTGAAACTATTGAGCCCTCAATTGGGTTTATTATCAATCAACTACAAAATTTCAAAAACTTTCGAATAATAAAAGTAGGAAATAAGTAAGTTTGAAATTGATGGGACAATATGGTGTTCAAACCTACTTTTTCATTAAAAAATTTAATGAAATTTACATGTATGAAGTTATAGCATAAAGATCATTATATATTCAAGGTCTTCACTAAAAAATAAATCTACTTTATCTTTGGTAGAATATACTCGACACATATTTGAATCAAATGTTACACTACAAAAAGTAGGTTTTAAAAGCTACTTGAATTTAGAAAAGTTTACTTGAAACCTACTTTTACAAAGCAAAATTTAAAAATGAATGCATAATAATGAGGAAGTATGTTGTTATTTATCATTCAACTAAAAATATTGAATGTATAACAATTTTATAATGGGTTTTGGTCTTACTTTTTGTTCACTTGACAAGTAGACTTGCAAGTACTTTTAGTTGTACACTTTATTGTGCTTTCACCCAAAATAGGCTAGCTTGCATAGGCTAAGTAGGTAGGTAGGAAGGATTCTATTTATTTTGTTAGGGACAAGCCTTTTGATTGGCTCATCCCAAATGGCACATGCACTATGTTTATAGTGCATACCATGAATCTAGTCCATTCCTTCACCTAGTTATATACTTTACAAGGTTGAAGTTGTAGACAAAAGATATTGGACAATTCTAATGAAAGGGAAACACTACAACATTACCACATCCTTTGTCCCATACAAAAACATAATCATATATCCACACAATAAAATACCTACTACTTAATTTAACTACTTACTACTTACTACTTACTACATATTACATTGGCTACATACCTACTATCTATTACCTAACCTACCTAATTAATTAATTATTATTATTATCAAAACATCATATATCCACATAATAAAATATTTACAATTTAATCTACCTACTATTTGCTACTACATATCCTACTTATCACATACTACCTAGGCTACATACTTATTATCTACTATTTAGCCTACCTAATAAACTAACGTACATTTAATAAATTAATTGCTTAACATAGGTAATTAATTAATTAATTAATCAATTGCTACAAAAACACTACGACATATCCACAAAATAAAATACCTCTTGCTTAGCTTATAACCTACCTATTTACTACCTACTAGTAGCTATCCTACTTATTACATACTACCTAGCCTAACTAATTAATTGATTAAGTACCTAACCTAATAATTAATTAATTAATATGAAAACATTCACACAATAAACTAATAAACCTACCTATTACTTATCCTACTTACTACCTCCTACCTAGTTTACCAATTAATTAATGACCTAGCCTACCAACTACCTACCTAGCTTACCTAGCCTAACTAGGTCTAACCTTCATAGAGTAGCCTATTAGCTACACCTAATAAAGTAGCATATTATTACCTATAGATAACTTAGGCCAATTAAATAAGTATGCAAGCTAGGCTAGGCTACCAATCTACATAAGCTTACTTAATTTGATGTAACCTATTAAGCTTAGCTAGCTTAGTTTACCAACTAGGTTATAATAGCTTTTTCTAACAACGATTAACTATTATATATTATATTATGGAAGACCCATGGATGGGTACATTGAAGGGATAATATTCCAATTGAAATAGCAAAGTTTGCCATATGTGGTCTATGTTTTTTTATTCATGTGGTAGAATATACTATTGCAATTGAAAAAACCTTTCATTTGTAGTTGCAAAAACAACTACGTTATCATCCATTGATGAATGCAATCAAAATTGGATGACATTGTTTACTTTTCATCTACATTTTCAATGAAAATCATATTAGTCGTGAGTTGTAGTCGCATCTACAATTATAATTTGGTTCAACCTTTCATGTAGTTGCATATGCGACTACAACAAGTTGCAACTACATGGAGACGTAGGACTAACACACTGCTAGTCATAAAATCAATTGGTTTGGAGATTAGTTACATAGTGACTGCAAAAATATGGTCAAAATGGACAACATTTCTTCTAGTGGTCCCATTAGACCAAGAATGTTGTATAACAAGTTCATTTTAAACATGTTTTGATTTGCAACTTAGGAACTTAGGAATACTTTTGGTCCTATTTTTTATGCATATTACTTGCATTTCCAAGAACTCAAGATTACATTTAAGAATTCAAGATTTTTGCATTTGTTCACAACATAACATAATTTGAAGGACATTTTGTAGAAGTCATCCCACTATACCAAGAATGTTGTACTAATAGTTCATTTTTAAATGCATGTTTACATCATTTACTCTTGACCCATGAACATGTTCATAAATTGACAAGACCTGGATTTTGGGATGAAGACTCTCCATTGCATAGGTATGTTCTATATGCATATTATAATGCATTTCCAAGAATTCAAGTTACACATAAGAATTCAAGAATTCTGCATTGGTCCATGAAGTATGGTATTTGCATTAAAGATTGAAGTGTTTAGTCCAAGACTACACATTTCTTCTTCAAGAATAGGTTTCTAATATTTTATTGTGGTTTTATAATTAGGACTTTGGGATTCAAATCAAGACACAATGTTTTAGTTTAGAAGACAAATAAATCAAATTGGTTTAAGGCATATGTATTGTGATCAATAGTCACAATTTTGTATTCTTGGATTTGTTGAGTACTTAAAAGTGGTAATTGATCTTATTTAAGAGGAGCTTGTTTGATGGCTGTAAATAATTCACAAGATTTCATGTATTTTTTGCAACTAGATTTTTTCACAAGATTCACATCTTAATGTCTAGATTGGATTGACTTCATTTGGCAAACTAAAACCTTATTTTGTGAAGAAATTGCAAGATTTCAATAGTTGTTATTGCAAGTACTACCAAGAAATGGCATATATCAAACTAGGGTTCAACAATATGCAAGCTTCAAATGTTCATCATGGCTTATAGATCTCCACTTGAACATGTGGATGCCTTACACTTTGTGCAAACCTTCCTTTTGGAACCTTTTGGAAGGAGACTATTAACTGTCAAGCTACATCCCATACATTGAGAAGGCTTTAGATCTTTGGCAGAAAATTTTGTGCCCCAAGGATCAATGTACATTTTGATATTTGTGGTGGTGATCATTCCTTGAAACTTTTATTAATGTGGAACAAGATAAATATTTATGATAAAACCCATAGGCAATTTGAGTTTTCTAGATTTGTGGCAACATCTACCAAGTGTTTGCAATATTGAATAATTTTCATACATATTAATGGTCAACATGTGACTTTGCAAAATTTTGATGTTGATATTGGTTCTTCCCATTTTAAGTGAGCTACCATTTACAATCTTTGGTGCATGGTTTTTTTATGCATATGGTTTGTGTTTAGGGTGTTTTTTGTGGCTTGGAGTAGATCACTTTGTGGGTGCAAAATGTTTTCAAACATGCTTGCAATTTCAAACTTCTACTAGATGTAAGAGAAAGTTGCACAAATGTAGTTTAAAAAAAAGGCTTATGATATTTGTTGCTTTTCAATTCCAACCCTTATTTGAAATGGTCTTTTGCCATTTTGATAAGTTTTGTTGTTAAACATGATTTTTTTATATTGGTGGTAGGTGATTTAGGCAATGGAAAGGGAAAATCTTTGTCATAGGCTACAAAAACAATGTAAGTACATGTTGAGATTGGAACTTTTATGCTAGTCTTGAATTGGTCACCAAACTTATGCATTGTAAATTTGGTTTTGAATTCATTTTCATAATTTAGACTTGATGACAATGATGTTTAATGATAATTTTATTGATCTACCCAACATTGTAACAAACATACATGGTGCAAAACTTGCCAATTGTGTATGCACCTTTTTAGCAACATGTCCACCACCACCATCTCCTAGGGTATATATACTCATCGTTCTTTTCAAATTGTCTTATTCTAGATAATAAAAAAAATAGATGCATCAAAATGAAATGAGTAAGGAAGGTTGATTTACTAAAAATGGATATGGAACAAGGTAGCTACAATTGAAATGTGTGTGTGGCAAGGCACTATAAATTGGAAGGGGGGTGCAAAAAAGTTATTTCATCTATATGTTGTGTTTTGGATGTAAAACACGGGTCTCCACCTCTTGGATTTATGTAAGGTTAACAAAGTAACTCCAATGGTTTTGTTTTTTGGTTTGTTGTTTTTTATCCCCACAATTTTGAAAAGTTATGAACAATAATGCTTGATAATAGGAAAATGTTGATCAAGTAGGAAATCTTGGATATGGGGGGAAAGAATTGAAGAAAAATGTCACCACTTGAACATATAACACCATGCATGTTTTTGCAACACAATTATGAACATACACTACTCAAAATAACCACATCTAGAAACAACAATTCTTTGTGTAGCCAACTAAATCTACTTGCCCCCCCACGCCCCGAAAAAGAACCACCCTTGCATATTACTACATATATATTGTAGCCATCCACCCTTTGGAGAATATGAAAAAAAATTTGGGTTTGTTCCTATTATCCAATTGCACCCTATTGCGAGGGGCATGAATTGGTGTTTTAGGTGTTAATCATTGTAGTTATTTTCATTTATTTGTGTTGCTTTTGAAGTTACAAACCTTGGCATGGAAGGTGTCCAAAGTAAAAGGTTGGATTGTGTGGGATTTGTGATGCTGATGTTGAGTAAAATGCGAATCATGTTTTTGGATAAAATTATGGTGACACATTGATGAAAAGTCTATTGTTTGAAGAAAAGTGTTAGGGTTTAGGGTTTGTGATGACTCTTGCCTATCATCGAACATTTTCCAATATTTTTTCCATTCCTTATCCAAATTGAATAATTTTGTGTCACTAGACACCCAAATTGGAGGGTTGTTCTTTGCACATCAAAAGTAAAGGAACAATGTAGAAAACATAGGAAGAGGATGAGTAATAGTCATATTTTCTTCATTTTTAGTTTGATTTGAATGATTAAAAATGTGATGGGTGCACCAACTAAGCCTTTACAAACTTGTTTGTACTTTAAAGGCAAAGATGCAAGGATCAAATATTTTAAACTATAAAATTTCCTAATCTATTTAAATTCGCCCATCAATGAACATTGAACCCCCTTACACCAAACAACATATCTTCCCCCATTTCTTTACTTGAAATTATTTTGTGTCATTGGAAGCATTAGGTGGAGGGCTACAAGTGTTCTTTGAAATTTAGAAGCAAAGGAATGATGTGTGAGGATTTGACCTCCTTAGACTTTTTAAATGTTTGTTCATTAGCTATCTACCTTAAGTTGTTCATTGGAAAATTGACTTCCTAAGCAATGGAGGTTGACATTTCACATTACATCATGTGTTCCCATATGTTCATTGGCATGTGTGCATTTCAAAAGGTAGATGAGTTGTGTGTATATGCAATGAAGAAGGCTTGCCACTAACAAATCCACCTTAGATGGATTTGAAAGGTAGGGAAAAATATTGTTGATGGTTTATTCCTACATCACACAAAACCATAATTAAACTACATGTGTCTTGGTAATGTTATGTCTCTTGGAAATGGCCAAACCTTCAAACAAAATACATGTATGACCTATCACAATGGGAGAAGCATAATAAATTGTCTCATTAGTCACATTGTGCTAGGTTGAATCATACCCAAATAGCCTATGGGATTTTCAAATGATGTTTTATGCAGTGACATTCATACCTCTTTTGATGCACCCCCCAATACATAAGACTTCTTTTTTCACCTCTCATCATTTGACTTCTCATTGGTTCAAGTCTTTTAACATCTTGTAAACCCATAGTTTTTAACAATCCCCAAGGGGTGTTGTCCTTTGTCATTTCCCCCTCCCCATTTCTAGTCATTGATTTCTAGTTGCAAAGGACATAATTCCTTCTAGTGTGGTTAGATTGGAATCCTAAAATAATAACCAATTATGGAGTTCCACAAAAAAGTAGTTTGAAAGTATGAATATGTACAAACTTCCAAACGAAAAAACATTTGGAGAATGTTCATAAATCTAGTGCTAAAGCTATTTTAAGGAGACTTAAATATTGAAACCATGAATTGTCACAAATGTTAGTTAAAAGTTCTACACACAAAATTCAATGTGCATGTTTTCTATGTATTCCATTTAATGAATAAAATGATTCAAGAGAAAGATGTTTATAGTGTTTTGATTTTATTAGTGTTTAAAATTAATAACCTAATAATAAAAAACATTATTCAAATTCAAACTTAGTAATCAAAAAATAATTCAAATTAAAATGTAAAATAACTACTAAATAGTTCAAATTTAAATTAACTAACCAGTAATAGAACTATAAGAGTAAAATAAGAAAATATCGATTAGCAAAGAGAGTATTTAAGTAGGGGGCCAATCATTATTGTTGGCAAATCAAAAATATTAGCTTCTTTTCACATGCCCTCTTGAGGGGCATTTTACTTGGGCTTTTTTAAAAGTGTAAAGTGGATTTCACACTATTGAGCTACTATATGTGATCCAAAATTTAGTATGCATGCCATTTTACTTGTTGATGGAGATGCTCTAATGATCGTATCATCTAGACAAACATCTTACTAGAAAATGATGATAATACCTTGGGAATGAGTTGAGAACTTTGTAAAATAATTACTATAGGATAATTAATTTTTTGTACTTTGTTATGTGTTATTGAAATCCAATTCAATGTGAATAGGGTTTAACGTTTGTGTGTGCATGTTTTCATGTGTGCGACTTTGTTAGTTTCAATATTCTCTCATGTCAATTTAATAGCGCATGACAACTTATAATGACATGAGAGAATGATTTTTTAAACTGGAGAATTTTCACCAAATTTTGACTTATGATTTTTCATGGACAATCTGCCACAAATATTTTGGAAGTGAATTGGGAATTCACACCTTACTCTCAGTCTAGATTGTTACAGCCTTTTAAATTTTTCATGTGTTTTCTTGTTTAAGTCTCCCATCCACAAACTGCGGATAGAGTCCCACAAAAGAGCTATTGTAAAAGCTATTGCAGTCACTAGCTATTGCGCATTCACACGTAAAGACATTGCTATCTGCCACGACTTATTTTGCTACCCTGACATCATAGAGCGTTCAGACTACCAAATGTACCCCCTAAAGGTATGTAGCGATATCATTGTCTCGTGAAACAGTGCGAGAATTCGGAGTTTGGAGCAGCCTGTCTTTATGGGTGAAATTTTGCCAAATAGTGAAATTACAAATCTGAAAAAGAAGTGAATTTTGAGGTTTTGGGTCACCAAAAGTGAGGGGAAAAAGGGTTAAAATCACTAGACCTATACATTTGGTATTCATGTAGCCATAAGCATAGAAGGATGGTTATTTATTTCTGATTTACAGCCAGATTTGGCTAAATCTACCTAAAGATGATCGTCATTTCTTTTTCTACATCTTTCTATGGATGATAGCCACTTTGGGTACAAACAAAAATTCCTAAAACACCACTGGTCTATAGTTGCTCTATGTGGGCAATAAGTGGGAAGGAGGAGGGATCTAGACTCCCCCATCTTGTATGTGCTAGCTAACTTTGAGCTAAAAGATCATTTTTTGCCTTGTTAACTAGTGTTGAAAAAAATGTTGAAGATCCAGGTCTTACGGTAGATTGAGTGTTAGCTACCACCAATGCTAACACCCTTGCCATCTAAAAAGCCACGTCATTAATATTGTTAGCTAACAATCCATATGTGAATGCACTTGAAAATTAGGAAAACTTAACATGGACT
>Ga0209208_10005345_pt1 | contig 17925 bp, 11 predicted proteins | sample S1TSphfallax_3_FD_187694 | JGI IMG/M metagenome (GOLD analysis project Ga0209208, IMG submission 187694) | Host-associated microbial communities from peat moss isolated from Minnesota, USA - S1T2_Fd - Sphagnum fallax MG (SPAdes) (version 2) | ecosystem: Host-associated > Plants > Peat moss >... | reverse complement strand
TTTTTTTTTTTTTTGTTTTGAATATATTTTGTTTTAGTTTAATTAATGAATTTCTATATGTTTAATTTTTTGCTTTGTCTGTTTGTGTGCAAGATTAAAATTCAAACCTTTGATTTGAAATCTAAAACCCTTAAACCTAAATTTTATTTTCCATGATGAAATGAGAGAGAAAAGTGAGTGATTTTTTAATAATTAATCTATACCTTAAACCCTGTTGTTTGCAAATATATTTTTAAACCTTTAAACACATTTTCTTGTAAACACATTTTTTTTGTTTTCTTTTCTATCTTTTGATTGGGAATTTTATTAGAATTTTTGCATAATTTGTTGAAGAATAGTTGTTTTTTACATTATCTTTGGACATAGTCTTATGAAAACTACCAATGGAACAATTTTCTACAAATGAGAATATGATAAGTGGTAACAATGAAACAATTGAAATATGTATAAATAATGTAATTTTGGAAGACTTGTTTGAGGAAAATCCAAATGTCCAAACAGAAACAAGTAGGAATCTAAAAAATGATAAAGAAAAAATAATGAAGGGTAATTTGAAAAAATTGTTTGTTCAAAGGAAAAGTTAGAAGCCACATGGAAAAACTTCTTTATGTTGGAGTTTTTATTTTGTGAATGATAATGCAAAAATTGATTTGGTAAACACACAAATAATGTATTGCATACTTTGTTATCAAAATCTAGTAATTGGAATAGATCCAAAAACTAAAATGAAGAAAGGATTGATTTCTTATTACAAAACCAATGGAATAACTTTTCTTTAAAAAGATGTGCAAATAATTCTTTTATTGCACAAAGGTTTGAAAAATAAGTGAACAATTTGCTAAGAAATACTGAAAAAAGACAACTTTCAATGAAAAGAACAAATCCATTTGGAGGGTCAATCTCTAAATGTTTTTCTATCAAAGAATCCTTCAAAAAAAAGGATGTGTCATAGAAAGAATTTGTAGAGGACCTTTGTTTGTTAATTGTCAAAAACAATTTACCTATCCAGTTTATGGAGAATATTTGGCTCAAACGTTTAGTTCTTCATCTTTGTCCAAAATTAATCTTCCCTTCCAGAAGGCATTTTCCACAAAATATATTGTTAGGGTTAGTGGAAAAGACAAATCAATTATATATTGTTTTTGCCTTGATAGTTAGTTATTCTACAACAACTAACTTTGATCTTTGGATGTCCAAAGGAGCTTACGATGTGTTTGCATTGGTGATTAATTTTCTAAACAATGATTAATAGCCAAAACATGTGACTATTGGTTTATTTCAAGTAACAAAAACAATAAGGAAAGTCTTGGCCAAAAGTTTGAAAAAATTGTTGGACAATTATGGTTTTTTTAAAATATATATTGCCTACAAGTCAAAGATGAAGGATCTAATTTCAATGCAATGATTGATTATTACATTGAAATCTATTGTAAATTGTGAATCCCTTGGGTTAAAAGAGAACTTTTAGGGTATTTATTTTGGACATGATTTTTCAAAAGCATGTTAATATGGCATTGCAAAGGAAAAGGTCTGCAAAAATCTAAAATATGTTTCTACCAAATCTACCCAAGTAGATTTGCAAAAATGCATCACTTGGCCTAAAACATCTAGAAGGGCAGACAAAAATGGAATAAGGTTTATCTTAAAACTAGAATTTGACCTAGAAAATTAAACTTTTTAATCAAAACAAGTTAGTTTTTTTTAATTCATTATTATTTCAACTTTTTACAATTTTTATGCTTTAAAATTTGATAGGATAACTAATCAAGTTATTAGTGGTTATTTTGTAAGTTTGTTAGTATAATCATTATGTTCAAGAGGCTTTACAATTTTGATCTACCATTGTGCTCTATTACAACAAACAGATTGCTATCACGAAAGTCACTAATCAAGTGCCTCCACCTCTGACATGCCAAATTTCTCAATTGTTGACTATCATTCCCCAATTTTTTCGATCTATGTTCTTAATCAATTATGTGGACATTGGTTTCTTAATGATGCTTTACACTCTACCATTTCCATGACTTTGAAACTTAGGGGAAAAAAAAACCAAGTTTTGCCTTCATTTGAAAGCTTAATGGATGATGATTCAATTATTAGTGATGAGTTATCTTTGTTGGCCTCTAACATTAGAATGGAGGTAATCAATGTGTTGGATTTTTTCCTCTCATTCTTAAAAGTTTATGATAAGAAAAAATCCCATAATATGATTTCTTTGATGCTAGACCCTAAGTATAAGAGCCTTCGTATAGTATCCTCATTTGTTGGAAGGGAACAAGGGGTTGCTCTTGTTGAGGAATATGATAAGAAATCCTTATATCTTATGTTGGTCAAATGTCATGAGCATTTGCATCCTTTGGTGAGGTCAAAAAACTACTAACCAGAATATTTTTAATCAAGATTGTTGTTTGGATATATTTGAACAGACTACAAGCACAAATGAACCAATAGAAGAACTTGTTAAGAAGGAGCTTCTGATTTTCAAAAGGTATCAATTGGATGTTAAAAACATCAAATGTCCTCTTCAATGGTGGCTAAAATATGAAGCAATATTTCTTAAAATTGGATTTTTAACTTGATAGATTTTAGGGATTGTTGGATACCAAATAGAAACAAGAAGGATCTTTTCTTTGGTTGGAGCTCTTACTAACCTTAAGAAATGTTGTTTGCAAATAAAAAAAAATGAAAATTCATTTTTGTCAACAAAACTTGGCCTAATGATCTTTAGAATAGAATGGAAATCTCCATCTAATTTACTATAATTCCTTGAAAAGGATATAGATTAAGAAAAGGAATTAGAAGAATTTGAAGGGGAATTTGAAAAGGATGAAGTACATTGAAGTGTAAAAGTTCAATAAATAATTTGTTGGTTATTTTAGAATATTTTTATAACATTATTTATAAATTTTCATTTAAAAAAAAGAAATCAAATCAATAATTATTTAATTTCAATTTCAATTTTTTTTTAAATAATAATTTTTTTTAAAATAAAAAATAATACCTTGTACTATTTTTTACCTTACTGGAAATGTTTCTTTAGGTTTGAATTAGTGTCATCTACATATCTAGATTTTCCATATATTTGTCTTGGATATCACCCATATATCAAAATGACATCCATCAGATGTCATTGGGAATGATATCTGGTCTAATATTTGAGGTGCTAAATGTCATCCATTGTGATATCTAACAATTATGTCAAAGATAAATATGTTGATATTTGATTTAGATATCAAATCTAAAGCTAGGTATCATGATTAATAATTAATAAGTTGGTAGGTTATTAATTAGGTTAGGGTTGTAGGCTCACAATTATCTATTGTTTTTTCATTTGTTTAATGCAACTAGGGTGGTAAGAATCCTTAGACAATTTTAGACTATTATGGGGACACATTTTCATAGGTTCTTCAAAGTTGTAGTCAATAGTAGTAATTATTGTGGCTATACTTTCTTTCAAAAGTAATTTATGATTTCTTTTTTTTTGTGAATGCTTTTTAGAAAAAAAATCATCTTTGACAAAATATCCCCTTTTTAGAAAATTTAAAAAGAATGTTGCCTTTGGGAGATTTCTCACCCCAAAAAAAGAGACTAGCACCCAACATAATTGGCAAGCAATTTTTAGAATTTTTGACATCCGAATCTATTGATATTTTATTAATAAATAAATGATGAATATCCAAGACACTAATATTGAGTCATATTGGAAAATGTGAAATTTTGATATCCAATCAAGATATCTAATTTCTTAAAAATAAAAATGTAATATTTTTATAACACATAAAAAATGACAAATATCCTTATGTGGTTGATATCCCAAAAAAGTGATATTTGCCTGACATTGCTATGAATGTGAGGGCATGACCAAATCCACCACATGTAGATCTCCCACATGTAGTTTTTGGATCATAAATGCAACAGGATAGGAAGATGGTAATCCAATTCAAGGCCATAATGATACATTTTGCCATTGAGAGGAAGTGCAGGTAAATCTCACACATAGAATTATATCAATGATGCAAAGTTACAAAATTATGGAAAACTTTCATCATGAAATTCGTTTTTTAATCATGCTTGAGTTTATAGTATTAAGGGATTATATGTTTTGAAAGCTATTTTATTTTAATAATGAAATGCTTATAAACCTTTCATCCAATTGGGTCAAAACATGTAATTACAAGCTAAAAAGGGCATTGACGGATGTTAGACATAATCATTCAAAATCAAACATTTATTTTTTATTTCCATTTAAAACCATATTAACCAAATCATGTTTTGGTTATTTTAGAAAAAGCTTTATAACATTACTTATATTTTTTTCATTGTTAAAAAAAAAACTTGAATCAATAATTATTTAATCTTGATTTTAATTTCTCAAGGTTACCAAAATAACCAACAAGTTAATCATTTTTCCCTTGTGTGAATGTCAAAGAACTTAAAGTAAAAATTCATTTGAATTAATTTAAATTTTTTTCTTCAATTTAAGACATTTGAAAATGTACACTTATTACATTAAAGGGAGTCAATTTTGCAACGGACTATCATAAGGACTCATATAATTAAAAAAATTCATTAAAAATATATAAATGATAATAACATATTAGCCACACTCAAAAATCACTCATAATTTTTTTAATGTGGAATTCTAAAACTTTAAATATTCAAAGAAATGTTTCAAAATTGCTTCAAATTTTCAAACCTTCAAGAGTCTTTTTCCACATATAAATGGGTTATAATGTACATGACGTACTAAGAAAATTTATAGTTTAGAATATAATAAAATTAAAGAATGTGAAAATTTAATTTTTGGTGATGACTTAAAATTTTGATCATTTTTCAAGATGAAACATTGAATTTGTAAGGAATTTGCACACTTTTTAATATTCATATTTATTCTATAATGACTAACAAAAAAAATGTGATGCATTGAGGAAATTTTTAATATTTGTTAAAACCACTTTTTAAAAAATTCATTCAAAAATTCATTTGCATATAAAAGTTATTTTTGAGAAAAAAGACTTGCAATCATTTTCCAAAGTAATCATTTTGGCTCCTAGCTACAATTTTTGACCCAAATTGCATTTCAATCCCAAAATATGTTATTTGGACTACCCTAGCAATATGGCTTTCTTTTTCTTTATTGAGTTGCATTTCTATATTTGTGTTTTTCTTGTGACCAAGGCTTTTCATTGCCCCAAGTTAATGGACACACATGTATAGATTTTGGGTGCACCCATCCAATTGATGGGTTATTTTGAAATCTACCCATCTACTTATTGCATTTATTATCAAAATATGAATGTTGGGTAATTGATTTAATCATGCCTCTAAGATTTATTATTGCCCTAAGATAATAAACATGCATGTATAACTTTAGGTTTTACCAAGCATGTATGGGGCAAAACATAACTAGTCTTTTCAAGTTTGGGACATTTTAAAAATTCCAAAATTAATTGAATTCACAATAGGAAAAAAAATCCAAAAATTCATGATTTTTTGTTAAATAAAAGAAAAAACTCCCCCCAATTTATTTATTTTGGGCACATTTAATTTTCACAAGGGTGTAGTCTTGCAAACATATTATTACATAGTTCACCCCCCATTGAAGCATGTAATGTAATCATAATTAACCATCATCACACGAAAAAACATTAATCAACACACCAAAAAAATTCAACCCTTAAAAAACCAATAGATGGAAATAGGCTCAATTTAATTTATTTGAACTAGCGTTTATTGGTGGGAAAATTTGTTGAAAATTTTGCAATTGGGAGAAAAAAAAAGATTGTTCCATCTCAAATTCCTCCTTTTATGAAAAAAAATTGTAAAAAAATTGAGTTCCTTTTTTGGAAAAAATGTTGGCATGTTTGGACTCTCTTTTTATTTTTGAAATAAATTGTCACCACTTTTATATTGTTTGGATAGTTTTTTTTTAAATTGTTGCCAACTAATGTTGAATGTATCTTGGGATGTTTGTTGCCTACCCCTATATAAAAATATTTCAAAATACCCCCAGTTACCTATCCAATATTTTTAAATTTGACTACTTAATTTTAATGTAACAATCATAAACTTTTATTATTTATCTTCCATACACCATCAGAGATTTGATCTAACCATCGCTTGATAAGCATTCAATAGCTATGCATTTTGGATTTATCTTTTTCCAAGTGCATTTTGCTCCACTTGTGTCTTAGGGGTAAAAGTTAAGTATTGGATACAACGATATCATGTTGTCTCCCATACCTATCATGCATGCTAGTTATCGTGGACACACACCAAAGGTAACATAATTGAGAAGGGGATAAGTTAATTGTGTTAAATTCATTTGCAAACAAAAGGCATAAAGATCAAAGGGAATCCAACTTGCTTTAGATATCATTTCTGAAAAAAAAATTAATTATATAAAAAAGTTGCCACATTTTAGAAATTTCGGTAATTTTTTCATTTTACAACGAAATCTCATGTCTCAATCATATTTGACTTGGTAACCTAAAGTGAATATTTTGGTTTTGATGAAAGTAACTAATTGATTGTGGGGTGCAAACAAGATAGAATGAACCAACATGATTACTTTAAAAAAGGACTATATGTCTTTTTTTCCATAAAAAACTTTTTCATATGAATGAATTTTGGAACAATTTTTTTTGCAATTTTTTATAATAAATGCTTATAGTTGTTCAAGTATGTGACATTTTTTATTTTTTCATCATTGTTGAATAAATATGAATTTTCAAAAGTGTCCTAATTCTTTGTAAATTTAGTGTTTTGTCTTTTAAAATGATAATAATTTCAAATTGTAACTTTTTTTTTTTACATTTTTATGTTTTCTTGTATAATAAACTAGAAAATAAATAAACATCATGTACATTTTACCCCATTTATGTGTGGCAAAGGACTTTCAAAGTTCTAAAATTCTAAATCAATTTTGGAAAGTTCTTTGAACTTTTGAAGTTTTAGAAATCTAGATATTTAAAGGTATGAGTATTTTTTTAATGTGGTTAATAGGTCTTTATCCTCTTAATTTTATTTCCCATCCCATGTGTTTTATTATATGAGACCTTTTGATAGTCCTTTTGCAAAATACACTCTTGTCTAATGTGTTTTTGTTCATTTTTAAAGGTTTTTAATCAAAACTTAAAATTAAAATTTCATCAAATGCATTTTTGGTTTGAATTCCATGACATTCAAATGAATGAAAAAGTAATAACTTTCCATGATTTCCATGGCTTTAAATGGCAAAACATAAATATTTATCCAATTTTGACTATTTTTCTTTATGGTCCGACACCATTTTTGGCACATTAAATTATGACTACACCCTATGGTCCTTGATGTTGTCGAATATTATATGTTACACAACTTATACTAATTTTGAAAATGTTTTACTAGACCAAAAAACTTTCACATGGAGTCTTAAAGTCTAATAAATGCATAAAAAGGGTGTCTATAGTAGTCATGTATATGGATTTGTTAAAAAATTGGTTAAAAAATTGGCAAATTTATTCAAATTTGCATAGAAAAATGTCCAAATGTTTTTCCAACTTTTTTGAAAAGGTGTTAAAGTTCCCAATTAATGCTAAAGAGAAAACGTTAAAACAACCCAAAAGATTACAAGTTCAAATTGCCATTGGAACATTTCCATGGGCACATTGCACAACATGTTTTGGATCAAGATCACTAAAAATTTGCCCAATGTTAGGTTCAATAATGACCTTAGTTTAATGTGATGAAGCTAGCAAAAGCCACCACACACTCTAACACCTGAACCTGATTGGCTAGATTTATGGATTAGTCTAAGTGGTTTGTTATTAATAATTTTTAAATTTTTACAACCTTGGTTTCATGTTTATAGGTGGGGATTGGGATGTGAGAAAATATTGTTGTAGGGTCAAATGCTAAGTAGGGGTGGAATTGTTCTTAAGTTCACATTTTAACCTCATGATCGTGAAATAACATTTCATTTCCAAAATGCCTTTGCACAGTGCAAGCCAATACGCCAAGCCTACCTTCTACTAGTATGACAAGAAACTACAAACATGAAGAAATCATGCACAAAGATGAAGAAGTGTTGGAATGGATATGAATATGTTCACGACCATATTTTCTCATTACCATTTATAAGTATATTAGAATTGGTGGTAGTTGGCAAAATGTACTACAATGGGTGTGAATAATCAAAATAGACCTATTGTTTTGCATCACAAGGTGGTTGTCAAGTAATGAATTTGATTTGATTTGAAAGGAAATGGTGCCCATTACACCTTACTAGATTAGTTTTAAAAGGATTTAGGGTTTGGTGTCTACAATAAAAACTTTTGAAGCTTCATTTGGTGTATGCCTCGTACTGCTTTGTTCCTAGGACATTGCTCAACTATTAATTGAAGCAAGCCACAAAAGTTTTTATGGTAGACACCAAGTTAACCAAATAAGGGGCAATGTTCATTGTCTCAAATATTTACTTGACCACAACTTTAGGTGAAAATTTAAGTTTGTTTTCATCAAGCATGGGTTGTGATCTACATGTTGTTGATTGCCATTAGTTCTAGCATATTGGGTTCGCAAGTATGAAAGAGCATCTTTACATCCATTTTAACACATCTTCTTCTTCATCTTTGAACATGAATTTTCCATGCCTATCTTACTTATGGTGGGCTATAAACAAAGGTAGAACTTTAAACTTGCATTATTTTTTTGGTCATCTTTTTCTTGCATGGGTTGTTGACACAACTTGTTTACACTTGAAAACAAATAAAATAAAAACTTAGACATGTGCTAATATATTTCTTCATCTTTGCACATAAGTTTATTTTCTAAAACATTTCATTTTCACATTTAATTTTGTGATTATATTGACTCCATAGATAACATTACTTGACTAAAATGGTTAACTAAATATAATTTGATTAGGATATAATTATTATATATTTTTGATTAATTAAAAATGTTGAATATCACTAAATCCAATTTTTATTTTAATCATATTGGAATGTAATTACACATGAACTATGTGGCACCTAAATGAATATTGAAGTTGTAATGTTGTCATTGAATTGAATTTTATCATTCACACAATGACATGGGTAACCATGTGTCACAATGCATGACAAAAATATTTGACACATTTATGAAGATTATAATTATACTAAGATGATTAAATTTTATTAATCAAGGGGGACATGGATGTCAACATAAGTAACAATCGATGTTTAAATGGCATGTAATTATGAAATTTAAAAACTTATAAAACTATAAAATCTTTCTAAAACTATGTGTTTCAAATGGATTTTAAAATTTTAAAGAACTAATAATGCCTCTTCAAATCAATCTTTAGAAAGTAATGTGTCAATCAACCACATTGATGTGATAGAATAAAATTGGTTATTCAAAGAAAATATTTTTTATTCCATGATTTATTAGTTGAAAGAAATGTTTTTAAAACCTTATGACCAAAAAATTGTTTCGTTATACTATTCTATTAATGTATGTATGGAATATTTTTTTTAAACATCATTTTCAAATTGTTTCAAGTCTTTTTAGCCTAGGAGTTTGTTAAATAATGAAAACATTGAATACATTGTATTTTAAATGTTTTTGGGTATTTTCTATTCATTATAATGATTTCAAAAGTATCATGTATTCTTGTAATGTATTATTAATGTTGCTATACAAGTAAACTCAAAAATTCCAACTTTAATTTAAGTTACCAAGGTCCAAGCATGCCAAAGTATGCCAAAAAAATAGTCCTCCAAGGCCAAAAAACAGAATTATGTAAAAGGAGGTTTTAAAAGTAGTTTAGATGACTATTAAGATTGAACTTTTGAATCTTATGAGACAATCAAATGTGGGATGGGGAATTTTTTTGAGTTTAAAAATTTAATGTGAACTTTAAAAAAATGCCTACTTGTTGTGTACTTTCCAAAACTATGCTACTATCACAATTGCCTACAAGTACCCATTTCTTTTTACACAAGTGACCATTTATGAAACCAAGCATATGGCTCATTTAAGAATTATTTGAAGCATGTTATTCAAAGTTTTAAATAAAAAATGAAAATTATATACACATAGAATAATATATTACGCATGTTAGTTTTTTGCTACAATGAAAACATACTTTTGATAGGGTTCAAACTGTGTAAATTGAATAATTTTAATAACAAAAGATGCATAATGAAGGTCATTTGTGCAAAGAAACACTTTTCCAAAATTCTAGTAACTTTTGGGTGCACATGTGTAATCTCAAGGGGCTAGAGAAGTAAGTAACAAATATCCTTCAACATAAGCAAGTAAATTCAAATAGGTTGTTGCCACATTTCAACCATGAAATGGAGCTTTAAAGCTTGATAGTCACTATTGGATGGAGGGTTTTTGGCTAGGCTCTTGGCATTGCAATGTGGGAATGTAGGGCAAGAGCAACGCATGGGGTTTGTGTTGGTGGGGTTTGGAAGCTCAATGATTTTCTTTCACCACTTGCAAGTTTTTCCCAACACCCTAGTTATGGCAATGCAATGCAAGTTTTTCCCAACACCATAATGATGGCAATGCAATGTAAGTTATTGTAGACGGGGCAAATATTAATGATCTCAATTGAATGACAAACCACCATGTTGTCATGTGAAGGTTGGTCAACAAGGATTTGTATAGCCTACTTTGTATACTCTTGGTGAGTTAATCTTGGAATGAGATCCAGAATAAGTGATGAATTGTTGATGAATATTTTTTATTTCATATTAGTAGTAACTTCTAGAGTGGGGTTAGTATGTCCTCCAAAAAGTTTGCAACCTCCACAAAAGTATTAAGCATGTTTAAAACATTTAGCTTGTCAATGATTGAATCTACATGATGTCCAAAAAGGGGAAACCGTTAAGTGATTTTGAAATAATTGGGGTCAACATATAAAGACTATGAAAAATGTATGAAACTTACCTTTTGGAAAAGTTGTAATCTCCATATGTTTGTAACATGGGTCGTTAATTTGTAGAAATCCAAGATATCAATAAGTGTAACATTGCAAACTAAATATTTCTTTGTAATTACAATGAATTGAACTAATGTTAGGGCCTAAACAATTGGAACTTTGAAACATCCATTGTTGCAATGTGGCAAGAAAAGGGCTGCATGTGGGGTTAGTATTGCAACAAATGCATAATATTCGGAACAAATTGTATGATTTCGTCTAGATTTCAAAATAGAAAACCATACACCATTCTAGGCCAATGTTGTCATAGCCAATTATGTCATGGTCAAGGAATGAAATTTCTTTGGAAGTATTCCCATATACAACCCATTTGCAATGGCAAATTGGGGTGGCCCATTGTATAATTTTTTTTGAAGTGATTTTAAAATGTTGTACAGATTGAAGTTGTGGAGAGTATGACAATACAAGTGGATTCGACTAAATCCCCCCAATTGATAGTAACATACCTTCAAGAATCTTGCATGGGGTTGAAGTGCATAAAAGATTAAAAAAAGATGGTGGGAGGTTTGCAAAAGGTTGTAATTTTCACCTCATGAACTCTAGAAGTATTTCATATGGGAAATATTTATGCAAGGATGATATGGGAACAAGATTGTCACAAACAACACAAATTGATTCGTATATTCTTGTACTTAAACACAATTTAACCATATCATATATCTTATGAAGGTGAGGTGATTGGACAAGACCAATGACATTTTCAGCATCTAATGATTCGAAATAAGCTAACATGTGTAATCTTTGGGCATTTTCTTCTTTGGTTTCTATTACATGTTGATTTTGAATATATATTTTCAATTGTTCAAGTCATTTTTGAACTATAAAAAATTCTTCTACATATTTCTTGCATGCATAATTATTTTGCTTATTTAATCAACATTCATATTCAATAAAAGATTCATTGGCATGTTGTTTATGCATTCAATTTTGTTAAAACTCTAGGTGATGTTCACAAGTCATACACAATTTTGATGAATCCATTGGATTTTATATGTGAACACAACAAGAAATTGAATCTATTCAAATAAAAGATTGTAGCAGTTAACTTTAATTGTGTTCACACCTATTTTCAAGTTGTTTTCAAACTAGATTGAGGTCCAATTATTCACAAACGCAAATTCTATAAACATGAATGTAAAGGAAATCAATTCATGAATCATTTTTATTGTTTATTATAAGCATGAAATACTATAATTCATGTGAAAATATTATTAAAAAATAATTCAATAGTTGGTAGTCAATGTAATCCAATCTACAATATACATCCACATGATTGCATTAGCATTAAGATGAAAAGAAATGTCCCTTTTGATTTATGTTACATACGTGCTATTATAGTATTCATCGATTTATGAAATTCATTGTTTATAATATTATCCATTGTATGCATGGTTTGTTTTAAGTTGTTTTGGGATATACAAATCTTGATGAATTTTTTGGAAAACTAGCAAATCAAATTTGACTTTATTCTACCAAAAAAAATAGAACAAAAACTGAATTGACCTAAAAGATGTCCAAATAATCAAATCTAAACAACAAAATGAGAAAAACGAATAGGGCATGTCAAAGATTGTGGGCATCGGGCAGAACTATGCAACGCATGCCAAAGAGCTTGGCAATGCTCTCCCTTCAGTATGCTACATCTACTATATACCTCTCCATTGCCTAGCTCCCATTTGTTGATGAATCCCACCTTGGATGGTGTTGTGGGTGTGTGTACATGCATTTGATGATGTTCGTTTTTTTTTTTTTTTTGGTGGGGGGAGGGAAACAAATAATTGGATGATGATCCCAGCTCAGTTGGGTCTGCAAAGCAATTTATAATGAGTTTGAGCTTTTGGGCATCATATACTTCTTTGTGTTCCATGACTATGCATACTTCCCATATTCCCCTCGTGCATTTGCTGATCATCCAAAACCATGCTTAATTTTTATGCTTAATGTTTTTAGGGTAGCAAGTGATTTTGGATGATCCCAGGACTATTGGGTGCTTGCCAGAAATTGTAGGACGATTTTCCAACCTCTGAGTAGTTTCTTTCTTCTTACTATGATTGCTAGTGTGCACCTTGATTCATGGCTGCCGAAAGAATTAAAGAAACTGAGTTTCACGGTGCATTACCATTTTACATTTTTTGAGCTGCAAAATGTGAACTTGTAATTTGGTTGACCGAAGCTTCAAATCTAATGCATGATTTCTTAACTTGTGGAGCCCACTTCCTTATACATAATGGAGGGAATGGCAATAAAGATCCCACAATGTGTACGGCCCTTACAAGAGTCTTTTTGTCTTTTGTTCACAAACTCTGCTTACCTTGAAATTTGGAGACATTCTCGTGGCCATGCAAATCAACTGAGGAAACTGAAGCTAGATGCCAAGCTAAATGGATAGATTGTGGTCTATCATTTCATTGATGCTACCTAGATTGGAGATCTGTGCAGGGTGTTGATTTGAATTCCTAGTTTCCACAGTCATTTTCATGTGTCAACACACCAGCTTGAATGAAATGCGGCAATCATTTATTAGCTGTTATGTTGTTGGTTTGACAGTCTCTGGTTTGCTTGAGATGTGTTGCTAATGGTCAGACAACAAATATTTTGGTTAAGAGCATTCAAGAATCTATGAGATAGGAAAATTCCTGATCAGTAAGAAGGAACTGGACTGCCCTTCTAGCTTCCAGGACTCCCCAAACCCTGTGTGATATCAAACCTGAGGAGAAAAAGCCTTCAATCTACGTTTGCAAAGAGTGACATCATTTACTCAAGTCCTCTCATTAAGGAAGTTGCCCCTCCTGGCTACATTTCCTGATGATGCCCTAGAATTTCAGAAGAAAGACCTTGCTCAATGATGCAAATGCTACACGAGAGCACTTGCAAGAGCAATGTCACCAATTGCTGTGCTGTGTATAATATCATCACCTATTTGCAGCCTTGTCTTCTTCCATGCTGCCAGGGTTCTTGTCTTCCTTTATCACGCCTTATACTATTCAACAGCTCCTGCTCTGCTTTGCAAAGCTTCTCATAATTCACCATCTCTCATTCCATCTACATGAATCATAGGAGATACTTTTGCACAAAGTGCCCTGCTCTTCAGCTCAGAAGATAGAATTCCCAACAAAGTGCCGATGCAAGCACATTCACTTGAGAACTTGCTTCAAGAATCTGGAAATGTTTTTCCTTCAGATGCAAAAGTGCACAAGAAAACTGAGTTGCCCACTCACTAGCTAATCAAGGAAAGTGTAATAGCTATCATTATCCAAAGCAGGGTTCAAACCTTGCACATCTATAGTCTTGCTGCAATTATCACATTAACAAAAGAAAGTAGACAAAGACTTAACAGAAGACATGCATTGCATCACAAAAGATGCTTGATGAAGTTGCAGAGAAATCTCCACAACAACAATTATAGGTAACACTACAATGAGTGCAGTCATAACCTCATGAGAGTCACTCACAAAGTGACAGACCATCACCTTCATCACAAACGGCAGTGACAAGCTGCCATGACTACCCACTGCGTTATCAGCTCCCAACAGTGGGTGTAGTTAAGCATCACAAAAGATCTCAAAACATGTTTGGTTGTAATGCCCTGTTGACATGGGCATGATTCCGATGTTTGGGACTACTAATCTGACATAGGCCTGTCACAAGATTGTGGGTTCATGCTGCAAACCCTGAAGCTTTCCAGAAATCAATTCAGGAAAAAAATAACTATTGTCAAACAAAAGTCATTGAAGCACCACTTAGTTATAACAATCAGGCATGATACAAGTGTCTATTACCATTTGTAGCTTGGAAGTAAAACATGATCCTGGCAATCATCAAAGACGAACACAGTATACAAGCTAAGGAGAAACCAATATAACCTCATATCATAAGAGATTAGCATATGTACGACTGTTTCCTTTAGCTCCTCTAGTGAGGATATGTGACACATACCTCTCCACTGGTGGGCAAGGATGTCATCAACAAGGAGCAAACTTGATGTCAAAGGACCTTACAGATTGAAAAAAAGAATAATATCAGGAACATAGAACCTTTTCTGCTTTCACCCTTCACAAACCCACCATGTCTATTCTAACGTGAAAATTCAAACCGTGATATAAAATTGGCATCCATCAAACTGCAACCCAAAACACAGTATTACAGACAGCAAGGATGGAGTCACAACATTTCAATTCAAAGCTAACTTGTCACCTTCAATGATGATCATACATTAGCAATCCACCAGAGAGAGAGCTCTTAGAAATCTTAAAGCAAAAAAAGAGCCTGACAGCCATACCTGCTCAAACAGGCTGAGCCTCTTAAAGAACACAACATACTTGGAAATCACAAACCTGCCCCAAATCCTCCCAGATACATTTAAGATCTACTGAAGTGAACCAATCTCCAATAGTACATGTTTCTCTTGGTATCACCAACCCAAGGGCAAAACAAGCTACTCAAACCGTAGAAACTTGAGTATTTTATAACCTAGTCAAACCTGCTATTTTAGGAAACTGAACTGTACTTCCAACAAGAAAATGCCTCATATACCTGCTACAATGCCTCTGTGTACTCAATTAAGACCTAACTGCCAACAACAAATTTTAAATTTTGAATCAGGAAAAAAAGAAACCCAAGAAACCACCAGTACTAAGAGCTGAAAGCTTTACTCAAGCATGTCCAATGCCAAGGTCCTCTGAAGTGAAAAACTTGAAGCCAATTTGCCTGCAGATTCACAGAACTCTCAAATCTCATCAGGTTACATGTACATCAAGGAAGCCCCTCTTACCCAAACAGACAAAAGGGAAAAGGCAAATAAGCACCAAAAAAGCCCAAAAAAAACTCCTCACTTACAAGACTCTACAAAATGATATGAAAGACCCTGAACACTGAAATTCCTAAAAGAAATTTCTCTTTATTAAGTAAATCTCTAGTCCTCTTTAAAAAAATCTTTAGTTTATTCTTCAAAAAGACAATAAGACTGAACCTCTGAGAAACAAAGAAAACTTTAGAACTACAAAGCCTGAAGAACATGTAAAACTGATGATTGACAGCACCCAACAAGAAGAAAAAAGCTTCCATAAAAGTGCGCGTTGGAAACCTAAGAAAGACATGCATCATGGAGACAAACAGACTTTACAAATAATACCAGACAAATGCCAAGAGACACACAATGCTCATACCCAAGAATGATCTAACTTCTACAATGGTTGGATAAAAAGTACATGAGCTCATTGACATACCCATCCACCACCAACAAGTGAAGTAAGGTCCTCAAAAAGCTGAACACCAAGCCTCCCTGCTTCAGAAAGAGGTTCATTTCTCACTGGTGCTGCTAGACTGGTTTCTGCTCCAACAATTTCTGCTAGGTGGGAAAATCGACACCCAAACCAAGAGCTCAAGTGCATACCATATAAGCCTCTCAGCTTCACCTATAAGCCCTCAAGTGACTATATTCAGGATTATGGTATCATGAAGCCACAATTGATGCTCTTGGAGGAAAGCTGCCCTGAAGGCAATTCTCAAAATGCAAACTCACTTTGATGCACTCATGTTGTGGCTAACTTCCCCTGCAACCAATCTGAATGAGGATGCCCAGCTACTAGTCCCCCCATAAAGCTTGGTAGGCAAATCTTCTGCACTCAGAACTCTGTTGAATATCAATGCTATTTCGCCACTGCAGTACTGCACAAAAGACAATAAAACCCCTAGTCAAGAGGAAGAAACGTAGATGTATTTTATGGAAGATGGGTAGTTCAACACTTTATGAAACAAACCTACTAAAAGAAACCTGCATTCACCAGTGATAGAAACCCTAAACCCACATAACAATAACAGGGACAACTAGAAACAATCAAACTTGGGTCTGCAAAAAGGACAAGTACAAGATAAACGCTAGGGTAAGCTACCCATTGGAGCTAAAGTAAATTAATCAAAATGTTGTATACACATGGTCAATAGCCCATGATAGGCTAAAAGACTACAAGAGGAACACTGAAGACACCACATGATCAAGTCCAGCTGAGATTTCGGTCAGAAGGTGTATACACTACAGGCATCTGCACTTGCTGAACTCCCCATTCATGAAGAGCTGATAAGCTAACACTCCACTGAAGTCTAACTTCTCTCAACTGGAGAAAGAGATTGGAAAAGTTGAGACTAAACTTTTCTTGTGTTATCATTGAATTGTAAGAAACAATTTTGCATATCCTTCTGACTCTTTTTTTCAAACAATTTCAACACACATGATTCTACACAGTTTTACAATTTGTTTTCATATTTCAGTGTTGACTTTGCATGAATGATGCATCAGGATAATCCTGCCGAAGTTTGACAATTGAAATGCACTGTGTGACAAGAGCATTGAGACATGAAGTGATTATCTTTTGAGTTAAGAACCATAAACATAGAAAGTGAAAACATCGATTCCAAGAGAAGGCAATTTTGCATAGCAAGAGCATACACTCCTTGCAGGGTGAAATGGCAGTACCTCCCTTTCTGGCAACCTTCTCTTGAATTCCACCCTTTCTCACTGATCCAACTTTAGCACTCTTGTGCCCAAACTCTGGGCCAACACCAAAGTTGACAACTTCATGCACCTGATGTATACAGGGCTTGCCTATCAAGCTTTTTGCATCACAGAGTTGCTGACCTGCATGCCAAACAACTTCACAATCTGCTTGCAGCTTCTCAGCAAACAAGGCAACTGCAGGTCCTCGCACCATTGCATGGAATGAATGCTGAGCCCTCTCAAGATGGGTTTCATGAGTTGAGGTAGGGTAGCAAGGTGGTAGTCCCTTCAAGTAAACTTCATGAGCAGAAGGCAGCACCCTCTTGCACCAAGCCATGGAGAACTTGAGATCCATGTCTGTGCAACTAACTAGATTTACCATAGCTTCTTCAAGCGTTGTCCCTCGGTTCCAACCCATAGGTGCTGGGGTCAGAGTTCCTCCTGTAGAACTATG
>Ga0209208_10005344_pt1 | contig 17928 bp, 12 predicted proteins | sample S1TSphfallax_3_FD_187694 | JGI IMG/M metagenome (GOLD analysis project Ga0209208, IMG submission 187694) | Host-associated microbial communities from peat moss isolated from Minnesota, USA - S1T2_Fd - Sphagnum fallax MG (SPAdes) (version 2) | ecosystem: Host-associated > Plants > Peat moss >... | reverse complement strand
TGTGCAGAGAGAGCAGGAGTCAAGCTGCCTGCGTGGGAGTGTTGAGAGTCATAAAGCTCCAGTCAGCTTGAGGACTCGACCACGTGCCCAAGATTCAAGAAGTAGGGCAGAGACTCCAGACTCAGCCGTAGAGCTAGACGACAGCATAGCCAGGCTGGTAGGACCTTAGCCACAATTGTGTGGTAGCAGCAACAGGGTATATAAGCTTAGAGACTCTATCTGCTAAGGTAGGAAGTGATTGTGTACTCTCCCAATTCTTGTTGCTGTGTTGTGTGTGATTACGTTGCTGTGCTTGCTCTTGCTGCTGTGTATGTGAATTCCCTCAACATTCACCCAATGAAGTATATTATTATTTTTTAAAACAATTTGTTCGTCCTAGAAAATTTCGTGTACATTTTTTGATAGTTATAATCATTGATTTTTGTTGGGTCAAAGCACCATTGGGGTACCCCCTTTGGAACACTGAGGACTCACTCCTAAAACACTTAAATTCACCTTTTTTTTTCACTTTTCTTATGACCTATTTTAGATTTCCCCTTTTATTTTCATGTCAAATGAAATAATTTTATTCCAAATTTTATATAAGCATCTAGCATATTTATTGTTTTCACTTATGAAAGTAAGAATAATAAAATTTATCCAATGTGGGCCATGTTCTATCAATGGCCCAAAATTTCAATATGAATGTGTTATTAAATTATAAAAACATGTTTTAAATGAGGATATCCACTAGATACCTAAGGAGACGGTTTTTTTTGGTACCCTAATCATACTTTGACCCTGAGTAAAATCCTAAATTAACAATTTAGTCTTAAATTAATTAAATATATATGGGTCCATTTGCAATTAGGGTATCAAAAAAGAATGTCTAACTAAAAAAAGATTGCAAAAGACAACTTTGGATTTTTGTTTATCTTACATTATTATAATTGTAATAGATTGTTGTATGCCAATAGATAAAATGATGTCTTCTTAAATTAATAAAAATATTTAAAAATAATTTGGATACTATGTTGATGTCCTTTTGAGTCCTATAAACTAAAGGAATCAAGTGTCTAAAGTACATTTTAAAAAAAAGTAATAAAAAGGAAGCCATAAAATCAAACAATTGATTTTAATTTTTTTGTACAACAAAAACATGCCCCCTCCTATGAAAGTAAATGTTCATTGGATAAACTTGATGAAAAACTAAATCATTCAAAAATTTCAAAGTCTTGAAATTTTAAGAGAAAGGGTTGCAAGGCAAAGGACTCATTTTTAAAACCATTTGATAAAAAGATTATGTTCAATGGGTTCAAAATGTTTAGCTTTAGATGTAGGTCACATGTGAAGGAAATAAACATGCCAAACAAATGTTTGGTTGTCCATTGAAACTCATTTTGAATTTTTTTTGCATTTCTAGCATTAAACTAAAATATTCATACACAATTATGTATGATTGTGAAAAATCACCATTAACACATAAATTATTTTAAATATTGGACTATTTAATTTTTCTCACTTAAGTTTGTTTCATGTAAATGTTATTTGTAAAAAGTAGCTCTACAAAATCTTTAAGTCCTTTTTTCCTTTTTTGGTACCCCACCCGTCAATGGACCCATATTATGAATTAAAAGGTCTTGAATTAAAAAAAGAGAGAGAGCTAATTACAAAGCTCCAAGAAACAAGGATCAACTCCCAATTAAAAGCTGACCTTGTTTCAAATATTGAAATTTCCTAGTGAAAAATTCAATAATTTTATCAACACCTTTCATGGGCAAATCTAGACCAAATCTAAAATGGAAATGACCATATTCTGCATGCAGAAATATTCTTTGTTTATTTATTTTATTTATTTGAAAAATAAAACCTCAGGTGTGCAGGAGACTTTTACTATCACAATATTAATCTAGCTTATGGAAATCATAAGATTCAAGAGGCTTGAAACCCTCAAACTTTGCAAGAGTTAATCAACTTTCAAGTAATTTTTGTCTACATAGCTATTGTGCAGCATGCTACAATGCTGCAATTGAGCTAGTTGTAAATGAATCCTAAAAAGTGACTTCGCCCTGGAAGGTCACCATTCTGCATTGCAAAAAACATGGACAATTCGTATTATGGAACCTGCAGCATACAGGCCATCGTGCCTGGTAAGGTGCATGTGAGGAATTTGGCCGACCCTGGAGGGAGGCAAGCAAAAGATTTCAAACAGGCAGCTATAAGGGGAAAATGGCCTCTTCCCAGCAGCATGTTACATAATGTAATGATTTTCATGATTTGCACAATGGTATTTGGATTTGCACAATGGGCATGAAGGTGGATTTACAGGATGGGTGGATGTGGATTTTGCAGAGTGGGATCCATGTGGATTTTGAACAACGGTTCGGTCAGGTAGACGCAAGAAGACCTGTCCATTGTGCCTTGTAAGCAGTTTTCTTTTAAGGAAATTTTCTTTTTAGCCAAAGTGGCAACCATTGATAGGAAGTTGTAATAAAGGTGGATCTTTTAGAAGATTTAGTCAAATCTGGCTATAAGCCATATACGAAGTAGAAAACTTTAATCATCCTTCTATATTTTTGGCTACACACTGAAAACCATATGTAGAAAATTGGAAAATTTTATTATGTTCTCCCTCACTTTTGGCGATTGAAAACCTCCAAAATTTCTTCATTCTTGGAATCTGAAATTCTCTTCTGGGCGAAATTTCGCCAATAAGAAAAAGGCTGCTTGGTAATGGGACTAGAAAGAGGCAGATTAAAAGGTCACACGACAAACCATAATTACTCATAATATATTAACATCCACAAAAGAAAGGTGTACACAGTATCATGATATTTAGTAGTGTTCAAGATATAATCAAGTGTTTAATTATATCACATAATCGTGTTTTATATAGTCTTGTTTGACATCTAATTAACTAGATGCACTAATTAGAAATGTTGATGCAAACTGTGTTTGTATCACAGGACTTTAGAAGCTAGCTGGTCATCATGCATTCATTGCATTGGGTTTAATGGGATATACTGGCCTCATCTCGGCGGCAATATTCTTCTTATTCATTTGCAATATCGTGTTCTCTGGGCAGAAAACTACTTCATAGTTGCTGCCGGTAGGACACGCATACACCTTACCGGTGGTGTCGTTGGAGTAGGAGATCGCTTCGGGACAGGCAGTATCGAATGCTTCAGTTCCACTAGTGGGAGTGGTTCCCGTGCCGTTCACGTTGAAACAACCGTCGCCAGGTGAGAATGTGAGAGTGTTGGGAGGTGTGCAGAAGCTGGTAATGTTGTTGATTGTGCAGCTAGGAGTTCCGCACTCCAGTCCTGATCTATTTCCCGGGGGCGCAATCGTTGTAGGGTTGATCAGCAATCCCAGATTGTAAGCATTCTGCACAACCACACAATAGAACACGATAGACCCTGGTCAAGGTGATCTGATGATACTCTGAGCAAACATCTGATCAGTTATTTGTAGAAGAATTAGAAGTATGAAATCATTTCCAGCTTATACACGAAGACAGCTGGAAAAAATATTAAAGAAATCTTCACAGACGGGCTGAAGAAAGGCAATTTATATATGCCATACCACGTTGCTGAGATCGTAGGAATCTGTGTTGCTGAAACCGTTGATGGTGAACTCAGCGAGATCTGCCTGAGGCTTCGCGTTGTTTCCATCTATTGGATTTGCATTGGATCCTGGATAGCCCCAAATCAAACCACCCAACCAGGTTGTCCCCACATCGATCAGCTGACTTCCGGTCCCGGCAGCTAACGCGTAGCAAGTCACTATACCGCTCTGGTTTGATTGACATGCGGAGATTGCTTCTGGGCATTGATTTGTGATGTTGATCTGTGCGGCTGCAACACACCAGTACAATTAGACGTGAGATCGTGCAATAGATACAGAACCAGAACATTTTGAGTTTGGGTTTTTGATCCTGAAATGAAACTACACCCCAAATAGCTGAAAGATATGATCTCTTGTACTCCTGAATTCGGAATAGAGTTTAAAGGCTTGGATTTTAGGTCTAGGGAATTCACCGTCTACTAAACCCAATGCAAGCCAACTCATAGCCACAGCGACCATGAGCAGCAGCACTAGCCGGCCCCCGGACTGCAAATTAGAATTCTTCATCGTCGCAACGAAATGCAGCTGCTTCAGAGCGAAGGAGGTGACGATGAAGTCGCAGCCGCTGGCTAGAGAACTGCTAGCAGCTAGAATCAGTGCAATAGACTGTACGTTGAGACTGATGAAAGTCTATGCACTGAGAGATCAGACCGAGGAAGTGAAGTGCAGTTGTACACTTGTTGGACACAATAATATATACATGACCGCGGCGCCCGTCCTTCTTTTCAGCCCTTGGGAGCGTCACTCATGAGAAATCACAAAAATACAAGGGCATTTTTTCGGGGAGCAGCTGTGAGTTTCCTACAACTTTCATGGACTTGGAAAAGCTTCTTCACAGTCCTTTCCACAGCGCGCATGAATCGCGTGATGTTCGCCCAACATACAGCAGGTTATACTTCTCTTCCTATGGATAGGTTCTAGGAGCTGTGTAAGCAACCTGGAAATGTTGTGGAATATAGATGAAAAGTAGTGCTAGTGCTTCTCATGCCGAAAACAAGCCAAACTGTCGCCGGGAGCTCGGGGGCTGATCTCAATAATTCAAACTAGACCTACTGATGGACATGGGTCTAGATGATTAGATCATAATGATTCTGTGAGTTTCAGAGAGTCAACTAGTACCAGAGACTTTTGTAAAGCTGATGAAACTGCAAGCACATGCACGTCATATAAAAGGCGATGGGCTATCCAGTTGTAACCCAGTTTCTGTGCACATGCCAGCTGCTGCAACATGCAAAATTATTGAATTTTAATGACTTTTGTTCTTGTGTAAAAGTACACTGGAACCTGATGTGATATACTCGTGATTAGGTTCATATCAAAGATCTTAGTATTAGTGCACGGTAGTAAAATCTGGGCCACCCTTTTCCGTGAGATCAGGGTTCGTACTCCTGACTTCCAGACCAGGGCTGACATGCACGCCTGCGTGTATTATATATGACGTTCTCAGCAGATTGTCATGAGATCAACTTGAAGTTCTAGGAAACTTGCATTGTCGAGTGCATAATTTTTCATACATTTTTCATTCTCATTTAGAACTGATGAGAACTCACAACAAACCTTTTTGGCATTCCCTGTAGGTAAAAGAGTGGAAACCTCTCACGAATTAAAGTTGAATTAACAAAACATAGTGAAAGCTCTCCAAGGGAATACGATCGTGAGACCGATATACATTTGAATGTTTTATTCTAATTCTTCCATTGTGAAACAGAGGGATCATTGTATTTGCCCATTGTCAAACAGACCATTTCATGTTTGCCTAGGGGAAATTCTAATGATCCCACAAGGAATCCTACAAACATTTCTTGTGGTTTACATTCTCATGTCGAACTGATGAGAACTCAACCCACACTAGAGCACTGTATGAAATTAGGACAGCAGACCAATTTCAAACAAGTCAGATGGGTTTCAGGACTGTTGATATAATTCTGTTGATTTCACTTTGAGTGCAAAATTTAAATTTCAGTACATAGTTCATTAGCTCTATTGCATCTCCAGGATGTAGAATTTTTGTACATCACTCAATGGAGCCAGTGCTACTGAGGCTTTTGTCTGAAAAGAACCACAGCAAAGATTTAAGAGCTCCCCAAGATTGCTTAGTGAAAGCAAGCCCCCTGTTTTTGAGGGGATTTGCTGACATTTCAGTCACGCCGCTGCTTTACTTGAATAGAGGGTAAACAAGAGAATCCAAGGCTCCAGCATGCAGAACATGCTAGAGAAGTCTTTTAAGCGTAAAGTTTCAAACAATCACTGTACGTCATGTAAATGTCAATATATGTACTATGATATGGCCCTACAGTACGCGTCGGGGACGCGTTGCAAGAGATCAGGGTGTCCAGCGAGCGCAATTGAACTTAATTAGGGGACTGCTACTGCAAAGTGACGAGCTCTGGTCACTTGTGGATTTGAAGATTACCGCGTCATGGGCAGGAAAGATGGGGAGATTCTCTTTGAGAGATTACGGGCTCATGCTCTTGACTTACTGCAAGCTTGACAGGTTTGTTTGAAGCAAAGTGGAGAAGTGACTCCCCCCTACGTCATGAATATCCCGTCTAAAAAAAGGAGGGATCTTATACCTAATCCTCAAGATTGGGAGGAAAATTATGCCTACTTGTAGGTTGTAAGATCCGTCTCACTGTTAAGGAGTCTAGGTGTAAGAACCCTCCCTTCCTACACCTCCTAATCTGCATATGTTTAAGTCTGATAATGTTTGGCTTGTGCTTTACAATGGGCCCATGAGTGGGGAACCAGGGGGACTTTCCCAAACTGTGAGGCCAGACTTGGCTACAGCCTCGTCCTAGGTCCCTTAATTTGGGAATTCCCCCACCCTAGGGCAAGTAACCTTATGATTAATCATGTAATTTAATTTATGGATGCAAGGCCATTTTACATGTCGAATTTCCAATGAACAGGAGTTTATCCTATTTCCAAACTCATCAGATCAAGGGAAATGTTCAGAATTCAGACCAACATTGTTGAGTTGAGAATGTTTTGTCTGCAATTCTAACTGCCATGCTTTCCTGACTTCAAATGATCTGTAGTCCATGGACTAGGCTTATGGAAAAAGGGAGAACGTCTCATTTTTTTCCTCCCAGAAACTGGGTACATGAAGCAGAAACCAAGCAGAATGCTCAAAAATGGAAAAAAAAAGTAATTTATTTTAAAGATTAAAAATATCTTTGAACAAATTATTGAGATTTTTTCTATATATATTTAGGATCTACAAGCTCTTCTTTATATTCAGGATCCAATTTATTCAAATATGTGATCTTTAAGTTGCAAATTATTAAATGTGCAAATATTAAATCTGATGCTCTTTCTTGAGTTAATCTATTTCATGTTGCTTGTTTTAGGTGAACTCAAGTTTACTCAAGTTTTGTTCACATTCGTAGCTACATCATAGAAACTTGGCTTAAGCATTTTGTTTGAAATTTTTTGCAACTCAGGGGTTCAAAATCCATAAGCACCCCACCACTCATATGCTGACATCACCTTGGAAATCAAAATAGCTGCAGGGTTAACAGAGTCTACCTTCCATATTCCTATAACTATTTTTCAATGTTGCCTTGGTCTTTGAAGACTGATATCTGGGAGAAACTTGTCTCTGGAATTTCTTGAAGAGACTTAGTGGCAAGATATGTATGGAATCATACACCAAGTCCAATGGCAAATCAAATTCGGACAAAAATATAAAGTCTTCACAACTTGGAGATTGTAATGATGCACCTATAATTTTGAGCCATACGATCACATGAATATTTGGAACTTGTAGGAAAATATTTGAAGTGATTTGTAGCAGAGTTGATGCATGGTTGGGTGGACCAATTTGCCATAGAATCAAAGACCCTATCTACTCAAAATAGTGGTCAAATTTTGGAAATTACAACTGGTTTACACTAGTTTACATTGATTTTTTCCATATTTTTCCCATGTCATTAATGATACATTTAGAGTTTTTATTTCTTTAAACATCAAAGGTGTAAACAAAATAAAGTGAACAACTTGATTACCTTGTCAAAACCAAAACAAGTAGATTTAAAATACCAACAATTCATTATTTATTTTGTTCTTACGCTTCTTTGATAATATGATATCTTATTAATTCCAAGTGCTTAACACACACACCCCATTAGTTGATGGACTGTAACATAGTCCACATAGAAATGGTAGTCAAAGGTGCAATCCATAAATTTTGAATTCAAAAGTCCATGGCCTTTACAATTTTTAAAAATACATAAAATGATTTTGTGCATCATGTAAATATTCAAGTTAAGATATTTAAACCATTATTTTAATAAATTTTAAAACCTATAAAGCAACATGAACATTGCAATGGCAACCACAAGGTAAAATTGGTTGGTGTGACACCCATATTGGTCCACCGAAACATGCATTGACCCAATGGTGTTAGATGTTTAGTTTGATATCTAATGTTAGGATGTATTGTCAAGCATGGTTGTTAAAACCGAAATGACATGCCATTTTTTGTGTCGGTTGTCACATTAATAGTAGTTATGATGCATCAATTTGTCCAGTCAAAATTGATGTTGATTAGACGTTCCCACAATAAAAATAAAATTGCAATTTTTTACTGTGCAAGTAAGTTTAATTATTATTAATTAACAACTAATTATAAATATACATATTTTATCAATAAATCATTTTGCGACCACATTTTGGTCATTAGATATTGACCAAGGTGTGGACTAGTGGCAACTAGAAATCTTGGCCATTGAAATAACACTGATATTAGGTTATCTTTTTTTAATGGTCTAATTTTTTTTCAATTTTTTAAAATTTTTTATTTATAAATAATTGAATTTTTTTTTCACATTAGTTACCGAATTTGGGTCATCGAATTACAATTGGGGTCTTGATGGGTCGACCAAAAAATCATGGGCATTAAGATGGTGACCAAAATTTGGTCGCCATTTATTAATGGTCCAATTTTTTTTAAGTTTTTTTTAAAAAATTAGCAACCAAATTTAAGTTCTTGCATTATGACCTCAGGGTGTAAATAGGTCAATTAAAAAATTATGGTCATTGAAATAACGATTGAAATATGGTCGCCATTCCATAAGGATCCATTTTTTTTTTCATTGGCAACCAAATTTAGGTCATTGGATTACAACTAGGGGTTAGAATCAAGTCTATAAACTACAAAACGGGGTTGAAATTGTGACTGATATCTGTTTGCCATTCTTTAATGGGCCCACTAACAACCAAATTTAAGTCACTAGATTACAATTGAAGTTTATACAAGTCGACTAAAAAATCATGGCCATTGAGATGGCAATCGAAATTTAGTTGACGTTTAATGTGTAACCAAAAAGAGTGGGTCAAAGATCACACAGTACACTGACTGCCTGCACGACCCCAAGCGTCCATGTTTTCCTCATCTTCTTCACACAGTTCAGACCTATGCTCATCCACAGCACACCAACTGCCTACTGACTCTTCCGAACACGCATTACAAGATCAGAGATGTACAAGTGTTTTGCTTCTACACAACAACAGGGCAGATTTCACATCATCCATCCCCTGCCTTGCCCATTCACACAAATGCCAGCCAAGGAAACTCTTTCATCACAAACTATATACATTGCCCGAAAGCACAAGTCTGATTTCCATCAAAATGTTCACAAAACACCAGATTCCCAGTGCTGTCTAGCTTCTCTCTCTCGAATTCCTCTACAGCAGCTTGGCCAAGTACCAGGCGCAGCGGAAAGTTCTAGCATTTAGCCAAGCTCTCCTAGCTAACAGAACCTCTCACCCTTATGTTTTCAAAGATCCCTATCCTCTGCCTCCCGAATCTCTAAAATCAGCTGATCATGCTGCCAAAATCATCTTCCTTACCAAAATCCGACTTCCTGATTCTTCTCACCGAGCAACAAAAAGACTCTCCATTCCTCCCACTTCGCTCACTACTATCCCTCTCATTCTACCTTCCTTGCTTCCCGAATCTCCCCTCGTCGTCCTTAGGAGCAACCATTTTTCCAATAGACATCCGTTAGCTTCTTCCCGAAGCTTCTTGAAAATCCTCCTATTCCGTTTTGCCCAGCTCCCATTGTCCGCCGCCATTATTTGCTCCTCCTCATCAATTCGGCTCCATACCTCCTTACTATTTCCAACCACCAATTTTCCTGAACCATTCAGCACGCACCAACAAAGACCAAACAACCCATGCAACTCCATGCAGTAGTTAATGGGGCACCGCAATAAGATGACGGCTGATCAGGCAATCTAAACCTCAAGATCAGCCAACATTTAGATTTGCTCAGCAACCTAATTTCGCTCTACAAATGGTCCAAATTTTTTTAAGTTCTTTTTTGGGCTACGCTAGTGATTGAATTTTGGTCAGTAGATTGTGATTAAGGTTTAAACAGGTCAACTGAAAAATCATGGCCATTGAAATGACGATTGAAATCTACTCTTTTTTTTAGCAGTCTAAATTTTTTTGTGTTATTTTTCACATTGGCGACCGAATTTAGATCGCCAAATTGCAACCAACATGTGGACCCATCAACTGAAAATCCTAGCCCTTGAGATGGTGATATTATATTCAAGTTGTAGGATTTAACAATTTGGATTTTTAATTTTTTGTGACCGTAATTTTCAATTGCCATTCGGGTAAACTTTTTACCCCTACATGAAAAATTATTGCTTTGACCTAAGTTGACCCTACATTGACCCTAAACTAATGTGACATAAAGTTACATTAGCACTTAAATAGACCTGACTAACATGATGTTATAAGGCCAACATTCATAACCATGCCATCAAGTATGTGTGATGATAAACCCATTTTTACATGTGGTCACATTGGCATGCATTATAACCCCTAGTTTTGAAACCACTTATTGAACATTGGGTTGGGTGATCCTCAATCCAAAATAATAACATCGCTCATAATCTTAAAGGTTGTGCAATGTCAACCAAGGGCAAGAATGAGAACATCAAGTCTAAAATATAGGGGTAAATCACTTCAAATAAACCTTTTCAAAAATGCTAACTCTAGCTCTTGCACAATTGATTTTAGAAACACACTCATGATGTGCTCTTCAAAAACCTTAACAAGTTTTTTTGACGAGTTGGAAAAAATAATTAGATTAGAAAACATAGTGTGAAAAAGATAGTGTGCTTTCTTTGTCCCCATTTAAAACTTTAACTTCAATTGCCCATGTATCTCTCTATATGTGGTTGTTTTTCTAAAACCCATCCCAATGGGTAGTTAGGGCAATATTTCAAGGATCCCATTGCAAAAACAAAATGGTAACAATTTTAATTAAGATTATATATTTTTAATTGCGCCCATGGTAACCTTTGTTCATAACATCAAATCCTTACACATCTAGGTACATTGACTTGTTGGAAACAAGATGAAAAGGATATTAGTGTGGAAAATTTTATTATAAGATTTAGGATACCCTTTCAAATTGTGGTGCATAATTTATCATGGTTGAATAACTTGGGTACATGAGTTTGTATTTCTCATCAATTGAGTTCCATCCTTGGGTTGGCACTCAACATCTTTGCATAAATATTTAAAACCTAGATCTACAATGTGTATTGTTAAGGCGTTTAATAGGAAGTTCCCAAAGTGACCCATGGTCCCAAAATGCTTGATATTTTTTAAACATTGCCCCATGCCAAAGTTTGGAAGTGTTTGAAAGTTGATGATCAATTATTTTGTCAAACCAATTGTCATTTTGCCATCACATTTTGAGGAGTGCATGACAATTTGTATCACTTAAGATAAGATTTGTAAGCAAGGGGATGAATGGAAGGTAATCGAATACGAAAGTGTTCTTACAAGGTTTTTCACAAAATACACATTTTTTAGTAAATGTAGGGTCCATTCATGATTGGGGTACCAAAAAAAAATGTCTAATTTTTTCAGGACTATAAAGGACAACTTTGGATTTTTGTTTATCTTACATTATTATAGTTGTTGTGGATTATTGTATGCCAATAGATAAAATGGTGTCTTGTTAAATTAATATATAAATATTTTGAAATAATTTGGATAATATTATATAAATGTCATTTTGAATTTTGTAAACTAATTATATCAAGTTTCTAAACTACAAAAAAATTTAATTTAATTTAAAAACAATTGTATTAAATCATACAATTGTTTTCAAACTTTTGTACAACAAAAACATGCCCCCTTCTATGAAAATAAATGTCCATTGAATGAACTTAATGAAAAACCAAATCATACAAAAATGTTAAAGTCTTGAAATTTTGAAGGAAAAGGTTACAAGGCAAAAGATTCATGTTTTAACCCATTACAAAAAAAAAAATGTTCATTGGGTTCAAAATGTCTAGCTTTCAGTGTAAGTCACATGTGCAAGAAATAATTTTGCCAAAAAACTTGTTTGGTTGTCCATTGAAACTCATTTTGGTGATTTTCTACAATTCTGGCTATAAACCAAAATATTCATACACAATTATGTATGAATGTGAAAACTCACTACTATCACATGAATTATCTTAAATCAAAGACTAATCAATTTTTCTCACTTAATATGTTTCAAGTAAATATTATTTGCTAAAAGTAACCTCACAAAAGTCTTGGGGTCCTTTTCCCTTTTTCTAGTACCTTAATCATGAATGAACCTTATAACACAATTCCATTGTAATGTCACATAAGATTCACATTTACATTTCAATGTTTCTAGTCCATTATAAGGTTGTCATGACATCTATGTGTTCGTCAAGCCTATGGTGACTAAAAAAATTTCATCACCAAGCTTGTGGCAATTGAAAAAATTTAGTTGTCAAAATTACCGTAATCGAAAAAAAATTGTCACCACAAGTTTTACGGTGATCAAAACGGGCCTTGTTTGGTCACCCATAAGCTTACCTCGGGTAGCCGAAGAGTCCCTTTGACTTAGGTCGGCCTTAAGCCGACCTTATATTAACGTGACATAGAGGTGCATCTACATTTAGATGTGTCTGTCGTGTCGTGATGGATGCACAAACACTGTGACAACCCTATAATGGATTAGAAACATTGAAATGTAAATGTGAATATTGTGTGAAGCTACAATGGAATTTTGTTACAAGGTCCATTCACAATTAAGGTACTAGAAAAAGGAAAAAAAATTTAAGTTTTGGTGGGGTTACTTTTAGCAAATAATATTTACTTGAAAAAACATTAAGTGAATTTTTTTATTAGTCTTTGATTTAAAATAATTCATGTGATAATGGTGAATTTTCACATTCATACATAGTTGTGTATGAATATTTTGGTTTATAGCCAAAATTCCAAAAACATTTGATTGCCAAACTTGAGGCGACCGAAAAAAATTTAGTCACCAAGCTTGCGGTGATTGAAAACATTATGTCATCAATTGTGTGGCAATTGAATTTTTTCAATTGTCGCATGTTTCTAGATTTGGGTTATCCAATTGATGGTGGATTGATCTTTACCACTGATTTGGCGACAAAATCTGGTATGCCTAGTAATAAAATGTAGACCTTGAATGTCAATATTCACCTTTTCCTTTGAGGTGTGTGGGTCTTATGTTGTTTAACACCATCCATTGCCAAATACCTTGGGAACAAGGGGTGAAACCATTATGGGTGTTTGAATTTCAAATCATCACATTGCATTTGCAATTAGTGTAGAATTTCAATCATAGCCCTAAAGGTGGAATCTGAAATTATTTGTTGGATACCTTAATCATATTAATCAAGCCTATTGTTCTTGTGTACAATGTTTTATCAATGGAAGGAAGGCAAAATGTGTGGAGTCCATGGTATTTGATGCCAAAAGACGAGCTAGGGAAGGTGCAATGTAAGTTTTGTGGCAATGTTATTTCATACCATTTACAGCAAAATCCCAAAAAAATAATTAAAATTTGTGGTGTATAAAAATAGAATTTGTGGTTTTCTATTGCAAGTACCTACAACTCCTTTCACTCTTCTCTCCAAATTGTGTGTCTAAGAATTCACTTCTATTTTCCAAAGCTCTTTCCTTTTGAACTATCCCAATTCACATCACCATGATTCAAAACCAATAAAAATTCAAAATTCTAACTAACAAAATTTGTTAATTAATCCTTATGCTAAATCCCTTGTTCATCCAAAATCATGTACTCGTCCTACCCCCTTAACACTAAGCTTATTTACTTTAACGCAATTTAATATAACCTACTTAACTTACTTAGCCTAGCTTAGCTACCTACTTTAACCCCTTAGACATATAAATTGATTACAAGTATTAGGAATTGAACCTTTGACCTCCCCAATGATAAATCAAATCTTTAACCAATGGAACACACCATCAAAAGGTTTTCAACTTTTGTCAAGTTTTTAATTTCACATGTTTATTTTGACACGTCATTACAAGACTATGAGGTACATAGGTAGGTATGTTGTAGGAGGTAGGTGGGTGGGTGGGTAGGTGGGTAAGTAAGTGGTTAAGTAAATAGGTAGGGAGGTAGTTGGGTGGGTAGTTAAGTAAATAGGTAAATAATAATTAATAGGTGGGTAGGTGGGCTAGTTGATAAGTCGATAGGTAGGTGGGTGGGTGGGTAGGTGAATAAGTTATAGTAGGTAGGTAAGTAGGTTAGTAAGTTGTAATAGGTTGGTAAGTATGAAGGTTGGTAGGTTGTAGGTAGGTACAAAGGTTGTAGAATATGGTAGATAGGTAAGTAGGATGCCCCATCTAACTATAATAACATTGGCCATCTTGACTAAAACCCCATTAGTCATTTTGACTATAAGTGTCATTTGTATATGTCCAACTTGACTAAATGTTCCAATTGACTAAATGCCATTGGCCATTTTGACCAAAATGGTCAAGTTTTTGTCCAATTTGACTAGATGTCCAAGTTAACAAATAGTCAAATAGGTCATTTCAACCAAGTTCACTAGTCAAAAGATACACATGTCATTCAAGCCCCTAGCCTCTAGTCAAAATGTACATGTTTACTAGTCAAGAAAGACCAATTAATCAACTTGGACCATTGGAAAAACCAAGAACTCTAATAGTGTTATGAATGCAACACATCATTGTGAAATTTTGCACAACAACTTGTCCAAGGACAACATTATATTTCAATTTTCAACAAATAAACTAAATGTTGTGTACATAGGCATGTGTGATTGGGATGAAGTCGTGCGTTTACAAGAGGTGATGACATCATTGTATGGGTTTACAAAGGAGCAAGATGCCACCAATATAAAAAATAGTGCATTGGTGGGTTGCCCTAGAATCTTTTTTTGTTTATAGTGAATTGGGAACTACAAATTCCCCTCAATGAATGGCCAAGCAACATGCCGCAACTTTGACGTTTGAAGCATATTCAATGGGCAAGTTGGTAAATGTCATATGGGGTGATGATTGGGATGTAGAATATTTTGTGAACAATTCAACCAACATGCCATTTGGGAAATTGATCCATGACATGTATGACCCAAATCCAAAAGCACAAAAAATTGTTCAACACGTCATGCGCACATTTGCTGGGGCCTCCATATAATTGGACTACACCTAGAAAATGTTATTGAAGGCAACCATAGATAGTTTGTAGTTACTAAATATGGAATATGGTGTAATTTGCATGATTTTTAAAAATGACATGTTTTGGACTTCCAGATTTTATAAAACCCAATTTTGTAAGTGAATCATGTTGTCATGTGTAATCAAATTTGAGGTTTATGAATCCATCCTCTTTACACATTTGAAATTTGTGTCCGGATTTATGCTCTATAATGATGATGGGTTTCTTATAAACATAAGATGTAATGATCATTTACAATTTTACACAAATATTGCCCATCTATTTTTTATATGTTTGAATTATGAATGATTGGATTTATCATTGATAATTTGCTTCAATAAATGCTCTCATATAATTGATAGCCATCAAATAATAAAAAAGATTCAATAAAAATTCATTTAAAGCAACATTTCTTAATGCAAACTTTATAAAACATTGAATTTGTAGACTTTTGTTTTGGTTTTCATTTTTTTTGGCATTGCCTACCAAAGCAAGGATATTGTGTTTAAATTCATCATAGAATATAGTAGCTTATTAATGGATTTTGATCCCATGTAGTAGGTCTATTTTTATATGAGGATTTTTGAAAGATGATATTTTGGCTTGTGTTAAAACTTGGGATTAGTGATAGAGTTGTGATATCTTGAAGGAGTTTGGTTTGTTTTAGAGAATTTTTTTTTAAGATTATATTTTTGCATGATGAAATATTGAAATTTTGATAATTCCTCTTTTACATCTTCTTTAATATAAATGGCAAGGCCATAGTGAGATATCGAAAAGATGGCAACCGAAAATTTTCAGTCATCAAGCATGCAACTACTGAATTTTTTTGATTGTTGCAAGATTGATGATCAAAATTTGTTTTTGATCACTATTCTTAACAGAGATAGCCTGAGTGTGAACAAGGATTTTCCAACATCCATTAATGGACATGATGAATGCGTCAAGACATATGTTGACATGACGTCCAACATAAAATGAACCCATCATATCGATTTTGACAACCCTGATCTTGGGCATGAAATTGAGGACTAGATTTTGAACTGGACCACAGTGGTCTTAATTACTTGAGCCTTAGTTGCATTCCAGTACTATCTAGTTTTTGAATTTGAAAGGAACCTTGGGCTTGACTACTTTTTTCATAAAGATATGATGGAACTTAGTGTGGTCCCAAAAGTTCTTCGTTAAATTTTTAAAATCTCCAGCTTTTATCTTTTCTCTTTTCAGAAAATATTTTGAGCCTAATCTGATTTGCAAGCAAGTCCAATTCCACCTTCATTATGTACATAGTCTGAGACCTAATAATTTTATCAAACTCCTTCACAGAGTTCTGAACATACAAGATAACACATCAATAACTTTTTACACTTGGTTAAATGTAGTTACAAGCTATCGCAAAATACTAGACCTTCCCTTTGGCCTTTCTAAAAAGTGGTATTCTTAGAGAGGAGGGACTTTCTGTAACACTGGAATGGTTGAGCTTGACTCTAGATCGGATCAGCGCAAAACGGCTAGTTGCAAGTTTTGGGCCAATAACTGGTCAGAGAACTAGCCTGGAACTGTTAATTAGACCAGGATTATGAATTGCCTAACATTCCAGGGCATTCCCAGCCATGTTATTTTGGTGCAAAATTTGCACTATTGCAAAGAAATTGACATTTTCTACCACAAATTCATTGGAAAAAATCTCCAGTGTGTTCCCATCATGTTCCCAAGTTCCCAAATGCATTCCCCAAGATGTTCCCCATAGCACATGGGTTTTATCCCATGTGGTTTGCCCAAAGTTCAACTCCCATGTATATAAACTACAAAGGTAAAATTCAAGGGTGCACATTTGCAAAGTTCAACTCCCATGTATATAAACTACAAAGGTGAAATTCAAGGGTGCACATTTGTTTTTATTTTGCAACTTGGGGTCCAAAGATGTGCTTCTATTGGGGGCATGCCCAATGTTTCAAAAAAAATGCTGGTGGGCCAATCAATATGGCTCCTTTCAAAAAGAAAAGAAAAAGTTGTGAGCCCACCCATAATCTAATTAATATGAATCACAATTTATCACCCATAGTTTCTCCTAATAAAGGAAGCAAAATCCTTGTTCACTTGCATATGTTCTTTTGCAAAAGAGTCTTAATGTATTGCAAAGTTCCGTGAAAATCTGATGTTGGTCATCACTTACAAGTATGAAATAGTATGTATAACTTTCCATTATGTTTACCAGCTTTTATAAAGCATTCAACTTCCAGTTGCATCTCCTGTTTATAGCAAAGTCTGAACTTGTGCATGTGAACAGTGAGACACAGTGTTTCTTGTTTTGGCGAAATCTTGAGAAATTTTGACCTGAAAAATATGATTTCATCCTATCCAAAGGATCTTTCATGAAAAATGGTCAAAATTCGCCACATTTTGAAGGAAAAATAATCCAAATCACCTGGATTTTATGATAAGTTCTGGTAGGTAGCCAAGAATATATAAGGATTCTGGTTTTTTCCTACTTTCATGTGTAGTATGTAGCCAAATCTAGCTAAATCATCGTATGGATGATTGCTATTTCAGCTACATCACAAAATTGAGAAAAAAGACACTAGTGAAACATGCACAGACTTATTAAGTCCTTGAAATATGCATAAAATGCACCATAAATTTTGAGTGCATGCTGATCTCAACTTAATTTGATCAGGTAATGAAGTTAGGGAAGACAATTAGTTTGCTGGTTACAAAAGGGGTTTCAATGATTCTTGGCCTTCGTTGATAAGAGATCTTGTAGACAAATGATCTATGCACAATACATAGTTTGAATGTGTGCATGTGT
>Ga0209208_10005343_pt1 | contig 17928 bp, 10 predicted proteins | sample S1TSphfallax_3_FD_187694 | JGI IMG/M metagenome (GOLD analysis project Ga0209208, IMG submission 187694) | Host-associated microbial communities from peat moss isolated from Minnesota, USA - S1T2_Fd - Sphagnum fallax MG (SPAdes) (version 2) | ecosystem: Host-associated > Plants > Peat moss >... | reverse complement strand
TTTTCACAAATATCCTTTGGATGAGTCACATTGGATTATTAAATTTTTGTTGCCAAGTGGCCAATTTTTGCCCCAAAAAATATGCTGATGGTAAAATGTTAGACTCGCCAATTGTTAACACCCATTTAAATTTTTGCACATCCATAGAAAATACACCGTGCCAATGGCCTTCAAGCACATACATATACAATTTGAAGGCCCCCTCCATAAAAAGTCAAGCATTTGATAGCTAATTTGCGATGACAACAGAATAGCATTTGTATAACTCACCATACACAAACCCCAAGATGTAAAAAGACAACATTTTGTAAAGATTCGAAGAGGAAGGAGGAAGTGAAAATGTGTTTCAAAGTCTTGCAATCTCAATTCGCCATTGTTAAACCCTTGCAAACTATGGCAAATCGATACAATCTCTGAAATCATAATTGCTTGTGTGATTATGCACAATATCTTAATTGACAAGAGGGATAGTAATTACTAGTCAACTAGTCACCTCCCTATTGTCTTCTCTAGTTTTTAACCATTGAAGTATATCCTTGAGGATTAACCAATAGTTATGAAAATAAATGAACCTCTTTTTGGGTGCTTTGACTTATAAAGCTCTAGTGCTTTCTACAACATAACCTCATTAGAAGTGGTGCTTTCACTAAGGGTGACCACAACTTGATAGTTGTTGCAAAATTTTGCTATGTTGTGTTTGATTAAACCCCATTTTGTCTCCAAGCTTCTAGCAAGGCATTCTTTGCAGTTTGTAGGTCAAAGTTTTGTTGTAGTGTTGCTCAATTCGCTCCCAAATTAGTTGACTCTTTTGCCCATTCCTCATGATAAGATCTTGCAATATGTGAAGAATCATCATACACAACAACTTCTTCAGAACAATTTTTTTGTAACTATTGTAGTAGAATCAGGTTCTTACGTTGCCATGCTTGCAAGCATGAAAAAAACCACACAAGAGAGTAGAACAACATAGTCAACATTGGTTGATAAAATTTGCAGAGCAATCTCTAGAGGTTGATATCGCCCACCAAATTGTGAAGCTTGGCCTGATTTTTCATGGTCCTTGCAACTTATTTGTAGTCCTAGTTGCCCATTTGGGGTGTGCATTTGTCGTGATTGTTCCTTGACAGTGCTATAATATCATTGCAAAGGCATTTTCCACCTCCTGTTCGAGCTGCCCTAAACCCTAAACCCTAAACACAAAACAATTTCCCAAGGATGTGCCACTTTGATTAAGTATGTGATCATGATGGTGGGAAGAGCTTGCTTAACCTGAAGGGAACATTAACCTTTGTTCTTCATTAGCAATTCTTCAGCATAAATTGGCCAAAAAGTCACCATGAATGGGTTGTGTTGGATTGGGCTGGGCCTCAAGATATCTTGATCTTTGGTGCAAGTGTAAAAGTAAACTTAGCATATTCAAATTAACATTCCTTAAATTTTCAGAACTTCAATATGGGCCAGATTCTCTACATTTTTGTACTTGTCTATGTTGATATGGTGGTGTGAGTGTGACATTTTGTACATTGTCTATGTTGAAATGCAAAGTCTGCAATGGTACCGTGTCCATAAGTACAATGGGTGGGTTACTCTTGAACCTACAAACCAAGTGGGGCCATAAAAGATCTCACATCATTTTAATTGTTGATTATTAAGTTGCCTAGTTTACTAGTAGTTTTGGCTTTAAATTTTTAAACACCAATCATTTTGTGTTAGGGAAGCCACACCAAAGTTCCTTCCAACTTCATCTTTTTTGAAACTATTCATAAATAATGATAAAAGTAACATAAATGTGTGGTTCAAAAACCTGGTTGCAATGGTTTGTCCAGAATTCCATTAGGCTCACCTTCAAGACACGAGTCTCAAAAATTCCCATACATTTTCAGTGAACATCATTTGAATCTGCCATCCAATAGACTCGATATAATCTTTTCATCCATCGCCATTTGCTTGGCATGTGGCGCAAACCAAGCCCATCAAAACCTAAAAGCATCGAGACATAGTGGACCAAGTGGCAATTTTTTGAATTTCAATCGGTCAATGGCTCAAGCACTCAAGTGTAAACCATTTCTCAAATTAAAAACCATGCTCAAATCAAAACCATTTATTTTTCACAACCTGATTTCTTTCAGCATTCTCTAGTGAAGCCCAGGATTCCCCACTCAACATAATACACCCTTGGACAAGGGTAGCTTCAATACATGTTTGTCAAATAATTATATTAATTATGAAGATTCCATGTTGAGATTTTTCTTGAATTTTTTTTATAAAAAAATGTTCAACATTTCTACGATAATAATTTGTGTTGAAGCTTCCATACATACAAGTGCAGCATCCACTGGAAACTAAATTGTGACTTAGTTGAGGATGAACCACATCTAAGTTACCTGGGTAATCTATGTTGTAAACCCTTGTACTTTTGCCTTACACTACCTAGGTAAACTACCTATGTAAGTGGGTAAGTATCATAGGCAAGTAGGTAGGGAATATACCTACTTAATGCTTGCTATGTAGGTAGTTAAGTAGGTAAGGTACTTGGTTGCCTACTAGGTAGGTAGATATTTTATTTGGATGGTTAGTACACGGCTAACCACAATGGTTAGGTATGGGTCAGGAATTCAATGAAAAAGTGTTTCCTATCCACATACTATCCATCCTTCACCCTGGCCATATGAACAGGCCTTACACAGGTACCATGGTAAAAACTAAAAACCCTGAAACTAATTTTTTGGGTTGCTCATATAACATCATAGAATGGTCTTTTGAAAGACTAAATCAAATGAAAGCTATTGGGTCCAAATTTGACATTTCTAGGGTTAAATGTAGCCAGGAAGGCACCTCACTTGGAAAGGGTGAAGGTACCACCACCACCACCACCACTACCACCACCACTACTGTAGGTGGCTTGTTCTCACCCTGGCCAATAGAACAGAGGAATGTGTTGGGTGGGTAAAGGAAGAAAAGATTCCCAAAATTTGATGAACAAAAGAGCATTATGTGTGAGTCAAATAGGGTTTTAAAAAAGAGCAAGGAATGATCATTATATGAAGCTTGGTTGGATCTCTAGTGTACTGAGGGAGTGTAAGGTAGGGAACAACTAACTATCCCAGTAGAGTAGTAGCCTCTTTTTGTCTCTGGAGTTTGCTGGTGACAGAAGCTGCTGCTGCTGCTGCTGCAGGTGTGTGGCCAGATTGATGAAAGAAGGAAACGTTCAGAGGGAAATGTGCTGCTGAACTTGCTACCCACAGTTTTAGAGCTTTTTGGGTACACTTGTGTAATTAAGAACCATTTCCCATGCTGCACTCATGAAAGTGGTGAGTCCAAAAAGCCTGATCCAAATCCTGCCAAAACTTGGGAGCTAATTTGGTTCTGTCTGTTTTACAACCTTTTTTGGATCCTTTCTGTAGGGGGTACCAATTCAAAAGGAAGTATCTAGTAGGGTTGAAACTAACCCTGGAAGTAGTAGAGTTCTCTATTCAAAATCCAATACATTTCTTCTGCTGTTGCTGCTGGTTGTTTCTTTCTTTTTTTTGCTTTTGTCTGGAGATGAATGGAATCTTATGGGTTGTCTCTGCCAAGTGTTTGAAGACCTTGGCTTTTGGTGGGTAGTTGATCAATTCTGGTTGCCAATAATGTCTCCTTATATTATGGATGTTGAGAATTAATATTAAATTATATCTATTTGCTCATTCAACTATTTCATGAATTTATATGTGACACAGTAATCAGTACCCACCAGTGCACCATCCATTGGAAACCTGCTATGACTCAGTTGTGGATAAACCACAACCCAGTTACTATGGTTCCACCTTGGTAACCTACCCTCTAACCTCTCCTACTTCCCCCCTTCCCTAACCTTGGTAACTACTTATGTAAGTACCAATGTTGGGCAGATATCATAATTCCTGAGATATCCACCCAGGCTTTCAGGTTGATTCTCAGCCTAAACATCACCTCTTGTGAGAACCATCAAGTTGAAATGACTGATGGTTTTCTTTCAGGAGAATGCAAGCACAAGAGAGTAAGAGATTTGAGAGAGCACTCCAAGCCAAAGCTCAAATGGCAAGAGAGCATTCAAGCTTTCCTTTCCTATGTTGCTCAAGCTTCATTGTTGCTACTTATGGTCTCTCCTACTACTAAAGCTTTATTATTGTTGCTTGCACTTTCCTCATGCTTTTACTTGTGCTCGCTTGCCATTGCTCACAACTTCTTGTTTCAACTCATGTTCTCTTGTCATTGCTTGTGCTCTTGCATCTACTTGCACTTTCTTGATGTTATTCACACTTTTCCTCCTATGGTTCATGATCTCCTCCTCCTACTTGTGTTATCTTGATCTCCCCAATAAAGTACCCACTTTATTACTTGGTGTTCTTTCCCTTTATTGCACTCAATGTTCTCTCACTTTGTTGCTCAATGCTCTTCTATTCATTGACTCTCCTTTCATGTTTTGCTATCATGTCTCCCCCTCTTGCCTATGCATAGGTGTGGGCTGCTTTTGATTCTAAACTTTGAACTCTAATGATGATGTTCTATATCAATTGATCCTGTGCATTACATTTGTATTTTTTTACTTTATTTTGTTTGTTTGACTATTTGTTTTTTGTTACTTTGCTTGTAATTTTTTGATGTTTCATCTAGTTAAATATGAAATGTATAATGAAAGGGCAAATAAAAAGGTCAACATGATGAAGAGGCATTGATTGGTTGGAAAAACCAATTAAATTTTTGTAATATCATCAAATGATGAAAAGCATTCTAAATTCAATAAATTTTGTTTCCATTGGTTTGAAAACTAAGAAATGATGAATCTACCCATCACTTTTTGAGAACTTTCTAACAAAACCAAAAGTGCAATGAGGCATTCCACATTTTGGGAGGCTTAAGATGTGATCACAAAAAAAAAAAACATCTATGAGTAAAAACATGGTAAAACAAACACAAAAAAAACTAATTTTCAAAAATCTACCATAAAAATGGTTCAATTTTTGACATAAGTAAAAAAAAATCAAAATCGCTTTAACATTATGAAACTAGAAGACCTTCCATTGAATTTATAGTAAGTTGGATACTTTTTTTTTGAATAAATTAATGCAACAAAAGAGAAGAATATCTTTTTTGAAATTAACTAGTCAATATTGTGTTTAAAACATTCCTTTACATTGGAAGTTTGATATATTATGATTATAATATGTAAAAGCTGAAAGCATATAAGTACATTTTATGAATCCATTAACTGGAAGATAGAAAATGTCTAATATTTCAAATATTAAAAATCTATTCTACAAGAATTGTTTTTTTTGCAAAGTAGAAAAAACACTACTTGCAGTAAATTGGAAAATCTCCTTACATGCATATTGAAAATGTGATTTTTTAGAATCATTGTAATAAAGTCAAAGAACTTGTTTATATTGATATTGAATAATTAATACTTATGAGTTCAATGTATCAAAGTTTATTTAATGACTATGTTCCATTTATGTTGCAAGGATCTTACATTGTCTACTTTAGTAGGCTTTCACCTTTATATTAATATATGAATTCTAACTCTTGCAATATTTAAAGATTTACAATCTCATTTTTTCATTTTGTTATGAGGAAATGAAAGAATATTGAGTTATTATTTTCCATTTAGGTTTTTCTTTTAAAATGCTTGTAAATGTTTTCATTAATTTTGCTCAAGACTTCAAATTTTGTTGTGTCATGTGAATTTATTTTATTTTTTCCAAATTAAAAAAAATCAAATTAGATTACATAAAATGAAATGATTGGTTAAACATGAACACGTAACTATAAAAAAACTTTTCCCAATTCGAAAAGTGCCAAACGGCAACTATTCGGGGAAGAAGCTATTTAGTTTTTGCAACCACGACATCAACTATGGACGTATATTCACTTGCACAAATTTAATTGCCCAACTATAGGGTTTAGGGTTTAGGGTGTTCCCACCAAATTTGAGTTTTTATTTCAAGATTTTGAGGTGACCTACCTTACATTTTTTAAGGTATTGATTATTGTAGTGTGTTTATTTTTCCTTAATTGTTCACCATTTGGAAGAAATAGGGGGTGTGCAAATTTCAGGGGGGCAGAAAGATGAAGGTGTAAGGTTTATTTTTATAAAATTTCAAAGTTTCAAGGTGATGTACCACCCCCCCCATCCCATTTTCAAGGGTTCTAATGTTAGTGGTGTGTTTATTTTCACCTTAAAGTGTATGGTTTGCAAGATATAGATGGTTTAGGGTTTAGGATTTAAAATTATATGTGTGTCCCAAACAAATTTCATATTTTATTTTAGAATTTTGAGGTGACCTACCCCCCCATTTTCAATTGTTCTAATTCTAATGGTGTGTTTACATTTCCATAACATGTCACATCATAGAACACAATAGCTTTTAATGTTGGGTGGTCTTTTATTTTTATGACTTGAACCTTTGGTTTTGGTTTTAAAGAATAAATTAAAATGGTTTAATTTGGGTCTAATTATTCAAAAATAATAATTTTGGTTTCTATTCTAATTATATTTTTCTATATCTAACTTAATTCTAAATAACCCAAATTGAAAGTAATGGTTATCTTCCAATTAACCTTTCATTCTAGTTTTTTCTTTTACAAAATCATTAGCAAAAAGCCTCCCTTATTTGTAAGTAGATATGTCAATTATTATTTGAATCAAAAACAACATTTTGATTATAATATTAGTTGGAATTATTTTTCCTAATTTTCTTAAAGTTCAAAACAAAAAAATTGACAATGACAAGTTGAAGATGACATATAATTGAATGGAACAACTATGTGGCAAAGTATAGTCATGACATTACCAATTTAATCAAAATTTGTTTTGGGCAAACCTCATTCACTAACATGTCATTTCATGCATTTTAGTGAAGTTGAAGGTTTGATTTACATTTTCAATTATTTCAAAATAATGGACACCCTACATGCTAACATATGATGCATTGCGAAACATATTATTGTAGTGTGGGACAAATCACCATTTCACTTTTCATGGTGAAGTCAACAACTTGATTTGCATTTCAATTGCTACAAATTTAATCAATATGTCAAAAAGGGTCTTGGTTCTTTAGGGGACAAAAAAAATCAAATATTTCAATGGTTTGTGTATTAAGAATGTTCATGGGTTAGCTGCAAAATGGAGGCCATAATTGGGAAAGAAATCACATTAACGGGTTCACATAACTTGTACCTTACAAAATCATCAATTGGGGGAGATTTACATGCATAGATCAAAACCTTAAACATGTGATGCCTCTTATTATCTCCAATATGTATTCCATAATATTTATTGAGGAACAAGGCAAATATCACACAAAAGCCAACAATTTGAGTACTATGTCATTTGTTCATTAAAATTTTCACTTGAAATTTACTTGAAATTTTTATAAGGCATTAATACAAATTATTTTAAATAAATAAAGAGATGATAGAAAAAGGGCATTCATGTGGTGGAAGGAAGGTGTGTTGTTTTGGACAAACATAAAATACTTATAAAATATGCAAAACTAATAGCATATAATCCACCTTTTGAAATCATGGTTTGATTATTGTGCTTTAAAATATTTTCCATTTAAAACCATGTTATAATCATTTTTTAATGGTTATTTCTAAAAAATTCCACCTAAAAAACTATAGAAAGTTGTTTAGGACAATATTTTTGGGTCGCCTTAAAAAACCATCAACCAAAAATCCATAATTCACATTGAAAACTAAATTAACCCATGCATGCCATGTGTATGGTTATAAAACAATATTTAAATATTTCAAATATTCGAATGCATGACAATTGCTTATTGCCATGCACATGGTGATTAATTTCATGCGATGTATGTGTCAACATTAATTTACATGTGTCAATAGAAATACAAGTTTTAAAAGATAATAAAAATAAAGTCAAAATTACAAAGGTCAAATATTATTGCTTATGAAATTAATTGAAACACAATTGAAATAAATTACAATGCTTACATGTTGAAAGCAATTCATAGTTACAAAATAATTGCAAGTCTAGTTAGAAAAAAATGACTAATAGTTAAAAGAATACACATATTTTAAATAATAATAATGTGAACACATTTTGATTTAAGTACACAAATAAACCTATTTGAACTACAAAGTTTAGATCGAAGGACAATGTAATCATGGTCCCAAAAAAATTTATAGTCCCTATTATTTACTAATTAAAGGCATTCTAATTAACGTGGGTTATTTATATCATTTGTCACAAAAACCTCACCATTTACACCCTCCCCAATCCCAACCAAGTAATATTTTAAAAACTTTATTGGTACACCATGGGAGTAATCAACAATTGAAAGTCAACTTATCATATTCCTAGTCACAACAAAATTGGGAAAATGTTGTAATATAGTTGCAATACATTTGGAAAAATAGTTGAACTAAATTGGACAAGGAGTTGTAACAAAGTCAATTCCTAGTAGCAAAAATTGGTAGTGTAGGCCACAACTAGACAAATAGATAAAAATTTATGTAAAAGTTGAAATACATTGCAAAATTGATGTTTAGTTTGTTAAAGGACTATCAAGAGAAGTTATGTGATTTAATTCTTACTCCTTCTTACATTAGATATTACAATCATGAATGTATGTTGTTCATACCTTGCTTTCACAAAGATCTTGCATGAATTGTAAGTCATTAATGATGGAATCTTTCCTTTCCCTTCGGGTATGTATAGAATCCCATAACAAAATCCATCAAAACATGAAAAGAACAAAACACAATAAAATAAAAAACAACAATATCAATCAAAACATTTAAGATTATTATTAGTTGTGATGTAATCACTTACCCAAGTACTATTCATTTCTATTTAAGAAAAGAAATTCTATATTCTCATAAATTAATAATGCCCACTACATTTTGTTAATACTCGTAAGGTGATTCATATCCATGGTTGGACACAAAAAAAATAATGCCCTCACATAATGCGTCAACAATATCTAATGAATTGAATCCTTTCTAGATAAGAGCACCATGGTTAAAATCAATTCCATAATTTCCATAATTGATTCCCATCACCACCATTTGTGTATAGTAATTAAGATGAAACAACATTGTCATTTTGTCCCCTTTGTTGTTTAGCATTTGTGTCCAACATCTTGTTAGAATACAAAATCAAATTCTTATAACATAAATATTGAGTTTTCCTCCTATGTTGATGTTATATCCTCATGAAAAACAAAGGGCAAATGAGAACATGATGAAAAAAAAAGTGTAATGTCATTTTTTTCAATGAAAAAAAGAAAGATTTCAAATAAAGAGTAATGAATGACCCACTTATAATAGTGACTTGCTAGATGAATCCTTTGTTCATTGCTTATGATCATTCAAACATAAATGTAAGTAAATAATAGGAATATAAAATATAATAACACCACTTGGAGCAATAAGCCTTAAGGAATGGATCTACGAGAAAAAAAGTTTACACAAATAGAATGGAAAAAAGAAATTTGAACTACAAGGAAAAGGTGAATGTAAGGAGGATGGATTCAGTTTGTCAGAATTTTGTAGTTTTGAAATGAGCTTGCACCACTTGTCTAAGGTTAACTGCCCTAGTTGAAATGTCGACTAGTTTTCAACTATGGAAGTTGACATAGTTACAATTATAAATTCAAAAATTTGAAAAAAATGGATTCTACTACCAACAATTGCCACCAATATTGAAAACTTGTTTTATCCAATTTCAAATGAATTTTCCATTTTCATCCATTCGTACAGAAGATTCACCGAAATGATCAAATGGTTGATTTATGCTATAGCCACATCATCACATATTCAATGTCTTGATTACAACTCGACTAATTTTTTTGGAATAAAAAATATTTTGAAGGTCAATTCTACTTGATGGTCAACATTGTACATGTATTATTTTAATAGATAATTTGATTTATTTGGTAGGTCTCACCATCCACATGGAATTTTTCAAAATAAATATAATTATGAAATTGAAATGAGGTCAATAACAACATGCAATTGAGAATTTTTTGGTAAAAAAAACCTTTTTTCTCCTAATGAATCTTGGTTTTGGTTTTGTGTTCACACATAAAATATAATTGTGAACATGGTTTTGAATTTGGTTTTAAAAAGGTTTTGGTTTTGATTTTGGTTCCAAAAATCAAACTTAGTTTTAGTTCATTTTTACTAACAAAAAACAAAGCTTGTGATTCTAGCCTTCAAAATCACGTACCTATTGAACATTACCCTTTCTTGAAGCACTTGATATCAAGCTCCACTTTTCTTGATTTTTTGGTGGAGGATGTGATTTTTGGAAGGTGACAATTGGGTGGCATAAAGGCATTGATGGAATGTGCTCGGAGGCAAAGAAGGGAGGTGTGGAGGCATCATGAAAAGGGGTTGGAGCTTCAAGCAATGTGGAATCTTTGTAGCCAATATGAAAACTTGAAAACAAGGAAAAGAAAGCAAATGAAAGAGGAAAAAGAAGGGTTTTTGTGCGGTGTTGTTTTTTGGGAGTGGAACAAGGATGATGTAAGAATGGAGCAGCTCCATGTGAATATGTAGGTAAATGTTTTGAACTTTTGAACTTTGATTTTTGTTGTTTGAAGAAGGAAATAAAGAAGATGAGAGAGAAAACATCTTTGGACCATTGTAAATCTTGTTAGGGTTTTGAAGTTGTTAATTTGTAGTAAAACAAACTTGTAATGTAAGGGTTTTTGTGGTTGAAAGAAGGCATGGTGAGAAAGATTATGTTTTGGGGGTGGTGCTAAAACTAAAGTTTATTTTTTGAAGTTCTTAAAAGGGTTGAAACTTTTGTAAGCAATTGACAATTTTTGATTGAAATAAAGGTATGGAAAGGAAGGTTGTAGGTGTGATCTCATTAGGGTTAGAATGCATGTGTTATGTTCGGCTCTTGTAGTTTTACTACTATGCATCATTTGCAAGAGAAGATTTCCATAGAAAATCAAAGAATCAACAAGTTGAAATGACACAACTAAAAAGATTAGTTGAAGTTTCTTAATGTTTTAAAGTGAAAACGAAATCTAATGATAAAAGGAGTCCACAATGACATCTTTTGAACTAACAATTTAAGGGCCACATTAAACTAACACCCACTAGCACACCATCCGTTGGATGCATGTAATTACTCATGTGTGGATGAATCTCAATTGAGTTAATACTTGGTTTCACCTTCGTAACCAATTTTGTAAGAATTAGGTGTCATGTATATAAGTAGATAGGTAGGGAAATAGGTAATTATGTAGTATAGATAGTTTCTACATAGGTAAGGGTTGATTTTACTACATACCTACTATACCTACCACTTGTTGGTTTTAATAGGTGGGTAACAAAAAAAAAACAATTGAGCTAACCACCATGGTTAGCTAGGGAATTGGAACTTGATAGAAGGTTATTTCCTGATCATTTACCATCCATCTTTTGTGGTGCATTGGTGGGTGCTAGTTCATTATGGCCATTGTGGATGAATGTACGAATGAATGAATGTCACATGAATTTTGCATCTTCCTATAAATCTATATGTCAAATGTGTGAAACATATGAATTATGAGTGAACAAACTTTGCACGATTTTTTTGGTTAAGTTGTGAGATGTTAAATTGTGATGTATAGTCAACAAAAAAATCATTCCCATAAAAATTCCCATTGTGCACTCAATAAAAGTTTGTTTGTAAAGGCCACAAATCCCGCATGGTGGATTGTGATTCCACAATGAATAGAAAGAACATATATAGCAAACACATGGCAAATGGGAAAAAGGTCATAAATAATTTGTGAAGGGCATAAATAAATAACAAGCCAAAAGTTACACATGAAAAAACTTAATTAAAAGGATGGCTAAAATTGGGGACAAAAATGAAGATAAGGATTATTGAAATTCTTTTGAACAAACCCAAGAAATTGGGTCATAATAACCAAGATATTACACATTAACATCCCAATATGTAATATCCCAGTAAATATGTTAATTAGATTAAGTAAAATATATTTTGTTCAATAAGTAAGCATGTTGGTTAGCTATGTATTAGTTTAAACCATCCAAATGCATGCATAGTAACCATCAAGTGCTTTATTTATCTATTTACATAATGAACATTCACATTGCACATAATTACCTTATGACATTTACCCACTTACAAAGGTAATTTAAGGGGGAAGGAGGAGGGTTTTACAAGATAGAAACATGGGTAACTCAATTATGAATGTGTTGTGGTTCATCCATGACATATTAGGTGGGTGTTGGTGCACATAAGCTATAAGGGACTTGCTTGACTTTAATGATAGTTAGTGTGTTTCAAGGTTATGTATAAGGTAAGGAACTCAAAAGGGGTTGTTTAAGGAAGTTATGCTCTATGTAAAGTGGGAATTGAGTGTTGGAAATGAATTGAATTCTTGAAATAGCCTCATTCAAGGTCCCTATCTAGTGCAAAAAACTAGTAGGATTTCATGATGACTATGATTGGTTTGAAAGGAGAAGTAAGGAAAGAGGGGTTGTAACTAAAAAGATTGGGAAAAAATAGTTTCAAATGTAGAGTACTATTACAATAAGATTGTCAAGAATTGCATAAACATAAGAACATCTTAACATAATAAAAGTGTTTACACTATAGTGTCCAAACTCATTGTTTTATCCAATCAAACCTAAACTATGGGTTATGAGGGATCAACATGTTCCAACTTTTCTCTCAACGAGGGCACCAACCATAATTTTGGCAATTTCAGTAATTATAAAAAACCCATTCACAACTTTCATGAATTTGGTCCTTTGTCCCCAAAAAGTAGGTAGAGCCATATCCTAATACATAGAATAGGAGGTAGAACCACATAAAAAACCCAGGCATATTCTAACACAACAAATTTCATCTACTCCCATGAAGTAATGATGAAACATATAACAACTCAAGGGAGTTGGACAAAGTAAAAATAATGATCTAGATGGATCCTCAATATATTTTCCCATAGAAAACCAAATCTCTAGAAACCAAATTTCCCTTTGGATTTCCAATTGTTGTGGGTGTTCTCTATCCCTAAATCACAAACTTAATACAATTCCAACACAAAGTTCCTAGAAATAACCGCAAAACATCAAATTTTAAATTGCCATTGACCGCTTCTTAATGTTAAAATGCTTCCTCACTTCCATCAATGTGACCCTTAGACATTATTGCTACCTCTACCTTCATATCCCTAAAACTTATGGCATAATGGAAAAACATGACTCTAAAGGTGAAAATATCAACAACAACAAAACATTCATCCCACATTGTTTTACTAATCCCTTAAACTCTACCTGGTTATCTCCATGACCAAGACAAAACGTGCACACAAAATGTTAAAGAAAGAATCATTAATGTTGTTTGCCAATCCACATTTGTACATACATATATTGTGAAGTTCCACATTTGATAATGCACATTTTCCAAAAATCAACACAATCATAATTCAACAACTCAAACTCATCCATAACTCCACACATCAAGAATTACTAGACACAAACCAATGCCAAGTGCCATCGAAATACCAAATCACCATTACCACGTCATCAAACATAACCTACAAGAAACAAAGATAAGAAAAGAAAAGAAAAATGTTCATAAATCGTTTCCCGCCTTTTCCATCAACTATCGCAACTTTTGTCACCTTTTGCTTTCAACAATTAATAGTATTGTCACATCCAATTAAGGTTTCATCTACCCTAATTCCATGTCATAGAGAAACCTCATGCAAAAGGTAACATCGTCTCTTGAGGCAAATTTTTTGCAAAGGGTAAGGTGCCCTACACATACACTAGAAAAATTCAACCAACTCTTTATCAAACTAGAAATTAAAAAAATAAAATTATATATGATTCCTTGATTTGATTGTCACAAGCCATAGTAAAATAGCAGGTTCATTGGGTCTTTGTGAAATAATCATTTGATTTTGAAGATTCCATTTCAAAATAGAATATTCTCGCATCTTCCAAAATTTGCTTGATTTTCATTCACAAAGAAATTTTCTTTGAGAAAAATATTTTTTGAAAAAATCATCATGTGTAAAAACAACATAATGTTTTGTCAAACCTACTATTCAACCAGTGTACAATGCAGTTCGCTTGTATTAGGTTTTCTAGTTAAAATTGAAACCCCATTTGGCTCCACCTATTCAGTTTCTAGTTTCTATACATCCATGTTAAGAGTTTAGTGTTCCTTGCAGTGGTGCTAGCCTTAAAATAATTTGTGGTTCTTGGCCAAATCTCTTTTGGCATCCTAGTGTTTTCTTTCGAACCTTTCTCAGTCAGCCTGTGATGCACTTGTCTTTCTCTTTGTTGTGTGTGTGTGTTTTTTTTTGGCTGGTTCACATTTCTATCACCAATATGAACTGCAATTGCACAACTTAATCTTCCCTACAGCGAGCCAATTGTATGCTTGAATATTCCTACTCCTAAGATATATATCAGGCAAGGCAAAGCAAAGCAAAGCAAACTAAGTAAGTAGGGAATATAAGTGGGGACTATCTAGGTAGGTATGTAAGTAGAGAATATAAATGTTCACTAGATCCATAGATACAGGTGGATAGTTATAAGATCATAGCTAATCACAATGGCTACTTATGGGACAGGAATTGCTACAAGAGAATGTGATTTTTCTCACGCCTAATGCCAAATTGTCATTTTCATGTAATATATGCCACAAGAAACATCACATACTATACATACATTGTAATGAATGAAATCACAAATCTTATCTCACACATGTGTCATGAATGAGCCATGGCTCTCGCTACATTCTCTTGTACTGAATGCAATGAGAAAGTAATTCCTGTCCAGGCACACCATGAGTGCATCCATCCTTCACGGTGCACTCAGGGGTGCTACTTGTTCACTAAGGACTGTACACTGACACCCACAAAGTTAATTAGTAGGGAGTGTTTAGTCCTACAAGTTGGAAAAGAAACATTGTGGGTATAGGTTTAAAAGGTGTAGAAAGTCAAATAGAGTAGAGCAGCCAGTAGATTGTAGATAAAGGAGGCCCTGGGTCTGATTGCCATACTAGAGATTTAATAATTTCAAACTGTTGGCTCTGATTGTCTTTACCAGATCTAATAATTTCAACTGCAGATTTTGTTGTGCCCAGTGAAACTTACTAGACTGGTCATCTCATGTCTCTTCTGTTGATCTGAGCTCTGGCCTGTCCACGTTTTGCAGAATGGTCTTTTTGCTTGCCACTCCACAAGAGTGGGTGCTCGCTCCAGTTGTCCTTAACAATCAGAATTGTTGAGAATACTGAAGAGACTTCCTGGAACCTCGATCAACTGTTGATCATCACAGCAGCAAATCATAATGTGGTATGTGAAGCACGCACACTGATTGCCTCCATGTACATAATCTCTGTTAACCACTCGATATCTAGAGTTTTGCAGTACGGTTTGGATGAGTGTTGATGTGATATCAAACTTTTGAACATACCAGACTGGTCTTGGTTTTGGCCTTTAGGTACTTTTGAAAGTTTTCACCACAGCTTGGTCCTCCTGGTATCTGATCCTTCATTTTAAAAACTTTCATACCAGTAAATGGTCTTGGTATTGGGTCCAAGACTCCTTTTTGGCTGGTGTGCCGCTGGTTGGTATATACATATACACCTAGTATTAAAACTCATATAAAACTGGTACAAGTCTGGTATTAGCTTGGCACATGGTTTTTTTTGGGTGAGTTTTTTGAGATAGGGGGATTGGCGATCACTCACAAAAGGAATGAACCAAATTTGGCTACGGGTCACAGAGAAAAGTATACATTTTTTTTCAGAATCCTCCATTGTTTTACAACTGTAGAAAAAAAATTTCTCTGAATGTGATGACTTTGGCACAATCTAATTTCCCAAAAAAATTGTTTGTACCCTAGTTCACACTGGATTTTTTGGGTGTGAAATTTTGCCCAAAAAACAAAACACACTTCCTCAGCCTGGTACTAGTCTTTGTACCAGACTGGTACTGTTACAAGACTGGTATTGCCTCAAGTCATACCAGCTTAGTAAGACCAGGAAGGGGGTATATACCCAGGCTGATAACTGACAGGCATACCCACTTACCCACCAGTTGTCAAAAAAATTGAAAGAATCGATTTTTGCATATAAACATAGTTCTCAATTTGTTTTACAAACTGAAAGAACTAACTGCCGGTTCTCTCATGAAAACCATTGCTTCGTTGATGCTTTAGAAAGAACTTGAACTGGCATTTCTTCGATTCTGGACTTTTTTTTTCAAAGAACCTGAATCAGCAATTCTTTGATTCTGGAATATTGGAAGAACTGGAAAGGGGAGGCTCTTTAGAGATTCAAAGAACCACCCAACACTGTATGTACCAAATCAGCAGTGGTTTTTGGACATACCTTATGCAGCTAGTCATGCACTCCCAGCTTGCAGTAGGTGCATGGAACCAACCACCTTGCATCAGAATATGCAGGTGAGTGTTGTGGCACAGTTGTTCACTGATAATATTGTTATTGGATGTTGACAGTTGACCACTTGACTCTCTCTATCTATATAAGCTCTTGCCTCCTCTCCCCCCCGCCCCACACCCCGCCTTCTGTCACAGTTTGTCGGGATCTCAGCAAACCACAGTATGATCATCCTGGTCCAGAGGGAGGCAATGGTGTCTGCAGGAAAGGTCCACAAACAAAACAGGAACTGAAAAGAGAACCCGCCTAACAGGACATTTTCCTCTGAAGCACTTGCAGACTCCACCAGTTAGGCTGGACTTCTTTGGCATTTGAGCAGCTGGCAATGTTGGCAGCACTTCATCAGCTTCCTCTTTTTCCTCCCTCTCTCTCTCTCTCTCTAACCTGGAGAGCTGAACGAACTCACAGACAAGTACTTAATGTGAAGGAAAAAACAAAAAGCACAAAAGCTAGGCTAGGCAAGGCAACCAGTAACCATTTTTTTTCCTGGCTAAATTTATAAATTTGGCTAAAAGAAATTTCAAAATGGCTAACAATATGTTTTTATTTGGGGAGGTTTTCTAGTCCTCACATTTCTACAGTTTCTTTTGAAATACAGTGGGATTTCTCTATTGGGTCTGAGCATGTAATCAATTATGTGAAGGAATCTCAAACCTTTTTTAACTTTCGTGTCCTGTTTATAGCCAAATTTGGCTAAACACTATTATGGATGGTTGCCAGTTCAGCTCCATCACAACAAATATGAAAAAAATAAATTCCTGGCAGGCAGAGAGGCAGTTGTTGCCAAACAGGATCACTGTTGATAAGAGAGAGAGAGAGAGAGAGGAAAGAATAATCATGGATATAGAAACCATATCCAAAATGCATTTTGCTGATTCTTTTGGGTTGCAGAATCTACATGACTTAATTTGGTGATCTTTTTGGCAGAATCTACAATGACTTTCAACACAATTAATCAACCAGCAGCAGAGAAGAAAATTTTGTTTTCTTCCTAGACACTTAGAATTTGTCTGAGTTTCAGGGGACAGGACAGATTGGAGGTCACATGGTTCATCAGAAAACTCTGTAATGGATTTTGATTACTTACAAGCTGCAGCCAATTTTTTTTTGTTAAGAAACAATTAACTAAAAAAACTGTCAGAGCAACAGATGATCACCCATCTCCAGTCCCTCAACAATGATGAGAATAGTTGAAGGGAAGAAGAAGAAGAAGAAGAAGAAGAAGAAACTGGATCATTTCAGTCTGGCTTAACTTTTAAATCTTGATAGCATCCCTCCCACACTACAAATCTTTTTATTGTGCCAGTGTTGTTGTGTGTATCCTCTCTTCTGGAACTATAAATCCTTACTACTACCCTAGTTGTTGAATAGCAGGTTCCACAAAAATTATATGTATTTTTTACACATCCTGAGAATTCTCAACAAATATTTTTGTCAACAAAAAATCTTTTGTGCAGGGGGGGAAAAATGAGGCATCTTGGGGGGGGGGG